>Ga0247836_1001757_pt1 | contig 33509 bp, 29 predicted proteins | sample LaCruzMarch2015__4_FD_187116 | JGI IMG/M metagenome (GOLD analysis project Ga0247836, IMG submission 187116) | Freshwater microbial communities from meromictic Lake La Cruz, Castile-La Mancha, Spain - LaCruzMarch2015_14m | ecosystem: Environmental > Aquatic > Freshwater > Lake | place: Spain... | reverse complement strand
TCACGCCTAAACCTCCTGATACCGAAGTTGATCCTTCATCAGCATTTAAAACTCCGGTGATGATTTTGAAAAGAGTTGATTTTCCTGCACCGTTATCCCCAACTAAGGCTGCGGTGATGCCTTCGCCGACTCGGAAAGAAACGTCATCAAATAACAATCGACCGGTTGGAAGTCGGTATGCAATGCCGTTGACCTCGATTGCACCCATAGGGTTCTAACTTAGTCGACACTTCTTTGCTTTATTCAACAGAGCAGAAAACTGTATCTTCACCTATGCTTACGTCATGAAAACAGTTTCATTTTCGAGACTTTTATGTGCAGGGTTTTTAACTACAAGTTTGTTACTAGTTGGTTGCTCTAGCAGTACAACAAGTGATCAGGCCACAACTAACGGTAAATGCTCTGATGAACAAAAAACTTCAGTTAAAGATCACATAAGTTCTCAAATTTCAGCCTTTGAGCAAAAGAATTGGGATGAGGCTTACGGATTTGCTTCAGGCTCATTTCAGGAATCAGTAAGTAAAAGTGCTTTTCAAGAAATAATTTTGCGACAATACTCCTTTATCGTCAATAACTCTGGATATTTTTTTGGCTCATGTTCCGCTGATGAGGATGGTATTTTGCAAAATCTGACAATCAATTCAGGTTCTCAATCTTATGAATTAATCTTTAACCTTATTTTGGAAGATGGTTCTCTAGGAATAGATGCTGCGAAGATTTTATCTGCCTCAGAAAATGTTGCGACTTAGTTCAGGCATTAAAAATGGCTGGGCAATTTCTTGCCCAGCCTTTTTCTTTTTAACTTTTTATGAACAACCGCTGGTGTTACCGCATCCTTCACAGACGAAGCATGATCCAGCCATTCTCATTTTCACACCACAAGTCATACAAAGTGGTGCATCAGATTTCAAGCCAGTTAGAGATTCCAAAACTTCCATGGAACTTCTAGCTGGAGCAGCATTTGTTTTTTCTACCACAGGAAGTGTGTTAGTTGGAACAAAATCTGTTGCTACTGCTTCGATTTCTGCAGGAGTTGCGTAGGCCTCATTTACTGCATTCTTTCTTTCTGCTGCAGTAAAGATTCCTAGTGCACTTCTGTGTTCTTCTGGCAAGTAATCCAGAGCTAATCTTCTGAAGATGTAATCCATTACAGATTGAGCCATGCGCACATCTTCATCATCGGTCATTCCTGATGGTTCAAATCTCATATTGGTGAATTTTTGAACGTATTGATCAAGAGGTACACCGTATTGCAAGCCAATTGATACAGCAATTGAGAATGCATCCATGATGCCAGCAAGAGTTGAACCTTGCTTGCTCATCTTTAGGAATACTTCACCTAAACGACCATCTGCATAAGCAGAAGTTGTCATGTAACCTTCAGCACCTGCTACTGAGAATGAGGTTGTCATTCCTGCGCGTGATTTTGGTAGACGTTGACGAATTGGCAGAGAAGTAATTCCTTGTGGTGTTGAAGAAGATTCTTCTTTACTACTTGCATCACTTAGAGGTTGTCCAACTTTGCAATTATCGCGATAGATTGCCAAAGCTTTCAAACCATATTTCCAACCTTGGTAGTAAACATCTTCAACTTCTTCAACTGTGGCAGTTGATGGCATGTTTACGGTCTTGGAAATTGCACCAGATAAGAATGGTTGTGCTGCAGCCATCATTTTCACATGTCCCATTGGGCTAATGAAACGAATTCCCATTGCACAATCAAAGACTGAGTAATGTTCTGTTTTTAGACCAGGAGCATCAATGATGTTTCCGTTTTCGGCGATGTATTCAACAATTGCTTCCACGGTTTCTTCGGTGTAACCAAGACGACGAAGTGCTCTTGGAATTGTTTGGTTCACAATTTGCATTGAACCGCCACCAACCATTTTCTTGAATTTAACCAATGCAAGATCTGGTTCAATTCCAGTGGTGTCACAATCCATCATCAAACCAATGGTTCCAGTTGGAGCTAACACACTTGCTTGTGCGTTTCTATAACCGTGTTCTTCTCCAAGTTTGATTGCTTCTTGCCAAACTTGTGTTGCTAATTGATGAACTGAACGATCTAATTCGCTATCAATTTTTACTGCATCATTTGCTGCAGCATGTTTACGAATTACACGTTTGTGTGCATCAGCGTTACGCGCATAACCAACGTAAGGTCCCACGATTGCTGAAATTTCAGCACTTCTCTTGTAAGAAGTACCAGTCATCAAAGAAGTGATTGATGCAGCTAATGCTCTTCCTGCATCTGAGTCATAAGCAAGACCAAGTGCCATTAACAATGCACCTAGGTTTGCATAACCAATTCCTAGTTGACGGAAATCTCTAGTGGTTTGACCAATTGCTGGTGTTGGGAAATCTGCAAATGAGATTGAGATTTCCATAGCGGTGATAACAAATTCAACTGTTTTCTTGAACTTGTCAGCATCGAAAGTGTCATCATCTTTTAAGAACTTCATTAAGTTCAAAGATGCAAGATTGCAACTTGAGTTATCAAGATGCATGTATTCAGAGCATGGGTTAGATGCATTGATACGACCAGTTTCTGGACTGGTGTGCCAGTCATTGATTGTGGTGTCGTATTGAATACCAGGATCAGCACAACCCCAGGCTGCTTCAGAAAGTTTTCTGAATAGGGATCGAGCATTTACTGTTTTAACTGCATGACCATCTGCACGTGCAGTTAAGTTAAAGTCTTGATTGTTTTCATAAGCTTTCATGAAATCATCAGAAACTCTTACTGAGTTATTTGCGTTTTGGTATTGCACAGAAATGATGTCTTTGCCACCAAGATCCATATCAAAACCTGCATCGCGTAGTGCTCTAATTTTGTCTTCTTCGCGAGCTTTGGTGTCGATAAATTCTTCAACATCTGGATGATCAATATCAAGTACAACCATTTTGGCAGCACGTCTTGTTGCGCCACCTGATTTGATTGTTCCAGCAGATGCATCAGCACCACGCATAAATGAAACTGGACCTGAAGCTGTTCCACCTGAAGAAAGTAATTCTAGAGATCCACGGATGCGTGAAAGGTTAACTCCAGCGCCTGATCCACCTTTGAAAATTACGCCTTCTTCTTTGTACCAGTTAAGAATTGAGTCAATGGAATCTTCCACACTCAAGATGAAGCATGCGCTTACTTGTTGTGGTGCAGATGTTCCAACGTTGAACCAAACTGGTGAATTGAAAGAAAATACTTGATGTAACAACATGTAAGTTAGTTCTTCTTCAAATACTTTTGCGTCATTATCTGATCCAAAGTATCCGCCAACTTTTCCGGCCTTTGTGTAAGTAAGAACTACTCGATCAATTAATTGTTTTAATGACCATTCGCGATTATCAGCACCTACTGCGCCACGAAAGTATTTAGTGGTAACGATGGTTGAAGCGTTAACAGACCAAAAGTCAGGGAATTCTGTTGCCTTTTGTTCGAAAACAACTTCACCGGTTTTCCAATTGTTTTGAACTACGTCGCGACGTTCCCATTTAACGTCGTCATAAGGATGAACGCCTTCTTTGGTGAATACGCGTTGCATTGCTATGCCACGTGCTTGCTTGCGACCTAATTTGAAGCCGCCGCTGATCATGTCTGTCATTTTCTTTACCTTTTTCTTTTTAGTTTTGAATTTTTCTAACTGCTCTTATTTCTCCGAGCCGTCCTCGACACTTTTGTCACCCTTAGTGGCAATAGCGACGGAAACGTCCCCGAGTTCTCGAGCTGTGCGAAGTAGTGAAATCTCTGATTCGAAATCTTCTAAAGATTCGTATGAGCGATACACACTTGCGAAACGCAAATAAGCAACTTCATCTAATTCACGAAGTGGAGCAAGTGTTGCTAGTCCTACTTCATGTGAATCAACTGCTGCTGCACCAGATGCGCGTACTGCTTCTTCTACTTTTTGTGCCAGCAAAGCCAAGTCATCATCTGTGACAGGTCTTCCTTGACACGCTTTTCTTAAACCATTAACAACTTTTGCTTTTGAAAACGGTTCAATCACACCACTTCTTTTCACAACACTTAATGTTGCAACTTCGATAGTGGTAAACCTGCGATCACACTCAGGACATTGACGACGGCGTCTAATTGCAGATCCATCATCAGTAGCTCTGGAATCCACAACTCTTGAATCAGAGTGACGGCAAAAAGGACAGAACAATGCCTAACTCCATTCGAATATGGTGTGGATAACCGTGGGTTTCGCCCTGTGGATAACTGGCTGGTAGCCTTCGTCTTTTGGGCTCATCTGCTGTGGATAACTTGGGTTTAACCCCAACTAATGGACGTTTCCGCCATTTCCACCACAAGATGTAGTGCAACACTAGTACCTTGATCTGACATTTGCAATCACCGGGGCACCGCAATTTGTGTTATAGGTGTTTCAGGAGTTACGCAAGTGACGTTTTCGCAGGTCAAAGCCTTAATGAGAACTTAACCAGAAGTTCACCACGGCGTGTCATAAGGACAAAGGTGTGTCGTCGATGAGAGGAAACCTTCGCAATTAATTAAGAAAGAATTCATCGTTGCACAATATGAAACCCCATAAAAGGTGACAGGATTGCCCCATCCACTACGAGGAGCTCACCAGTGAAAAAACTAATTTTGCCAATCGCAATTCTCTCTTTATTGCTAACAGCTTGTGGTGGTGGACCAAAAGACGACCAAGGCGGACAACAAGGACAGGGACAAGGCGGACAACAAGGACAGGGACAAAACAGTGCAGGTGGTGTAACTGAAGGTTTTCTTTGTGAAAAAGAAGGTGATCGTGGACAAGGCGAAGATGGTAACGAATTACTTTGCCAAGTTATGGGTGATGGAAAATTAGTTTGGCGACCAGAAGGTGGCGAAAAACCAATGGGTGGTGGCACAATTTCGCAAATTTTTTCTGGCGGACAATGTGATGCCGACTCAAAAGTAAATAAATACACAACAGGCATTGGTGATGTATCAAAAATGTCACACATTTATCCAATGGGTGGCATGCTCGGTACACACATCACCCCTATTGATCACATTTATGTTTTCTACCCTGAGAACTCTCAAACACCAGTAGCAGATGGCTCATATCTAGTTACAAGTCCAGCTGATGGCAAAATTGTTGGTCTTGAGGATTTCCAAAAAACAAATAATTATCCATATCCTGACCACAGAGTCATAATTGAACATTCTTGCGATCTTTATTCAGTATTTATCCACGTTGGAAAATTGGGTGAAGGTATCGCAATGGGTGCTGCGGTAAAAGCGGGACAAACTGTTGCAGATGATTCTGTAAGTCCTGGATATGATTTTTCAACTTTTGATCAGAATGTAAAACTTGTGTTTGCAAATCCTGATTCATACTCACAAGCAGAATCCTGGAAAAGTTACACCGCAAATCCTTTTGACTATTTTCCAGCTGCCGAGAAAAGTAAATTAGAATCAATATCACTAAAAACCTCAGCGCCATTCGACGGCAAAATTGATTGGGATCAAGAAGGAACAGCTCAAGGAAACTGGTTTGAAAAAGATTCAAATGGTTATCGAGGCAAGGGCGATCAAACAGCAAGCTATGACAATCATGGCAAAGTTGCACGAGGCTACTGGGATACCCATTTAGCGATTGCTCCAGACGCAGTTGACAACAAATCATTTATTTACAGCATTGGAGATTGGGAAGGCTGCCCATGCCAATTCATGAGTGTTGGCAACGTTGATCCAAAAACGCTAACCTCATCTGCTTCAACCCCCGCAGTTATTTCGTTGGTTGAATTTGAGATTAAGAACTCAGATGGATCTGCGCATAATCCAAATAAACCTAAAAAGGGTTACACCCTGAGTGGTTCAAATAAAGTCGTTGGTTTGTTGGCCGTGCAGGTAAATGCTGATGGAACCATTAAAGTGGAAAAGATCCCTGGAAAAACCGATGCTAAATCTTTCACAGGCTTCAGCGAAAATGCTAGAACCTATGTCAGATAAGGAAGTATTTTGACCACAGACGGCTTTCTTACAAGGAAAGGCGTTCGCCGCAGTTGGTATTTATATGACTGGGCAAACTCAGCTTTTTCCACCACTGTTATCAGTCTATTTATTGGACCTTATTTAACTTCTGTTGCTGAAAGTGGAGCTGATGCTTCAGGAATGATTTCACTTTGGGGATTAGATATGCGCCCAGGATCTCTTTATCCTTACGCAATTTCATTCTCAGTTTTTATGCAAGTTTTTCTCTTACCAATTGTGGGTGGAATTGCTGATCGAATAAAAAGTAGAAATGGATTACTAGCAGTATTTGCCTACATTGGATCTATTTCAACAATGTTTTTATATTTTGTTAAAGATGGCCGATATGCATTAGGTGCATTTCTTTTAATCATTGCCAACATTTCTTTTGGCGCAGCCCTTGTTGTGGCAAATTCTTATTTACAGGATTTAGCAGCACCTGATAAACGAGACACTGTTTCATCGCGTGGTTGGGCTTCTGGTTACGCCGGTGGTGGCTTGTTACTCATCCTGAACTTAATTTTGTACGCAGGTTATGAAACTTTTGGTGTAACTCAGGGTGAAGCTGTTCGAATTTCGTTAATGTCTGCGGGAGTTTGGTGGGCACTTTTCACCATCGTCACTGTGAGAGGTTTAAGAACCCTTAATAGACCTGTGGGAGCTGTTGGATCTGAAGCCTTAACTGTTGGTTTTAAAGAATTAAAAATAACATTAAAAGATGTGAGAAAGTATCCAGAAACTCTTAAATTTTTAATTGCATATTTGTTTTACAACGATGGAATCCAAACTGTAATTGCAATTTCAGGAACTTACGCAATTCTTGAATTAAAACTAACAGAAATCTCATTAGTAGTTGCAATACTCATTGTACAAGTAACTGCACTTATTGGTGCTCTTTTGTTGGCAAAACTATCTGACAAAATCGGTGCTAAAAAAGTTATTTTGTTAACACTTTTGATTTGGACTCTCATGGTGGTAATTACTTATGCACTTCCATCAGGCCAACAAAATCCTTATCTAGTAATTGCAGCAGGAATTGGTTTTGTTTTGGGTGGAAGCCAAGCTTTATCTAGATCTTTATATTCACAAGTAATCCCTCGATCACGTGAAGCACAATTCTTTTCGTTTTATGAAATTAGTGAACGTGGTACCAGCTGGTTAGGAACATTTGCATTTGGTGTGGCGTTTGGATTAACAGGTTCTTATCGACAAAGTGTGTTGTTAATTATCGCTTTCTTTGTCATGGGTGGATTGTTGTTACTAAGAGTAAATATCAGACAAGCCATAACAGAGTCTGGAAATCCACAACCGACAGTGGTTTAAAGCTTTACTTACCTAATGTTGCACGCACAGCTTGTGCGACAGCTGGTGCAACTGCCGGATCAAAAACACTTGGCACAATAAATGAAGCATTTAATTGATCACTACTTACTCGTTCAGCAATTGCTTTAGCAGCTGCTACTAAAACTTCGTCAGTGACATTTTTGGCTTGAGCATCAAGAAGGCCTCTAAAGATTCCAGGAAAAGCCAAGACGTTATTTATTTGGTTTGGGTAATCACTTCTGCCCGTTGCCACTACTGCTGCATATTTCCTGGCAATTAATGGATCAATTTCTGGATTTGGATTCGCTAAAGCAAAGACAATTGATTTAGGTGCCATTTGCTTAATATCTGCTTCAGTCAAAATATCTGGAGCACTCACGCCTATGAAAACATCTGCTCCCACAAGCCCCTGGCCAATTGTGCCGTCGAAATTATTCTTATTGGTGTTTTCAACTAACCATTGAGAGTCAATTGCCTCTGAGGATCCTTTATGGATAGCACCTGAGTGGTTAAACACGATTAAGTCTTTCAATCCACTTCTAATTAATAATCTGGCAATAGCAGTTCCAGCAGCTCCTGCTCCGGTCATAACAACCTTGATGGAATCAATCTTTTTATCAACAACCCTCAAAGCATTTGTTAAGGCCGCGAGCACCACAATGGCTGTGCCATGTTGATCGTCATGAAATACGGGAATATCTAATAATTCTCTTAACCGAGCTTCTACCTCAAAGCATCTTGGGGCAGAAATATCTTCCAGATTGATTCCTCCGTATACCGGGGCAATCAATTGCACAGTTCTTACAATTTCATCTACATCTTGAGAGTCAATACAAACTGGCCAGGCATCAATATCGGCAAATCTTTTAAATAAAGCAGCTTTTCCTTCCATCACAGGCAATGCTGCTGCAGCTCCTAGGTTTCCTAAACCAAGCACAGCTGAGCCATCTGTGACTACCGCCACGGTATTTCTCTTAATTGTTAATCTTCTTAAGTTTGCAGGATCATCTGCAATTGCTTGGGAAATTCTTGCCACTCCTGGAGTGTAGGCACGGGAAAGATCATCACGAGTCTTTAATGGCACTTTGGAGTGCAATTCTAATTTGCCACCTAAATGAATCAAGAAAGTTCTGTCGGAAACCTTCTTAACTGTGGCGCCTTCAAGTTTTGAAATACTGTCAGTGATTTTCTTGGCATGATCTTCATCAGTGGCATTACAAGTTACGTCTACAACTATTGAATTATGAGTTGATTCAACAACGTCTAAAGCAGTTAAGGAAGCACCAGCATTTGAAACTGCTGCAGTTAATCCCCCTGTGGAATCTGCTGTGGCAGAAAGTTCAACACGAATTGTTACTGCATATCCAGGAGACGGTGTTGACATGTTGTTAAGTCTACTGAGCGGTCATTCCACCATCGGCAGAGACGATTGAACCTGTCATAAATGATGCTTCATCACTTGCTAAAAATAATGCAAGGTGAGCAATTTCAATAGGTTCTCCAGGTCTACCAATTGGCTGGAAATTTCCGATTTCTTTATAAATCTTGTCTAATCCACCCATCATTTCCGCGTGTGCATAATTAATCGGGGTATCAACCCAACCAGGACATATGGCATTGCATCTAATGCCTAATTTTGCATAATCAAGAGCAATACCTTTCGTTAACATCACAACTCCACCTTTAGAGGCAGAATAAACAGTTAAGAATGGTTCAGAAACAATTCCATTCACACTTGAAATATTTACTAATGATCCATTCTTATGTTTCAACATATGAGGAATTGCAGCTCTACAGGTATACATGGAACCTTTAAGATTTACGTTTAAGGTTTTATCAATAATTTCATTTGATACTTCATGAAAAACTCCCGGAATATTTACCCCAGCACTATTTACTACAACGTGTACTGTGCCAAATTCTTTTACACATGTTTCAATTAAATCTTCACATTGCTTAAAATCTGAAACATCAGTCTTATGAGCTATAGCTATGCCACCTGATTTTTTGATTTCGTCAGCTACTTTTTGTGCACTTTCAAAGTTAATATCTGAAACAACTACTTTGCCGCCTTCTTCAGCTAATCGAAGAGCAGTTGCTTTGCCAATTCCAGATCCAGCACCTGTTATTACACAAGCTTTATCTTGAACTCGACCCATTTTAATCCTTTGTTTGTTAAACCTAAAACTAATGGGCTTGCCCTAGAAAAACTAGAGCAAACCCATTAATAGTTTTTAATGATTTAGAGGTCTGACTTAGGACCCTTAAACCATTTGCGTGCACCTGCAAACCACCAAATCATTGCTCCGCCGATAACAATCAACATCGCAATTGGTGAATATTGGAAGGCCAACCAGGTGAAGTTTTCATTACCTGGCATACCTGCTGGTGTTGTTGGCAACATGAAGTAGATAGAAATAATTGCAATTTCTAGAACTGCAACTGGTGCCATCCATTTCCATTTGTTACCTAAGTTCCATGGACCTTGTTTGAACTTGTCGCCCATTCTCCAACGCAAGAAAATTGGAATTGCAAATGATACGAACAAACCAATCACGGTTACAGAAGTAACAGCGAAGAATGCAACTGGAACAACTGTTCCTTCAGGTGCATACAGTGCTGGTAGTGTTAATACAACAGCTGCTGCTGCTGCACCCACTGCTGCATTTGATGGGTTCTTGTTTCCGTCAACTTTCTTCAACCATTTGCTTCCAGGAACCGCTCCATCACGTGAGAAGGCAAATAACATGCGAGATGCTGCAGTTACGCAAGACATACCGCATAAATATTGACCTACAAGTGAGATAACCAAAACGATTACCGCGAAGTTTTGTGGCAAAGAAGTCAAAAGAACGATTGGTGAGAAACCAAAATTCTTGTTAATTTCTTCAACGTTTGTTGCTGCATAAAGCATTGAAAGCAACAAGATCCATCCACCGATACCTGCGTAGAAAATTGATTGCCAAATTCCTTTTGCAGCTGCTACAGAAGCGTTTGCTGTTTCTTCAGAAACGTGAGCTGAAGCATCAAAACCAGTGATTGTGTATTGGGTCAACAAGAAGCCAAGTGGCAACACGTAGAACCAGTAACTTGTCCAACCGCTGTTATTGATTTGGGTGGTGAACATCCATTCAAGTGATTGATGTTGTTCTGGGATGAATACCAAAATCAAAACGATTGCTGCCACACCAACAACGTGCCAGTAAACGTTTACGTTTTGCATCCAATGAATAATCTTTGCACCAAACACGTTAATCATTACGTGTGTGATAACAGTGACTAAGAAGACAATGAAAACAAGACCTAGGTTTTCAATACTCCATGCTGGATTAAACAAGCCGACAGTGAAGGTGAAAAATGTTGCGAAACCATAATCCACACCTGCAATAACAGCTACCAAACCAACAAGGTTTAGCCAACCAGTTAGCCAACCATGAATAGGTTTGCCTAACTTGAATGACCAGTAGTAAATACCACCGGCTGTTGGCATAGCAGAAACAAGTTCAGCCATACAAAAACCAATGATCAAAATTAGTGAAGCAATGATTGGCCAGCCAACAGCAATTGCAACTGGTCCACCGTTGTTCCAGGCCTGGCTAAATGTTGTGAAGCATCCAGACAAGATAGAAATGATTGAGAACGAAACAGCGAAGTTTGAGAACCCACTCCACTTGCGTTCGAATTGCTGTTTGTAACCCAACTCAGCCAGACGTTTTGCGTCCTCGGCATGATGTGTTTTATTTACAGCCATGTAGCGCACCTCCCAGAGCAGTCATGACCATCACGACTAAGCGCTTAGTAGGTATTCATACAGGAAGATTGTGAACAAATGAAAGAGTTTTCGTAATAATTTTTGGACATTTTTTCAGCCCTCGTGAGGGAAGTTTGTGCCTAATGGCACAAAGGCAGTTATTTTTGCGAAGTTCCCAATTTGAATAAGAGCAGGGAAAGAACTCCGCTAAATACCGATGCAACCAGGACACTCAAGATGGCTTGGTTTTGCAAATTCGGATCGGTAAAGGCAAGTTTGGCAATAAAGATCGAAACGGTAAAACCAATACCAGCAGAGCTTCCAGTTGCAAAGATCTCTCGCCATTTAACTGTTCCAGATAACGTGCCCACATTTGTTTTAATAGCCGCAAAACTAAAAGCTAAAATTCCTAAAGGTTTTCCAGCGACTAGTCCTGCAAAAATTGCCCAAGCAAGTGGAGAATTTAGTGCCTCCTGCAAACTTTGCGAAGAAATTACTATTCCAGAATTTGCAAGTGCAAAGAGCGGAACAATTAAAAAAGCTGTCCAGGGATGTATTTGGTGCAAAAGCCATTCCACCACAGAGACAGAGTTTTTAGCAATTTTCTTGGTTTTGGCAAAGTGTTCCACACTTGATACGTTCACTAATTCTTCTGTGTCTACGTACTCTTTGGTTATAAACGGAACAGCTGGTGCAAGTAGGCCAAGAATTACTCCTGCCATAGTGGGATGTACCCCAGATTTATAAAGACACAACCAAAGGATTAATCCTAAAAAGATGTAAACAGTTGTGAATCTAATGTCCAAATATTTAATCAAAACCACTATTAAAACTAAAACTCCAGCAGCTAATAACCAGGAGAAATTAACCCCAACCGAAAAGAAAACGGCAATAATTAAAATTGCGCCTATGTCATCAATTACTGCAAGCCCTAGTAGAAATGGTCTCAGAATTGAAATACTTTTACTGCCAATTAATCCCAAAACTCCAACTGCCAATGCAATATCTGTGGCAACAGGTATAGCCCATCCTGAACTATAGGAGTCTCCAGCAATAGACAAGTAGATCAATGCCGGAACAAGCATTCCTCCAATTGCTGCAAAGAAAGGCAAAGCCGCATTTTTAAGTGTTGATAAATGCCCCTCCACTAATTCTCTTTTTATTTCTAGGCCCACCACGAAAAAGAAAATTGTCATAAGCCCATCATTTACAAAATGTATTAAGTCCATTTCAAAGCTAAATGCTGATAAGGAGAGTGAAAAAGATGACTCAAGGATTTCAAAATAGCTTTTACCCCAAGGACTATTGGCAACGAGTAATCCCAAGAGGGATGCAAAAACAATTAGTTTTCCAGAAGCTGATTCTTGCTTGAAAAAATCTGCCAGGGGTGAAATTCGATTTATCTTAGTACTTTGAGAAGAATCATTTTCATTTCTCTTCTGAAATTTTTTCAACTTAATGCCTAATTGGTTCTACTCTTTCAAACTTCCAATATTCAAATAACCAGCCCCAAACAGCAAATAACACTAAACCAAGTCCTAATAATAAAATCCATACCGCAAAAATCAATCCTAGGAAAATAATTGCTGTAGCAGCTGCTGCAATCATGGGCCACCATGAATGAGGTGAGTAGAAACCATAATCAGCTGGTGCTTCATTTTGTTCTCCTTGATCATTGTCTTCTGGTTGATAACCAATTCTGTTTTGAGTAAAAAGTAAGTAGAATGCCACAAGTTCAGCAAGTCCTGCTGTCAAAATTAAGGCAGTAGTTCCAACTGGTTCTCTAGAAACCGCGTAATAAATTGATCCGGTTATTATGTAGAAAAGTCCGCCCAAAAAAAATAAATATCCGCCAGATTTCATTTAGTTTCTGTTCCCCAACTTTGGGCCACCAATTGCATCATCCAAAATATTTTTTCTAACTGGTGCATCCAAATCAGCAAGTTCTGGATGAGCTGCGTCAAAGGCAGGGCGCTCTGATCTAATTCGTGGCAATTCTGTGAAGTTATGTCTTGGTGGTGGACATGAAGTCGCCCATTCCAAACTCATTCCCCAACCCCATGGATCATTTACTTTTACCAAAGGTGCAGTTCTCCAAGTTTTGTAAATATTCCACAGGAAGAACAATGTAGAAGCACCAAGTAAGAATGAACCAATACTTGAGATTGTGTTTCCTAAAGTAAAGCCATCACTGGCTAAATAATCGGCATAACGTCTTGGCATTCCTTTAATTCCTAACCAATGCTGAATCAAGAACGCTACTTGAAAACCAATAAACACAGTCCAGAAGTGAATCTTGCCCAGTGAGTCATCCAACATTCTGCCGGTGAGTTTTGGCCACCAGAAATAAAAACCTGCAAACATCGCAAAAACTACAGTGCCAAATACGGTGTAATGAAAATGTGCTACTACGAAATATGAATCAGAAACATGAAAATCAATCGGCGGCATTGCTAACATTACGCCAGTTAATCCACCCAAAAGAAACGTAATTAAAAATCCAATTACAAAAAGCATTGGAGTTTCAAAAGAAATTGATCCTCGCCACATCGTGCCAATCCAGTTAAAGAATTTAACTCCCGTAGGTACAGCAATCAACATGGTGGTTAGCGCAAAGAATGGCAATGACACAGCTCCTGTGACATACATGTGATGTGCCCAAACTGCAACAGAGAGTCCTGCAATTGAAATGGTGGCAAAAACTAAACCTTTATAACCAAAAACTGGTTTACGACTAAATACTGGAATTACTTCGCTGATGATTCCAAAAAATGGCAAGGCAATTATATAAACCTCTGGATGGCCAAAGAACCAAAACAAGTGTTGCCATAAAATTGCTCCACCATTTGCTGCGTCAAATACTTGGGCACCAAAGGTTCTATCTACTTCCAACACAACTAAAGATGCGGCAAGTACGGGGAAAGCCATCAAAACTAACACACTTGTTAGAAGAATTGTCCAAGTAAAAATTGGCAATCTAAACATCACCATTCCTGGTGCTCTCATTGCAAAAATTGTGGTAATAAAGTTAACTGCACCAAGAATTGTTCCAAGTCCGCTGATGGCTAATCCGATAATCCAAAGATCAGCACCAATAGTTGGTGAATTCACAGCGTTGGAAAGTGGTGCATAAGCAAACCAACCAAAACTTGCTGCACCATCTGGGGTTAGGAAACCTGAGATAACAATTAGGCCACCAAATAAGAACATGTAGTAGGCAACAAGATTTAGTCTTGGGAAAGATACATCGGGTGCACCAATTTGAAGTGGCATAATGGCATTTGCAAAACCAGCAAACAATGGAGTTGCAAATAAGTACAACATGATTGTTCCGTGCATGGTAAACATTTGGTTGTATTGCTCATTTGTGACAAATTGCAATCCAGGTCTGGCTAATTCTGCTCTAATAACCATTGCCATTAAACCGGCAATCATGAAGAAAATAAATGAGGTAATTAAATAAAGATTTCCAATAATTTTGTGATCAGTGGTAGTCATCCATTTAACAACGGTTCTTCCCATAGTGTTCTCTTTTGCAGCATGAGCGTGAGATGAAACTGTTGGACGATCTTCAATTAATGTCATTTAGTTTTCTTCCTTACATCCAGCTAATTCAGGGTTACCAAGACAATCTGGGTTACCACTTGTTTCTACTCTTCCTGATGTTAAAGCACCAACTTGACCGGCGGCTTTCAAATCAGCAATGTGTTGGTCAAATTCGGCACGTGAGACGACTTTGACATTAAATAACATTCGAGAATGATCTACCCCGCAAAGCTCAGCACATTTACCAACGAACTCACCAGGCTTGGTCGGGGTTAATTCAAAAGCGTTAAGTCTTCCTGGAACTACGTCCATCTTCATTAAAAATGCTGGAACCCAAAATGAGTGGATTACATCTGGAGAAGTTAATTCAAATTTAACTTTTTCATCAACTGGCAGATAAAGAGTAGGAGGAAGTGCCGGGGTGCCAATTTCATAAACGCCAGCTTCTTTGTAATTGAAAATCCAAGACCATCTAAAGCCAACAACATTGACTGTGTGTTTTTGCTCTCCTGTTAATTTAATTAAAGTTGATTGATCTCTGGCAGTGAAAAAGAAAAGTCCTAACACAATTACTAGAGGAACCATTGTGTAAAGAATCTCTAAAGGAATGTTGTAACGAGTTTGTTTAGGAATATCTGCATCACTTCTACGACGATAAAGAATTAGTGCTGCAAAAAGTAAACCAAGAACAAGTGCTGCCACGCCTAGTGCAACAATCCAAGTTCCTTGCCACAGATTTAATATCAGGATTCCTTCAGTGGTTGAAGGTTCTGGAAATCCAATTCGCAAAGTTTCATCTTGAGCAGCTTTAGAACAGGCTGAAAGTAGTAAAACAGATCCCAGGATTAGACCGGCACGTATTTTGCGCACGAAACTCAGTTCTCCTTTAAGATTGCACTGTATATCTAACAGATTAGTGCACTCAAGGCTTTGTGAGGAAAACAAGGGCGAGTAACGTTAAACACATGTCTTTAAGCACAAGTGCACATACGCACAACTTCGATACTTTAAGTTCTCATCCAATTCACCCTGCAGCAAAAAAAGCCTTGGGTTCTCTTCCTGACTATGCCTTTGTTGATCCAACCAAGCTCTATCACGATTCTCGTTCTGCTCGGCTTTTACTTGATAGTGCCAGAGCATCACTTGCTGCAAGATTAAAAGTTAATCCAGATGAGGTTTCATTTATTCCTTCGGGAAATGCAGGAATTGATTTAACAATTAGTGGACTACTTAAAGCCTTGGATAACAAAACAGTTGTTTATTCCGCAGTGGAACAAAAAGCAATAATCGAACGATTAAAAGATTTTTCTACTTTTGAAATTCCTGTTGATAAATTCGCCCGAGTTGATGAAGACCAATTTATTGACTCCCTTACAACTAACAAACCAGGTTTAGCTGTTTTGCAATTTGCCAATCACGAAGTTGGTACCCAACAACCACTAAATCCAATCTATAAAAAATGTCAAGAATTAAATATTCCATTATTTGTTGATGCAACTATGACTGCTGGTTTAGCAAATCTGGGAAGTGATTGGGATGTATTACTTATTAAACCTGCTACCTGGGGTGCTCCCATTGGAATTGATATTTTAGTTGTGAAAAGAAATGTGAGATTTAAATCAATTCTGTTAGACGATGGTAGAGAAAATCATAAATTTTCCAACAACATATCCATTCCACACGCTGTGGCAATTGGGGCAAGCCTTGAAGAAATAACCTTAAATAGATCGGAAATTGCCAAATCCCTTGGCACATTGATTAATGATCTAAGGCAATTACTTTCTAGTAATTTAGATATAACTCTTTTGGGTGATCCTGTTGCAAGGCTTCCTCATGTGTTAGCAGCAATAATTCAAAACATAGATGGAGAAGCTTTAGTTAGTGGTTTAAGTAAGAGAGGTTTTGCAATTTCAAGTGGATCATCTTGTACTCCTGATCAAGTAAAACCTTCTCATGTTTTAGCTGCTATGGGTTTTGGTAATCAAATAAATGTTAGAATTTCTTTACCATTTAATGCTAGTGATGCAGATATTTTAGATTTCGTAAAAGCTTTGAATGAAACAATAAAAGAATTGAAGGATTCTAACGGAATTTAAAAAACAGGTTTAGTATTCATCACTTCTGGAAGAAGTGAAAGATATTTACTCCTAGGTATTTTTATAACTCCCATAGACTTTAAGTGAGGGGTTTGCCATTGCACATCAAAAATTCTTTCTCCCCCAGCTTCTTTCAATTTGTTTACTAAATAAACCATGGCAGTTTTGGAGGCATCAGTTTCCTTATGAAACATAGATTCTCCAGCAAATAATCCTCTAACTTCCACGCCATAAAGTCCACCAACTAATTCATCATTCTTATTCCAGACTTCAACTGAGTGCACATAACCTAATTCAAATAGTTTCTTATAGGCAATCTTTATTTCTTTATTGATCCAACCTTGTGGTCTTTTGTCATCCCCACAACCCTCTAATACTTGATCAAAAGCTTGATCGAAAGTAACTTGAAACTTCTTCATTGATTTTTGTAAAGATTTAGAAATATTTATTTTGTTCAAAGGTAAAATTCCTCGTTGCTGTGGTGACCACCAACCAATTTCTCGTTTGTTTGCTACTTGAATATGCATAGGAAAAATCCCATGCTGGTAGGAATCAATCACGGTTTCTGGTTTTAAATCCGCACCCAAAATCACTAAATCATCTTCAGGCATTTGCTCTAGCGTTGGAAAATCCCAAACCGAAGGCTCAAGCGGTGTGGGCATAAAGTTATTTAACTAAATGTTTTTCAATTTCACTTGATGCACTTGCACCATAAAATGATGAGAATCTTTGTACAAATTCGGTATTGGTAAATGTGTATTCTTGCGTTCCCACAGTTTCAATTACATAAGTTGCAAGCATGGAACCAACTTGCGCACAACGCTCAGGAATTAATCCCCATGAATGAGCTGCTAAATAACCTGCTCTAAATGAATCTCCCACGCCAGTTGGATCAATTCTTTCGGCCTCTGGAGGACAAGCAACTGTGGCAATGGTTTCATGTTTACTTTGAATGCGTGCACCTTTGGCACCAAGAGTTGTAACAACGGTGCCAACTCTTTTCATTAATTCATCAGTGTTCCAACCGACTTTCTTTTCAATCAAAGATGATTCATATTCATTCATAAATAAATACTCAGCACCATCAATTAATTGAGCAATTTGTTTTCCATCCATGCGAGCCATTTGTTGACTTGGATCAGCTATGAATGCAATCTTTCTTTGTTTTGCTTCCTCAGTGTGTTTAATCATGGCTTCAGGATCACTTGGGCCAATGAAAACAAAATCAATTTTTCCTAAACGATCAATTACTGGTCCTAGTTCTATTTGGTTAGATTCACTCATTGCACCTGGATAAAAGGAAGCAATTTGATTAGCAACTTCATCTGTGGTGCACACAAATCTGGCGGTATGTTTTTCTTCGCTGTAATGAATTGATTCACAATCAACATTGTGTCTTTCTAACCAAGATCTATATTCGGCAAAATCTTTTCCAACGGCTCCAACCAAAATTGGGCGAAGTCCCATTTTGCCCATGGCAAAAGCAACGTTAGCTCCAACGCCACCTCGTCTAATTTGTAAATCATCAACTAAGAAAGATAGCGAAACGTGATCTAATTTGTCTGCAACTAATGAGTCAGTGAATTTTCCTGGAAAGCGCATTAAATGGTCTGTGGCAATAGAGCCAGTGATTACAATATTTAAAGTCACAATTAGAAAGAATAGTGATTAATTAAGGAAAAGAAAGATTTAGTGGAAAGAATCACCGCACGCACAGGATCCCCCGGCGTTTGGATTATCAATCGTGAAACCTTGCTTCTCAATGGTGTCAACAAAATCAATAGTTGCACCCATTAAGTAAGGAACACTCATTTTGTCTACTACAACTTTTACATCACCAAATGCGTGTGTGGCATCTCCTTCTAGGGAGCGATCATCAAAAAATAATTGGTAGCGCATGCCTGAACATCCACCTGGTTGCACAGCAATTCGAAGAGCTAAATCATCTCTTCCTTCTTGACTCAAAAGTGTACGAACTTTTGTGGTGGCAAATTCAGTTAACAAAACACCTTGAGTGTTGGTGGTTTCTGCGGTCATGTTTTACCCTTTCTTTCACTATCTATATTGCCACGTTATTGCGACCATGTCTTGCTGACCCGCTCCGCGAGGAAAACCAGGGCCATAAATGGGTCATCGGGTAATTCTTCGCCTTCTTCGATGCAGCCATAAGCCCCAACAATTCCTGCAGCTGCCAATTCTCTTTTACCTGCAATGACTTGACCACATAGTGCCAAACATGAGATCGCACTTTCTGTAGCAATTTGTGCAACACCAGTTATTACTTTCCCTCTTAAGGTTTGCCAATCAAGTTTACCTTCGCCAGTTATTACTAGATCACTATTTGCTATTTCGTGTGCTAAATCAAAAGATTCAGTTACCAGATCTAATCCACTAACTCTGTTTGCACCTAGTGCCATTAGACCAAATCCAATTCCTCCACCTGCACCGGCACCAAGCATTTGAGATGCATCTTTGTTGTCGCTACGTTTAGGGGTGTTTTTAGCTAAAGTCTCATGTCTTTTTTCTAATTCCTCAATTAATTCTTTGCTGGCACCTTTTTGCTCTCCAAAGCCTTTAGCCGCACCACGATTACCAAGTAGTAACACATCAACATCTGTTGCGGCAACAAGTTCAACATCACCTAGAGTTCCTTTTTCAACAGTTTCTAAGATTCCTGCCCCGCCATCAATAGAAGCAGTTCCTCCCACTCCCACAAATATTGTTTGACAACCTCGTTGCACTGCAACATTAATTAATTCACCAATTCCTTTAGATGTGTATTTGTCGGGAGTTCGGGGCTGTTTGGTGATAAATTGTGGGCCCACAATTAAATGAGATTCAATATAAGCAGTTCTGCCAACTATCAAAATTGGTGCCGTAATATTTGTGCCCTCTAAGCCTGTTATTTGTTGATGAATTTTGTTTCCTCCGAAGCCAAATTCAATGGCATCAATAAAGCCAGGCCCACCATCACTCATGGGTGCTAAAAAGAAATCGGCTTTTGTGGTTTTTTCCCAACCTGTTTTGATCGCTAGAGCGGCTTGAGCAGCCGTCAAGGTACCGGTAAATGAGTCTGGAGCAATTACTATGCGCACTCGCACAGATTAGTAGAACATGACACGATTGGTATATGGCACCAACTTGGACTGAACCTGCTGCAACACCTTTGTTGCATCTTTTAGGAAACTTTTCCGATTCCGACACTGAAAAAGGTGTGGAGTGCCCTGGTGAATTACCCAAAGCTTCTGCCCCTGATTTAGTAGAGCGAGCTCTAGTTGCCAAAGAAAAATTAGGTGATCGTTTATTTATTTTGGGCCACCACTATCAAAGAGATGAAGTAATTCAATTTGCTGATACCACTGGAGATTCATTCAAATTAGCAAAAGATGCTGCAGCAAGACCAAATGCTGATTACATAGTTTTTTGCGGTGTTCATTTCATGGCCGAAAGTGCCGACATTCTTACCACTGATTTGCAAAACGTAATCTTGCCAGATTTAGCAGCTGGTTGTTCTATGGCTGATATGGCTGAAATTAGTCAAGTAGAAACTTGTTGGTCAGTGTTAGAGGATTTAGGAATTGCCAAAACCACAGTGCCAGTTGTTTACATGAACTCAACTGCAGCCATTAAAGGATTTACTGGAAAAAATGGTGGCACTGTTTGTACATCTTCTAATGCTCAAAAAGCTTTGGAATGGTCTTTTGCAAAAGGTGAAAGAGTTTTATTCTTACCCGATCAACATTTAGGTCGAAATACTGCTGTTATGAAACTTGGATTGAAAAAGGAAGACTGTGTGGTTTTTAATCCCTTAAAACCTCGCGGTGGTTTAACTGATGCTGAACTTGTAAACGCCAAAATGATTCTGTGGAAAGGTCACTGCTCAGTTCATGCCAGATTCAATATGAAATCAGTAATGGATGTAAGACAGCGTATAAAAGATGTAAAAATCATTGTTCATCCAGAATGTGTCAATGAAGTAGCAGAATCAGCTGATGTGGTCGCATCTACTGAAGGAATTATTAGAACTATTAAAGCCTCAAGGCCAGGAACTAGTTGGGCTGTTGGAACAGAACTAAATCTGGTCAGACGCCTTGCTCGAGAATTTCCAGATAAAAACATTTCTTTTCTAGATAAAACAATTTGCTATTGCTCCACCATGAACAGAATTGATTTGCCCCATTTAGTTGCCTCATTAGAAAATCTAGTAAATGGAAACGTTGTTAATCAGATCAAAGTTGACCAAGACACCAAGGCCTATGCTCGCATCGCCCTCAATCAAATGTTGGCCTTGCCAGGGGCATAACAAAACCTGCTAACCTAGAAAACAATTATGAAATCAGAACCAACTCCTAAACGCAAAGACGCCGAAGCTGCGCGTAAGAAAGCTTTGAAAGTTCCTAAAGATTCCAAAGAAGCAAAAGTAGCTGTTCGTCAGCGTGCTCGCGAGCAAAGATTAGAAACTCGTTTAGCAATGAACCGAGGCGAAGAATGGGCCATGCCTTTTAGAGATAAAGGTCCTGTCAGAAGACATGTGAGAAACCTGGTTGATTCTCGTTGGCACTTTGGTGAATTATTCCTACCTTTAGCTTTAGTTGTTTTAGTTTTGTCTTTGATTCCCAATCCAACAATTGCCCGAGTTGTTTATTACCTATGGTTAGTAATGATGCTTGGCACATTGCTTGATGAAGTTTTGTTGGGATTAAAAATTAAAAAAGAAATCAATGCAACTTACTCAGATCCAAAGGAAAGAAAAGGGGCAGTTTTTTACGGCCTTATGCGTGCATTGCAATTAAGACAATTACGTATTCCACCATCAATTGTAAAAATTGGTGGAGCACCAAAAGAATTTAAGTAATTTTTTTAAGCTGGATGAAGGCTCATGTTTTCCATGGCCAATTCAGTTCCATCCCACAGAGATACTTGATGTACTCCGCCACTTAATAAAATTTTCCAATTAATGGTTAGCCAGCTTTCAGCTTCTGCTCTGGTTTTAAATTCTGCGATCACTGCTTCTTTTGGTAAGTCTGCAACTGGTTTTCCTACTTCATCTAAATAAACCCAGGTAAATGCCATTTTGACTTTCTCCTGCTCTTAGAGAAAATTCAAGTGTGCCCCCGCGACAACTTGTGTTTCCCTATATAAATAGTTTCACAACTCACCACCTCTTTGCCATTGACTGGGATGTGGTGTTCCCATGTAAGTTGTCTTTTACGCAAGAAAACCTGTTCCTTGTAAAAGGGGAAGCCGGTCGGATACCGGCACTGTCCCGCAACCGTGGGTCATTCACCAGATGAAGAATCTGGTGCCAAATGACAAGTCGGATTACCTAACAAGGAATGAGTCGTCCAACGCACCGTCGAGGAAAACGGGGCAGGCCGGATTGTTTTTCTAGATCCACCTTCCCTTTGTATCTATTGATGCAAAGGGTTTTGTATTTAGATTATTAATTCTGAAGCCTCGCCCATTTCGCTCACCTACGGCCAAAAGCACAAGGAGAAACGAATGAAGCAGTTAAAAAGAAGTATCGCAGTAATTTTTATTGCAAGTATTTTCACTTCCCTATTTTCAATAACTCCAGCAAATGCTGCTGATTATCGTTATTGGACTTTTTGGGTAACGACAAATGACTCCTGGTCATTTGCAAATGAAGGTGCTGGCACTTTAAAAGCAACAGATCAAATGGTTACTGGTTGGAAATTTGCCATCACTGGAGCAGACAATGGTTTGCCTCCCACTGAAAGTGCAGTATTTGCAGAACTTTGCCCAGACACATCTGAACAAGCAGGAACTTTAAGAGTTGCAGTTGTCGTTGATTTCAACGATCAAGCAACAGCACCAGAAGGAGAAACTCCACCATCTGCAAATGTTGTTGAGTGTGTAACTGTTACTGAAGGACAAACTGCAGCAGATGCACTAAGCGCAGCTGGTCTAGAAGTTAGAGCCAATGATGGTTTTGTTTGTGGCATTAATGGATATCCAAAAGAAGAATGTGGTTTAGAAATTGCATCTACAACTTCTGATCCAACAGCAATGGCTACCGCAGAAGATAAGGCAACTGTTGAAACAACTTCAGCAGAAGAAGCACCAACTAATACCAATTTGCAATTAATTGGTTTAGCTGCAGTTCTTATCATCGCATTTGCAGTTGTTTTGAAAATGCGTAAGAAGAAATAATTAAATTGCAAACCAATAAGACTCTTATGCCATCTGCCCCCCGCAGATGGCATAAGCCACTTTCTTTAACTGAGCATCGCTTTTTGCATTCTGGTGCTTGGTGGTTGTGGGCAATATTTTTAGCAGCTATGGCAGCAGGTACTACAAATCCAGTTTTGTTAATTTCAATTATTACGGTGGTTTTATTCGTGGTCAGATTTAGAAAAAGTGATGCGCCCTGGTCTAGATCTATTAAAGGCTATTTAATTGCAGCAGGTTTAGTGATCGCGATTCGTATGTTTTTGGTAATAATTACTCCTGATATTTTTGGCGACACTTTGTTATTTACTCTTCCTCAAATCAATTTACCTAGTTTTTTTGTGGGAGTTAAATTAGGTGGCGAAATTAAAGCCAATACTGTTGTTTACGCTTTTCAAGAAGGACTAAGACTTGCCACAATTTTGATTTGTATTGGTGGAGCTCAATCTTTAGCATCACCCACCAGATTGTTGAAATCTATTCCAGCAGCCCTTTATGAAGTTGGTTTATCAATAGTGGTTGCTTTAACATTTGCTCCTCAACTTGCTTTTGATGCCAAAAGAGTAAGAGAGGCACAATTCTTGCGAGGCAGAAAAACAAACGGGATTCGTGCCCTAGCTAAAACTTTTGTTCCCGTATTAGAAGGAGCGATGGAAAGAGCACTATTGCTGGCCTCAGCCATGGACTCTCGAGGATATGGCAGACGAATTCATCAAAGTGAAAGTAAAATAAGAGTTACAAATATTTTGATGCTGCTGGGTCTTTTAGGAATACTTTTTGGTCTTGCTGGTTTGTTAGGAGTATTTAGTCAATCAAATATTGGAACTTTAACAATGTTAATTGGTATTTCGTTATCCTTTTTTGCCTTGTGGTTAGCTGGCAAGAATGCGTCTCGCACCAATTATCGACCAGATAAATGGCACATTCCTGAAGTATTAGTAATCACATCAGCATTTTTTGGTTTAGTAGCAATGAGATTTACTGAATCAATTGTGCTAAATCCTGTAACTAGTCCTCTATCTCTTCCACAAATAAACGTCATCACACTTTTTAGTATTTGGGTGGCCGTTCTTGCTATTCCTTTTTCGCCAAAGCCACCGTTGAGTAATAGAGCTGTTAGTGATTTGTTTAGTGCAAATACACAATTGCAAAGGAATGCAGCATGATCAAATTTGAAAACGTCACATTTAAATACAGTGGTTCAAATTTTCCTATTTTAGAAAATGTTAATTTAACAATTCCTGCGGGAGAGCTTGCTCTTGTGGTTGGAAAAACAGGTTCAGGAAAATCCACACTTTTGGGTTTAATTAATGGCCTGGTACCAAGTTTTACCGGTGGGGATTTAACAGGGGATGTAACAGTTAATGGTCGTTCCATTAAAGATTTTCCACCCAGAGATTTTGCAGATCTAGTTGGAGTTGTGAGACAAGATCCTCGAGCATCTTTTGTCACTGACTTGGTTGAAGACGAACTTGCTTATGGCATGGAACAACTTGGAATTTCCCAAAGCACCATGCGAAGAAGAGTTGAAGAAGTTCTAGATTTACTAGGTTTAGCTGAATTAAGAAATGGATCTCTTGCCACTCTTTCTGGTGGGCAAAGACAACGAGTTGCAATTGCTTCAGTGTTGACAACTAATCCAAAAGTTTTAGTACTAGATGAACCAACTAGTGCTCTAGATCCTAGTGCTGCTGAAGAAGTGCTGGCTGCAATTCAAAGACTGGTGCACGATTTAGGTTTAACAGTTGTTTTGGCAGAACACAGACTAGAAAGAGTTGTGCAATACGCAGATCGAGTAATTGTGGTTGATCGCGATGCCGAAATTTATGCTGATCGTCCAAGCCAAGTATTTGCTAACTCATTACTTGCTCCCCCAGTAGTTGAACTAGGCAGAGCTGCTGGCTGGTCTCCACTGCCTTTAACTGTGCGAGATGCTAGAAAGTTTGCCGATGAATTAAGAAATCGATTAGATAAATCTAAACCTAGAATTCGAATTAACACACCAACTAAAACATTAGTTAATGTTGAGGATTTGAACTTTAATTACGGAAATATTCGTGCCTTAAGACATATTGATTTAAATATTTCAGATGGCGAAATTGTGGCCCTGATGGGACGAAACGGATCTGGAAAATCAACTCTGCTTTCTCAATTAGTAGGGCTTCTTGCGCCAACTACTGGTTCCATCTTGATCGATGGCAAAATTCCTACAACCTTAAAAGGTAAATCCTTAATTGAAAGTGTGGGATTAGTTCCGCAAGAACCAACGGATTTACTAATTTCAGATTCAGTAATAAATGAGTGCATCGCAAGTGATAGTGATTCAGGTGCGGTTCCTGGAACTACATTCAGTATTTTTGAACAATTAACAACTGATGTTTCCGAAGATTCTCATCCCCGAGATTTATCTGAAGGAGAAAAGCTTTCTCTTGCTTTGGCCGTGGTCTTAGCAGCTAAACCACCATTGATTCTTCTTGATGAACCAACTAGAGGTCTTGATTATGCAGCCAAGAGACAATTAGTTATTAACTTACAAAAATTGGGTAAAAAGAATCACACCATCATTCTTGCCACACATGATGTTGAATTAGCTGCCGAAGTTGCCACCAGAGTAATTTTGTTAGCAGATGGCGAAATAGTTACAGATGGACCAGTAAACGATGTACTTTCCAGTTCCCCAATGTTTTCTCCTCAAGTATCAAAAGTATTGGCACCTGCGCACTGGCTCACAGTCTCAGATGTGACATACGCCTTAGAGGATTTGACTTGAAATTAATCAAGGTTAATTCCTTAACCAATATTTCAATGATTGTTACATCAGTAATTGGTTTGATTGCTTTTTTATGGCCATTCTTGTTGCAAAAAGATTCGGTGTTTAGTAATAACTCTGATAATGCATCAATTCTTTTATTACTGATAGTTCCGCTAGTTTTAATGGTTGCTCTAGCTGATGTTATGCAAGGTGGAATTGATTCTCGATCTTTAGCAATATTGGGAGTTTTAACAGCAGTAGTTGCAGCAGTTAGACCACTTGGTGGTGCTGTTGCAGGATTAGAACCTGTTTGGGCAATCATAATTATTGGTGGACGCGCGCTGGGTGCAAGTTTTGGTTTTGTCTTAGGTGCAATTGGAATTCTTGGCTCAGCTGTTTTGACAGGTGGAATTGGTCCATGGCTTCCGTTTCAAATGTTGGTAGCAGCTTGGGTTGGAGCAGGAGCTGGATTACTTCCTAAATTAACTGGTAAAAAAGAAGTTATTTTATTAGCTACTTATGGTTTCGTTGTTGGCTTTGTCGCAGGATTACTGCTTAATCTTTGGTTCTGGCCTTTTGCAAACGGATTATTACCTGAAGTTTCCTTTGAACCAGGAATTGCAATAAGCGAACAATTAACTCGTTGGGTGAGATTTAGTCTTCTCACAAGTTTTGGTTATGACTTACCTCGAGGTATTTTGACAGCCACACTGTTATTTTTTCTTGCTAATCCTTTGTTAAAAGCCATGAGACGCATGACCAAGAAAGCCAATTTTTCGAAACCGGTAGTCTTTACTGCGTGATTAATTCAGTTCTTGCACTTGGCTTTGATGACACCAAATTTAATTGGTCAGATCTAACCCCTATCGCTGTTGAGCATAAAAAACTTTCGAGTGAAAATGAAAGTGATGTAAATAAAGCAATTGATGCCAACACTTCTGTTATTGGAATTTATGCATCCCACGACGTTGTTTCAGCAAGTGGATTAATTGGAGCTTTTCTTACCATTGATGCTGCATCTTTATTAGGAAAATCAAGTGTGGGTAACGATGACCAATGGGTCAAGGATGCTGGAGCTTTAAGAGATTTATTGCGAATTACTAGGACTCTAAAATCAGAACCAAAAGAAGTAATTACAAAGACTTTAGGTGAAAATGCATATGCTGCATTTAATGCACTGATTGCTTCAGCCTCAAGGCAAACTAAAACAATTTTAGTAGGACCAGGTGCTATTGCTTTAGGTTTTGTGGCTTTAAGATCTAATTCCAAATTAAAGGACTTTTTACTAGTTGCAAATACACCAATAGTTCCAGCAATTACCGAAGCAATTAAATTTATGGGATCTAAGACCATTATGAATACAAAGGAAAACGTTCACCCATTGGCAGAACTTGCCTTAGCAGTGAGTGCTTTAAAAGCTAGCGAACTTTAGATTCCACAAATGGTGGTTTAGTCACCAAGAATTCAACGTTTTTTCCACGCACATCGACAAAGACTTTATCGCCAACTTTTACATTTGATTCCAGTAAAGCAAGCGCAATTCCTTCTCTCAAGGTGGGAGAAAATGTACCACTGGTGATCTCACCTAATTCATGATTGCTTTGATCCATAACCTTCATGTGACTTCTAGGAATTGCTCGTTCTACTGCCTTTATTCCTACAAGTTTTCTTTTTACTCCATTTGCTTTTTCTTTAACTAAAGCATCTTTACCCAAAAATTTTGGTTTATCTAAAATTACTGCCCAACTCAAACCTGCTTCAAGAGGAGAAATATTTAGTGAAATATCTTGACCGTGCAACGGATAACCCATTTCAGTTCTTAATGTGTCTCTAGCACCTAAGCCAACTGCTTTAGCCCCATACTTTAGTCCTTTTTTAAATACTTCATCCCAAAAATTCATAGCGTTTGCCGCTGGAACTAATACTTCAAATCCTTTTTCCCCTGTATAGCCTGTGCGACAAATTGTTACTGAATTTCCCATAAATGAAACATCTTTAAAAGACATATATTCCATATCTGCGGGAAGTCCTAGATCCTTTACTAATTCAATTGATTTAGGGCCCTGAATAGCAATGATTGCAATGTCTTTATGAAGATTCTTTACAACTATGTCAGAAGGTATGTTTTTCTTTATAATTTCCAAAACTGTTGTTGAGTTGCCTGCATTAGGTATTAATAACACTTCATCTTTTGATCTTAAATAAACAATTAAATCATCTACAACTTTGCCATTATTTGAAAGAATTGTGGAGTATTGGGCTTGTCCTGGTTTAATGCGATTTATATCGTTTGATAAAACTTCGTTTAGACGATCTGCTGCATTTGGTCCTGTTAAAGTTGCAGTTCCCAAATGGGAAACATCAAAAATTCCGACTGCATCTCTAGTTGCGCCATGTTCAGCTAGAACACCACCGCCTGCATATTCAAGTGGCATTTCCCAACCACCAAATGGTGCAAGTTTTGCGCCTAATTCAATGTGGCGTTGGTGAAGTGGTGAATGAATTAGATTGGCTGAATCGCTCATAAAACAAAACGCTACTAGGCTATTTCCCATGTCAATTACTCGCCTCACTGATTCCAAAAATATTTCTGCAAACGAAGTTCTAGTTGTGGGTTTTGCCCAAACCGATAACGGACCAGAGTTCTTGGAACCTGCTATTGCTTTTGAAGCAGCATCAAAAAATGAAATTATCGAAGCAATCAAATTAACTAATTTTTCAGGTAAGAAATCAGAACTTGCCTATCTAACAATTAAAAGTGGAGTGCTTTGTGTCGGACTTGGCAAAGTCACTAAAACTCAACCTCTTGAAATGGAAACATTGAGAAGAGCAGCAGGGGTTGCTGCTAGGTCTTTAGTAGGTAAATCCTCAGCACTTTTTGCTCTGCCCACAAATACCACCGTTGCAACACACGCGGTAACTATTGGAGTTGAACTTGGGGCATATTCATTTACCGAATTCAAAACCAAAAATGAGAAATCATCTGAAACCTTAAAGCAAGCAAATATTTTGGTTCATGATCTATTTGTGAATAAAGTAAGTTATCAGGAAGCTCAAATTATTGCTGAATCAATTAAGAATGTTAGAAACCTAGTTAATACTCCCCCAAGTCATATGTATCCAGAAACTTTTGCAAGTTATGTGAAAAAGACTTTCAAAAAGAACTCAAAGTTAACTGTTGAGATTCTGGAAGAAAAAGCACTCAAGAAACAAGGTTTTGGCGCACTCTTGGGTGTTGGTCAAGGTTCAATCAATCCACCAAGATTTATTCGCCTTGCTTACAAATCCCGTGGTGCTGATTTTCATTTAGCTTTAGTTGGAAAAGGTATTACTTTTGATACCGGAGGAATTTCTTTAAAACCTCCTGCATCCATGCACACCATGAAATGTGACATGGCTGGAGCAGCAACTGTTGTAGAAACTTTAAGAGCGATCATGGATCTTGATTTAAAAATAAATGTCACCGCTTATGCCGCTTTAGCTGAAAATATGCCTTCAGCAAGTGCCCAAAGACCAAGTGATGTTGTCACAACTTTTGGTGGAAAAACTATTGAAGTCTTAAACACCGATGCTGAAGGAAGACTCGTTTTAGCAGATGCACTTGGAAGAGCACAAATTGATAAACCAGATCTAATAATTGATTTAGCAACATTAACTGGTGCAGCAACTGTGGCACTTGGTTCTAGAACTGCAGGAATTATGGCTAACAAAGATGAAGCAAGAGATCAAGTATTTGCCAGTGCCAAAGAAGTTGGTGAAGCAATGTGGCCAATGCAAATTCCAGAAGAATCAAGAACAATTCTTGATTCCAAAACAGCAGATATTGCAAATGTTGGTTTCACTCCAAATTCAGCCGGAGGCATGATGGTTGGTGCTGCTTTCTTACAAGAATTTGTTGATGAAAAAACACCTTGGGTTCATATTGATATTGCACCTCCTGCATTTAATGAAGGAGCACCTTATGGATACAACGGCTTTGGTGGAACAGGTGTGGGAGTAAGAACACTTGTGCATTTAGCTCAAAAACTTGCAAAAAATTAAATAACATCTCGCACAGATCAAGTCATTCTGGGTTTGGGCTTAGAAAAACGTACGGTTAACCGGCCTTACTCAGGGGTGAAGATGTGAGACCTGTTCTTATTGAGGAAGCCCACCAAATGGCTTCAATACTTATTAGTTATCTCCCTCTCAATACATTCAAACCCGAAATTGCCTAGTTTTGCTTGCGTGAAAGGATATACATAGAGAAACCTCACGAGGGTGGAACAGCAGAAAGGTTACTAGTGGCCACATACGACTTAGTAATTCTTGGAGCAGGAAGCGGCGGTTATGCCGCGGCATTACGTGGTTCTCAACTTGGTTTGAAAGTCGCCCTAATAGAACGAGATGTTCTAGGCGGAACTTGTTTACACAGAGGATGCATTCCTACAAAAGCTTTATTACATGCAGGTGAAATTGCTGACAGCGTTCGCGAATCCGCGGTATTTGGAGTTAAATCAAATCTTTTAGGTATCGATATGCCACAAGTAAACGATTACAAAGATGGTGTGGTCAATCGTTTGTACAAAGGTTTACAAGGTTTAGTAAAACATCGTGGCGTTGATTATGTAACTGGAAATGGAAAGTTTGTTGGTCCCAACAAAGTTATGGTGGGCGATCAAGTTTTTGAAGGCAAAAACGTAGTTCTTGCTACTGGTTCTTTTCCAAAATCACTTCCTGGTTTAGAAGTTGATGGAACACAAGTTATTAACTCAGAACATGCTCTTAAGTTAAGCAAAGTTCCAGCAAGTGTGATCATCCTTGGTGGTGGCGTTATCGGTGTGGAATTTGCCAGCGTTTGGAAATCATTAGGTGCTGAAGTAACAATTATTGAAGGTTTACCAAGATTAGTTCCTGCAGAAGATGAAGCAGTTTCAAAAGCAATGGAACGCGCTTTTAGAAAACGTGGCATCAATTTCTCAACTGGTGTTCGATTTGCCGGTGTTGATAAGACAAAACATGGTGTTGTGGCAAAACTTGAAGATGGACAAACTTTTGCAGCTGATTTGATGTTGGTTGCTGTGGGAAGAGGATCTGCAACTAGAAATCAAGGATTTGAAGAAGCAGGGCTTGAATTTGATGGAGAATTAATAAAGGTAAATGAAAACTTACAAACAAATCTTGCAAATGTTTATGCTGTAGGAGATATTGTTCGAGGCCCACAATTGGCGCACAAAGGTTTCCAAGAAGGAATTTTTGTTGCAGAACACATTAAGGGTTTGAATCCAAGAGTAATTGACGTAACTGCTATTCCAAGAGTTGTTTATTCTGAACCAGAAGTAGCCTCAGTTGGATTAAATGAATCAGCTGCTAAAGAAAAATATGGTGCTGATCAATTAAGAACAGTTCAATACGATTTAGCTGGAAACGGAAAAAGTCAAATTTTAAGAACCGCAGGATTTATTAAGTTGATTGCACTAAAATATGGTGGCCAAATTGTTGGAATCCACATGATTGGTTCTCGAGTTGGCGAATTGTTAGCTGAAGCTCAATTGATGTATTCATGGGATGCATCCCCAGAAGATGTTGCTCCATATATTCACGCTCATCCAACAATGTCTGAAGCAATGGGTGAAGCAGCTATGGCACTTTCCGGTAAACCGTTACACACCCACGATTAAATAGAAAAGGAAAATATTTAAATGGCAACTAACGTAACAATGCCTCAACTCGGTGAATCAGTTACCGAGGGAACAGTTACTCGTTGGTTAAAAAATGTGGGCGATGTTATTAAAGTTGATGAAGCCATTGTTGAAGTTTCCACTGACAAAGTAGATACTGAAATTCCTTCTCCAGTTGCTGGAGTTTTATTAGAAATTAAAGCTGCGCAAGATTCTGTTATTCCAGTTGGTGGCGTCATGGCAGTAATTGGTGAAGCAGGATCAGCAACACCAAGTGCCCCTGCTCCAGTTGCACCACCAGTTGTACAAACTCCTCCTCCTGCTCCAAAACCAGAACCTGTTATTGAAAAACCAGTTGTACAAACTCCTGCACCTGCTCCAGTTGCAAAACCAGTTGTAGCACCTGCTGCAAGTGGATCAACTGTAAATGTTGTGTTACCAGCATTAGGTGAATCAGTAACTGAAGGAACAATCACACGTTGGTTGAAAAATGTGGGCGATTCCGTTTCATTAGATGAAGCAATTGTTGAAATATCAACAGACAAAGTTGATACTGAACTTCCATCTCCTGCAGCAGGAGTAATTACTGAAATTAAAGTTTCACAAGATCAAGTAGCAGCAGTTGGCGCAGTATTGGCAGTTATTTCTTCATCTGCTGGCGCAGTTGCTCCAAAGCCTGCAACTCCTGCACCTGCACCAGTTGTACAAACTCCACCACCTGCACCAAAAGTTGAAACAGTAGTTGTGCCACAAGCGCCACCAGTTGCAACTGCAACTCCTACAGTTTTTGCCACAACTCCAAGTTCAACAAAAGATACTTATGCAACTCCAATTGTTAGACAACTTGCCAAAGAAAAAGGAATTGATATCTCAACAATTTCTGGTTCTGGAGTAAATGGTCGAGTTAAAAAAGAAGATGTTTTGAACGCAACTGGAACACCTGTTGCCGCACCAGTTGTTGCAGCACCTGCTGCTCCACCGGTCGCTACACCTGTTGCTGCTGCAGTACCTACTCCGATTGCTGCACCAGTTGCAACACCAACTCCTGTTTCTGCTCCAGCAAAACCTGTTGCTCCTGCCGCCAGTGTGGAACAACCACTTCGCGGACGAATTGAACAAACTACTCGTTTAAGAAGAGTAATTGCCGAAAGAATGGTGCAATCACTTCATATTTCTGCACAATTAACAAGTGTGGTTGAAGTAGATGTAACTAAGATTGCTTCACTTCGAAATAAAGTTAAAGACTCATTCGTGGCTCGTGAAGGAGTAAAGCTTTCATTTCTTCCTTTCTTTGCCAAAGTAGCAGTTGAAACTTTAAAAGAATTCCCAATAGTTAATGCCACAATTTCTGCTGATGCTACTCAAATTGCTTACAGCGACGCAATCCATTTAGCAGTTGCTGTTGACACTCCTAAAGGTTTACTAGTACCAGTTATTAGAGATGCGGGAGATCTTTCAATTGCAGGTCTGGCCAGAAAAATTCAAGATGTTGCAAACAGAACCAGAGATAACAAAGTAACTCCCGATGAACTAAGCGGTGGCACTTTTACTTTGACTAATACCGGAAGTCGTGGCGCTTTGTTTGACACACCAATTATTAATCAACCACAAGTAGCCATTCTTGGAACTGGTGCTGTTGTAAAAAGACCAGTTGTGGTCCAAGGAAGCGATGGAAACGATCAGATTGCAATTAGACAAATGGTTTATCTAGCTCTTACCTACGATCACAGACTTGTTGATGGCGCAGATGCCGCCAGATTCCTATCTTCAATGAAAGTACGACTAGAAGAAGCTAATTTCGAATCTGAATTAGGTTTATAAAAACAATGAAATTAGTGATAACCGGTGCTTCCGGTTTAATTGGTTCTGCATTAGTTAGAGAAGCTGAAAAAAATAAAATAGAAGTTGTAAAACTTGTTCGACGTACTCCTAAAGAAAAGAACGAATCTCAATGGGATCCCAATAAAGGAGTCATTGATTTAGCAGTACTTGAGAATTCCACAGCAATCGTGCATCTTGCTGGTGCTGGGGTGGGCGATCATCGTTGGACTAAGAAATACAAAAAAGAGATTTTAAATAGCAGAGTTAATTCAACTGAAACTCTTGCTAATGCAATTGTTAACTTAAGAACTCCCCCTTCAGTTTTTGTGTCAGGTTCAGCCATGGGTTATTACGGGGATACCGCTGAAGTTGCAGTTGATGAAAATGC
>Ga0247836_1001748_pt1 | contig 33597 bp, 25 predicted proteins | sample LaCruzMarch2015__4_FD_187116 | JGI IMG/M metagenome (GOLD analysis project Ga0247836, IMG submission 187116) | Freshwater microbial communities from meromictic Lake La Cruz, Castile-La Mancha, Spain - LaCruzMarch2015_14m | ecosystem: Environmental > Aquatic > Freshwater > Lake | place: Spain... | reverse complement strand
AAAACTTTGCAAATCGCTGATCATAAATTGACTTTGGTCGTACATCTTGATAAAATTGGCGCGTGAAAAAGCGCAAGTTAAGGTGCCTTTCAGTACTTTTGAGCTTAAGTTAATGGGTATGAACAATAGTCTGCCGGATGCCATGAGTTCTTCAGCTACATCGAGGGCGTGACCCATCTGATTGTCGGGAACCTTTATTTCAAGCGTTTTTGGGTCAAATTCATTTACTTTGGGCAATTCAAGATCGTTTTTGCGGCAAAAATCTGTTACCCAAGGTACGTCTGACGGTATTTTTATACCAACATTAATTTGATCCAATACGCCAAGCAGCGTTCCATCTGTATGGCGCAAAAACGGTGCCGCGTAACGAATGCCGGAAGTTTTGTTCAGCGACGACATAATTTGGTAAACGTCCTTCTGGGAAAGTCCGGGTTTCAGCGTTAACACCGTAGCATCCCATTGGGGAAATTCCAGATTGACATCGTATACCAATTGCCTGGAAAATGCAGCCAGGATGGCTTTTTTTGAAGAAGCGTCCAAATCGTCAGAAAAATCTACGAGCATCCGGGTTGTATCCAGTTTGAGGCGTTCCATGCCTTCCGGCGTGGTAACCAAATAGAGGTGATTTTGTGCATTCAATACATTTATCACCAGCAAGAGTGCCAGCAAAAAAGCATATTTCAGCATGGAAAGAGGGAGGAAATCATTGTTTTTCATGGTAAGTGTTCTATTTAAGTGTTGGTAGAAAGCGACGATTTTTTCGTACTGTCAACACTTGTTGCCACCCGCTTTCCAATGGTAAGGTATTCCACAAATAAAACGCATGACGCCTACCTTCCTAACAATTCAGGGCTTGTCCGATACGACAACAATGGCTCCGAACGAGCCATTAAAATGATAAAGTTAAAATCAAAATGTCAGGACAATTCATATCCTTCTATCGGGAGCTCGCCATCCGGGATCCATTCTTCCCGCCACTATCATAAAATGGAAAATCTGTCTTCGAAGTTGTTCAGGCTTGGCAATATATTTACGGAATTTCAACTCACTCCTGATCATTTCTGAAACGCCGCCAATCCTCCTGATCGCCGTTAAAAACATTTAAGTCCACCCAACCATAAACAGGTACCATATAGCCCCGGCTCCGGCAAGGCCAATGAAAGTGAGGATAGCCAATGCCCAAATAAGCCTTTTTGGTTATGTTATTTGTTTTTGGCGGAGGGCACCGTGTAGTAAGGGCATGTCGAGCGGGCAGCGGAAGAGGTGGGGGCGATTGGATGGAGCGGGGCATGGGGTTAGATGTTGGATTTTAGCAGTTTTGTACAGCCCAACTTTTAAGCATTATGCCCATTCGTCTGCGCTTTCTCAATAGTAACCTCCGGAATATCAACATAATGCTCGCCATTAAATTGGAATGGCCCCAAAATTTCTCTGTTTTGAATTTGAACAGAGATCAAGCGATCATGGTTGCCATCGGGGTGTAGCGTCACCTTGCCTTGCTCGTCTGTACGATAATCGCCTGTTTTGGCACCATTAGGCAGTACGCCAAATACGTTGACATTTTCAAGCGGTTTGCCGGTATCCCGCGATTTAACAGTAAAACTGATTTGCTTGAAATGATCGAGCGGATCAATGTAGTCATCATTTTGCTGACTTCTGAACTTGTTCCGCAAATGTGCATTCTGGAGATCACCAATGACTTCAATAAACTGACCGGCTTGCTTCGCGGCGTGCGTATACCGGATGGCCAACTGATCATGCTGACCACACTGCTCCTTCAACCGGATAAATTTTTTCTTGTTCCGGCTACACCGGAGTTGTTGCTGGATTTTTCTGAGGGAGTACCAGAAATAATCGCCGGTCAACAGCTCCCCAAGGATAATTGCAATAGGGAGATAGGTAATGATCAGGTTGAATCCCGGGTTGGTTTCCGAAGACGCGATTTCTTCATCAATATCTTGTTCAATTTCAGGTTCACTGAAAATATAGGTGCGATAATATATGATCACCCCAACCAAGCCGAGCAAAATAAGCCCTGAAAATATAGCCCAAAACCGTGCTCGCCTTTTTTCCCGACGCATTTCGTCGTTGACGATGTTGTTCGGCGCCTGACTCCTGTTTTTGATGAAAATAAAGTTCCATCTTTCCCAATCCTGAATTTCTTTTGACCAGCCTCGCCCAATAAAATGAGCCGTTGCAGCAGCCCATGCATTGATCAGAAGACAAAAGGTCAGGACGGCAAAAAATTCAAACCCGGGCAAGATTTCGAGTTGAGCCACAATATCTTTGATCATGTCCCAACTAACGATCATATCCGCAACGGCAAACAGAATAAACAAAGTATTGTGCAGCAATATGGGGGCGTTGATCATCAACTCTTTCCACTTACTGATCACACCTTGATCTTCGTAGTAGGCGACCTTGTGCCGGTAGCCGTGGTTGGCAACAACTGCGGCCAAGCGGGCTTGCTCATTTGCCTCGAATCCATATTGAAAGGATTCATGCTGGAATTTGAATTCACTCATGATTGGAGAAGTTTGGGTGTAATTTTTCAGGGATTAATCCGCCGCATCACGTTTGATGAAGTTGGTTACAAAATGCTGGGTATCGATTGTTTTATTCTTGTGACCACAATCGGCGCCTTCCCATCCCTTACTGACAAAAAAGTGTTTGATGGTCGTCGGTAGCAAACTGCAATTAATTTTTTTTGAGTCTTTTGTGTCCTGTTTGCCGTCGGAATTGATAAACAGCCATGTTTCATAACCTTTATGAACGGGGTCATCAACTATTGCGGCAACTTTTTCGAGGAACCCATTGATGTTGGTATTCAACTCGCTGTGTTGACTAAGTATGGTTTCTGCTTTTTCTATAAATTCGTCAATCACCAGTTTGTTGTGTTTCTTTATTTCGGCATTTTTTATTTTTAAATTCCTTTTCTCATGTGCCACTGCTGATTTATCTATTTTATCCAAGGGCTTAATCTCGCAAAAGGCGTAACCTTTGGGTGTTGAATTTCCGATACCGATTAAATAGACTTTTCCTCCTGCTTCCGAACGCCCGAGGGCATTGCACAGCCTTATCATATCTTCAGTTGTTGTCTCCGGATGTTTGACATAAGTCCCGCTCAGGTCTTCGCCAATGATGACCAGTTGTGGTGGGGGAAGTGGTGGGGGCGGGTCTGTTTTGCACGCACTACATACTAACATCAGCAATAAGCCGGTATTTGCACTTGTTTTCCAAAGGGTCATACTGCTGTTTTTTTGGTTATGCTTATGGGAGGGTTGGTCATTTCATTACTTACCCGTATCTTGGTAGCCTTACAGCAAAATCAATGCCTGTTTTTCAATTTGGACGGATTTTCCTTTTTGCCACTTTCTCGCTCTTCCTGATCGGCTGCTCGGAAGAAGCGCCTTCCCGTAAACGATCGGGCCGGATAAGTTGCGTTTGCATCGGCATCACCGACGGCGACACGATTACCATTTTATCCAGGAAAAAAAAAAACTACAAGGTTCGGCTCGCACACGTTGACTGCCCTGAACGCAACCAACCGTTTAACAAGCGTGCCAAGGATTTCACCAGCAATTTTTGCTACAAAAAGAAGTTGCAGCTGAAGTACGATGGCAAAAAAGACCGGAATGGCAGGCTGATCGCCGTAGTCTTTGACGAACAGGATAAGGAACTGAATGCAGCACTGGTAGAAGCCGGCCTTGCCTGGCATTACAAGAAATACTCTGATGACATGCGGTACGATGCGTTGGAGCAAACCGCACGAAAACTTGGAATCGGACTCTGGAGTGAAAGCAATCCGGTTGCGCCATGGGAATGGCGGGCAAAACACTGAGTGTATGTTCCGGGACAAAGCGGAGGTGGACTTCCTCACCCCACCAACTCCTCCGCAATCATCTCCGCCTGCCGCAACACCGTCTCCGTAGCCAGCATTTGCATGTCCGGCGGGTAGCCGTAGTGGCGGAGGGTGCGCTTGACGATCACTTTCAGCCTGGCGCGGACGCTCTCTTTAATCGTCCAGTCGATGGAAGCATTCTGGCGGACTCTTTCGGTGAGCACCACGGCCAGTTCGCGCAGGGTGTCTTTGGTCATCAGTTCGCGCGCGCTTTGGTTATCGGCCACAGCGGTGTAGAACGCGTACTCAAAGTCGGTAAGCCCCAGGGCCGCCGCTTCGCTGTCCATGGCCGTGATCTCCTTGCTCATCCGGATGAGTTCATCCATCACCTCGACCGCCGTGATGACCTTGTTGTGGTAGCGTTTGATGGCGTCCTCCAGCATCTCCATGAGGCTTTTGCTCTTGACGAGGTTTTTCCGCGACCTCGCCCGAATCTCGTCGTGGAGCAGTTTTTTCAAGACCTCCAGGGCTATGTTTTTGTGCTCCATGCCCCGGAGCTCCAGCAGAAACTCCTCGGACAGAATCGAAATATCCGGCTTTTTGATGCCGGCAGCGTCGAACACGTCGATGACCTGTTCGGATACCAGTGCCCGATCGATCACTTGCCGGATGGTGGTTTCAAGTTCCTCGTCCGATTTGCCGGTGCCTGTAGCGTCGAATTTGGCTAAGCGTGCCTTCACTGCCTGAAAGAAGGCGATTTCGTCCTTGGCGTCCATGGCCTGATCGTGGGGGATGGCAATGGCGAAGGCTTTGGACAGGGCGCTCACCTCGTTGATAAAACGCTTTTTGCCGTCTTCCAGTCCGAGGACATGCTCCTCCGCCGCCAGGATCAGGGACAGTTTACGGGAGGTGTCGGCTTCGAAGTAATCCTCGTAGGCAAAGCCGTGGAACATCTGGGATACCACCTCGAGTTTTTCGAGCATGAGTTGCACGGCCCGTTCCTGGGTTTCGGTGGGGTCGCCCTTGCCGCCGGCGTCGGAGTAAAACGACAGCGCTCTTTTCAAATCGGCGGCGATGCCGAGGTAATCCACCACCAGGCCGCCGGGCTTGTCCTTGTACACGCGGTTCACACGCGCAATGGCCTGCATGAGGTTGTGGCCTTTCATGGGCTTGTCGATGTACAGCGTGTGCATGCAGGGGGCGTCGAAGCCGGTTAGCCACATGTCGCGTACGATGACGAGCTGGAGTTCGTCGGCGGGGTCTTTCATGCGCTCGGCCAGCACGCGGCGCTGCTCTTTGGTGGTGTGGTGTTTCGCGATGGCGGGGCCGTCGGAGGAAGCGGACGTCATTACCACTTTGATGACGCCTTTGCCCAGGTCGTCGGAATGCCACCCGGGCCGGACGGCGATGATGGCCTGGTACAGGTCGGCGGCGATGCGGCGCGACATGGTGACGATCATGCCTTTGCCCTCGAATACTTTTTGGCGCTCCTCGAAATGTGTAACCATATCGGCTGCTATATTGTGGATGCGCTTATCGCTTCCTACCAGGGCTTCCAGTTGGGTCCACTTGGCCTTGGCTTTTTGCGTATGGGTCAGGTCTTCCTGCTCCAGTTCGTCGTCCAGTTCGGCGACGAGCAGCTTGCCTTCTTCACTGAGGTTAACCTTGGCTAACCGGCTTTCGTAGTAGATGCGCACGGTGGCCCCGTCTTCCACGGCTTGGGCGATGTCGTACACGTCGATGTAGTGGCCGAAAACGGCTGGCGTGTTCACGTCGGTGCTCTCGATGGGCGTGCCGGTGAAACCCAGATAGGTGGCGTTGGGCAGGGCGTCGCGCATGTATTTGGCGAAGCCGTATACGATTTTTTTGCCCATGACATTGCCCTGCGCGTCTTTTTCGTCCAACGTTTTGGCGCGGAAGCCGTACTGGGTGCGGTGGGCTTCGTCGGCGATGACGATGATGTTGGTGCGGTCCGACAACAACTCGTACACATTGCCCTCCTCGGGCTGGAATTTCTGGATGGTGGTGAACACCACGCCGCCGGAAGCCACTTTGAGCAGTTCCTTCAAGTGATCGCGGCCTTCCGCTTGCACCGGTTCCTGACGCAGGAGTTGCTTCGAAGCGGCAAACGTATCGAAGAGCTGATCGTCCAGGTCGTTGCGGTCGGTGATGACCAGCACGGTCGGATTGTTGAGGGCCAGCACGATTTTGCCGGTGTAAAACACCATGGAAAGCGACTTGCCGCTGCCCTGGGTGTGCCACACTACACCGCCCTTGCGGTCGCCCACCGGCTGCCGGCTCACCCCCGCCACGCCGTACACCTCCGGCGATACCTCCTCCACCATGCTGACTTCTTGTTCACTCGCCCGGTCACTCCGCATTCCGTACTCCGCATTCCGCATTCCATACCCCGCAGCGCGCATCGTGGATTCCACAGCCCGGTTGACCGCATAGTACTGGTGGTAGGCCGCCAGCTTTTTGACCGTGGTGATGGTCGCGATGCCCGTTTCAGGGTCTTCTTTTTTGGTTTTTTCAAAAACGATGAAATGCCGGATCAAATCGAGCAAGGTGTGCGGTTGCAGCATGCCCTTAATGAGTGTTTCCAACTGACCGATCAGGGGCGAAGCCTCCACCCGGCCGTCGGCGGTTTTCCAAGCCATGTAGCGACTGAGGCCGGCGGACAGCGAGCCAGCGCGGGCTTCCAGGCCATCGGAGATCACCAGGAAGCCGTTGTAGGTGAACAGGCCGGGAACCAGGGATTTGTATGTTTCCAGTTGCTTGAACGCCGAGCCGATGGTGGCGTTTTCGTCGACGGCGTTTTTCAGCTCGATCACCACTAGAGGGATGCCGTTGACAAACAGAACCATATCGGGGCGTTTGGTGTGCCCGTTTTCGGCCACGGTAAACTGGTTGGCCACTATGAATTCGTTGGCGTCCGGATCGTTGAAATCCACCAGCCACACCAGATCGCCGCGCGGGTGCCCGTCTTTTTGGTAGGTGACGTTGACGCCTTCGGTGAGCAGCCGGTGGAAGGTTTCGTTGTTGGCCGGCACATCCGGCGATGCAATCCGCTGGATTGTTTTCAGCGCCTCCTCCTGCGCATCGGTCGGAATACCGGGATTGAGCCGCCGAATGGCTGCCCTGATGCGACCGGCGAGCAACACATCTGCATAGCTCGCACGCTCGGGCGAGTCGCCGTCGTATGCGATGTCGGGCGCGTACACATAGCGGTAGCCGAGGGCTTCGAGGCGCTCGATGGCGAGTTGTTCGATGGCAGATTCGGTGATGCGGGTCATGGGCCGGAAAAGGATTCATCGGGGCTTGGTGGGGGAAACCATCCCTGAAATGTGGAAAGCAATTTTTGAAATGCCGGGTCGGTACAAGGTTTTATTTTATTTCATTCTGATTAGCGATGTTGCCTACAATTATTTTACTACTGTTCTCCATTGGGTAAAAATGCAATCGCCAGGCTCCCGGTGTAAATCTGGAATGCCAGTCAAATAAACGGATATTTCCATCGGGACAGAGGCGTGTCAATTCACTGGCAAATTCGCGTTTACGGCTCTCCGATTCAGGTGTCACCTTTGTCGGAAGCACTTCCGCCTGAAACATTCCTGCCGTACGACCAGACGCATATTCCTCTAACTCAAACAACCGCTTTTGCAACTGAATAAATTCGGACTGATTAGAGCTGAATCCCGCAACTTGCCCCCGGATATGTTGACAAAATATAAGGTTGGGAAACAATTCATTTCGCCGCATCCACAAGATCTGGCCGTTTGGAATACGAGGCCTTCGCTGCGCTTCCAGCCATGAATTATGTTCGGCGAGATGCGCGGACTGAAATATATGGCGAACATTACAAACCGATTGCACGGTATCATCATCCGACAAAACGACGGTAACATCGACGGATACAATCGAGGTGTTCCACTGGCTGTCGGGCACCATACTAATTGCTACAGCGTCAAACATGTGTTCGGAGGCTGCGCCAAGGCCGTTGGCCGGATATCCTTTGTAGCAACATTCGAATATTTTGCCATCCCTGGTTTCCTGTTCACTCAACATCTCTTCTATCACCGGAGTAGTGGTTATTTTGGACTTCAGCAACGACCGGAGATCAGCGTCGAATTCATGGTCGGTGACCCATTGGTAAAAGATGTAATCTGTTGCAAAAGAATGTCCAAAAAACACGGCAGGCACCTTTATTTCCCCCAGACCCCGCTCGGAAGCTTGTTTGTATAACTTGCCCAAATTTTCAAACCAGCCGTTTGCCGCGTAGCAATCGGTTGCCACCTGCAGCGACAATTCGTTGAAAAACAAATCCATAGTCAATAAACGTTAAATTAATTGAGTGAGCTGTCGGTCCCATTCATCAAAGAAACCTTCTGGACGGTAGGCCAACTTGCCATTGCGATCTATCCCGGGCATTTCTAAATAGTGTGTAAAAATACCCTCAATCACTTCACCTGTGAAGAACAGGAGCTTGGCCTGATCCGGGGAAAGTTTACCCTCCTTTACCGCTACTCGCAATCCGTTTAGAATATGGTCGCTGTGCGACTCGACGATCACCTGAATGCCCTGGGCGGCGGCTAATGCCAGAAAACGGCCTATTTGAGCCTGACCGCGCGGATGCAGATGCGCCTCGGGATTTTCCAATAACAAAAGAGATCCCGGTTCTGATGACAACACGGCTACCAGGATAGGCAGCACATAACTAAGGCCGAAACCTACATTGGTAGGCCGGAAACGATTGCCTGCTTCCCGGCCGGCTACAAACTGATAATTTAGCGCCACCAGCCCCATTTCCTGAGAGCGGCTTGCATTCAATCGTGTGCCGGGGCGTATCTCGCTCAGCCACGCATTTACCTGCTCGTAGAGCGTCAGACCCGTTGCATCAGGGTGAGCCAAGGCTGGAATTTTGATGTCATCTTCCTGGAATTCAACCAAGTAGTTGGCCGAAAATTCGCCCCGTATACCGATCTGGTTTTCATTGAGCACGGCGTGGCTCGAGGTCTCGAAATACGGTCTGGGTCCAAGACGCTCGGCATTCAGATAATGAAACTGCCGGTTGAACAGGGAATAACTCCTACCCGTTTCGGCCAATGAGGAGCCACTTTTTATATTTAAACTATCGCCTTTTGAACGACCGTCCCAGGTCCATTCCAAAGGCGGTTGGTCAGAAAATTCCAGTTTTATGCCAATTTCATCCGTTTTGAAAAACTGGTATAATACGTCGAAACTATTTCCACATTGGGCCAGATCGCCATTGAGCGACAAGCGTTTGTCCAAGGTATTGCGGTCGTAGTTTTGGCGAAGTAGCAAAAGGGCCTGCAATACGGTAGACTTGCCCATTCCATTCAACCCGGTCAGCAGGCTCAGGCTACCTAAAGGGATTTCCTGTTCCTCAAAGCACTTGAAATTCTTCAGGAAGATTTTGGTCAGCATACTTTAATTGTTTAAAATGGACTCTATCAGCAGCGTATGAATGCCTTCACCACACGGCAGCGAGAGCGTCATTTAATGTATTGCTTAAAGTGCGCTCTATCAGCGAATGAATGCCTTCAAATCGCCGACGTACTGATACGGCGTCACCCGTAGAACGGCTAATCGCCACGTCAAACTCTTCGGTGTTCATCAGTTTGATGAACTCCATTTGTACCTGTCGTTTGCGTTCTTTCAATACAGCGATCTCCTCCGGGCGGCGCCAGGCCAGATTGACCGACCAGGCATCGAACAAGGCTTTGTTGATCGGTTTGCGACGAACATCTTCTTCATATCGTTTTCGAAAGGCGTCATCGTCAAAAATATCCCATGCGGCATTCATCGATTTTTTAAAGTCGTCTTTCAACTGCTGGAGTTCATCTGACGATTTCTTTTTCAATCCGGCGAGGCCTTTATTCAGCCAGGTATCAAGATCAGGCTGGTAATCGGTATAACCGCCATAGAAACCGATAAATCGTGTGACAAAGTCGCAATCTTCCATGCGATCCCGGGGAATACTGTAGCCCGTGGCCTGGCGGAATTCTTCGAAGTCAGCCATTTCTCGCACCGTTTTGGCAGGTACGCCCTGATTGAGGGCGTTGCGGATTTCTTGCGGCGTGAGTGTAAGCCCGCCGGTATTGATCCTTTTGAAAATGTTGTATTTTATATCGTCGGGGGTACCGGGGTTGATGATATAAATAAGCAATTGCGACTCTTCGATACGCGTTTGAAGGAAGGCGGGCAACCCGGAAAATGTCTTACCGTTGTACTCGGTAAGGTATTCCAATCCGGTGAGACGCAAGGCCGCATCGCCTTCATCCACCATAAAGCGCTTGAAAGCGCTTAGGCGCTGAAGACCATCTACAACCTCCCATACATCGTTGCTACCGTCGAAATAAAACACGGGCAGCGGCAGGCGAATCAATAGCGACTCGATCAATTGGCTCATTTTTTCAGGCTTCCAAAGCTCCGGCAGGCGCTGATATTCAGGATACAAATTGATTTGTTGCCGTTTGAGCCGCTTGACTAATTGTTCGAGGCTGAGCTGCGACATGCGGATGTCGATCCTGGAGGCGTCGAACGGGTGCATGATTTCGCCGTCGGATGTACTCGATTCATCTACGGCCTCTACAGGCGGCTCCGGGAAAAGCGATTCCTGCGCATAGGCAACCCCCGGCTCCGATACATTGTGGCCATCTGATCCGCTCCGCAACGCCTCGATGCGGGCAAGATGTTTTTCAAAATCGTCTTTTGAGACAAAGAAATAATCTGCCAGGCCGCGTGTGTGCGCTTCCTGCTCGAAAACCGGCCAGTCGGTGGCCAGAAAATGCTCAAGATTGGCAATAGGGTCGCCTTGCGGATAATCCTTGAAGTATTTGTATCCGTCGTAGTAAGGGTGATTGGGCTTGTAGTACGCCTTATCTTTATTTATGATATGCCGATACATGGCTACTTGTTCGGTCATCGGCTCTGTGCGGAAAACCACTTCGATATGGCACTCGGCGTTATTTGAACTCAGGTTGGAAAATACCAATCCCACCGAGCGCGTTTTGTTATCTTCGTCGCCGCGGGCCGTAAACCCTACAAAAATATACGATTCATCGCCTTGAAACCAGTGGCCAGCTTCCAGACGCCCGTGGCGATTGACCTGCCGAAGCGCAAAGGTGAAATCCGGATGCTCCTTTCGATATTCCAGCAAGCGATCCAGCAAGCGGTCGCTCCAGTGGCGTACCAGTTCCTGTTGCGTCATGTCTTATAAATGTTTACAGGCTTAAAGGTTTGTTAATCAATTTGTATAAACAATAAAAGGGAAGTCAAAGATACGGGTTATTGTGTGTTACCTACAAGCCCGGGCACAAATCAAGTTATGGCGAGTTGTTCGATGGCGGATTCGGTGATGCGGGTCATGGGGATTTCACTCGGTTGGTTCTTGTGGAATGAACCAATTCTTCAAGATACTTATCATTTTCAAAAATGCCTCGTCTTTGCAATTAGCGAATGAGGCACTACCGGCGATTTGGTTATAAATCGAAGCGGAACGCGCTTTTCTGGTCTTTCTCAAAACGGTTTCCATCGCTTCCTTCGGCCTTTCCGGTTTGTCTGCATTTTCTGTCAGCCATGCGTTTTTTTTCAGCCAGTCATACAGCGGTTCATCGTCTTTCCAATTCAAAGCGTTGGACACCCTGGGTGAATTCATCCAAATCCAGTTCTCCACTTCCGGATTGATGGCAATAACAGCTATCTGTTCAGAAGACCAGCCATTTCTGTGTAAATCTGACTCTACCTTTTGTTCGATCGCTTCCCGTGTCAATTTTTCCTGGCCGCTGCCTTCCCGGTCGAATACGACCAGAGCATGGCGGTACTGGCCGGCAAACGGCCGTAAAAAGTCGGTGCTGCCGGAGAAACAACCAGGATCCCGGTAGGGATGGCGCTTGATGTCGAAACTGAAATTTCGGGTGCCATATACGTACTCCAAACGGGGCAATAAGCCCAGCAGCACGTTTTCCGTATCCAGGTCGGCAACAAGTATGATGAGGTCTTTCATGATAAAACGCCACCAGCAAATAAAACGCTCAGATTGGTTTCTCCTTTCCAGTCTTTTAACATGGGATGATCAATTCCCCGGACTATATCGGTCACGCCGTCAGGCGTTTTTCCAAAACACAGCACGTCTTCCAGATGAACCATACTCAGGATAACCGGAGAGTGAGAGGCCAACAAAATTTGCGCATTATACACGGAGGAGAGCGACTGAAAAACCGTTTCGATTGCGCGTGGGTGAATGCCGTTTTCTGGCTCTTCGATTAGATAAACCCCTTCAAAGTCGGGCAGATATGCCGGCAAAGTAAGGGCCAGCAAGCGCAAGGTGCCATCCGACACCAGCCAACTCGGCACTTCCATGCCGCTATTGTACTGGATTTTCAGGTAACGATGCTTGTCGTCCGCACGCTCCACGGTCAGCACTTCCTCCACATCAGGCAGAGCCGTGCGAATGTGTTCAACCCAATTGCGGTAGGCGTCCATGTCCCGTTTTTTCAAATCCTCAATGACCCAGGGCAGGTTGGAACCGTCGGTTTTGAATTTTCGGGATTGGCCCGGCGGACTTGCCCGGCGGATATTCAAACTATCGAGGATGAATAATTGCACGCCTTCGTTCACGAAATCTTTCAGCCAGGATGAGACCGGAAACTTTGTCACATCTGCCGGCAAATTGCCTAGGGCCGATTTTTTGATCCCGAGTTTGAAAGACGGAATCCACCCCCCACTGGTGTCTTTTCGAGTTTCGGGGTAAAAGTTATCGTTGCCGCCCTCCTGCTTTTTGATGATTTGCTTGTATTGCTTGCTGGCAAACGTATTGCCTACCAGGCGATGATCCAGGTCGAAGTATTCCGGGAAATTTATCCTGGCCATACCATTGGTCGATTTTCGGGAATTTCCGCTGTTAAGCAACAGGACGCGCTCCTCTTTAATAGCATGTTCGTGGGTTTCGGACGTCAGTCCCAAACGCACTTCATACCGGATGCGATCGAATTTTTCTTCCGGTAACAGACTTGCCTGCTCTACCGGAATTTCCATTTCAATGGCCAGTTCAATATCGCCTCCTCTTCCTGCGAAGGTTAAATCTACATAGTTCTGTGTGCGCTGCGTGATGGCATAGTCCACACCCTGCACGACCAGATCGGCTATAAAACTGATGGCATCCAGAAAAGTCGTTTTCCCGCTGGCATTCGCCCCCACCAGCACATGAAAATTGTCCAACGGCTGGGAGATATACTTCAAACTCCGGAAGTTCCTGGTTTCGATCAAACGAATCATGAGGGTAAAAATAAGGACTTTCTTTTATTTCAGGATGCAATTGCTTGTTTTACCCTGAATAATGGTTGGTTGGGTATTATCAACTACAAATATAGTCCTCGTCTACGAAAAAATGTGCCACCCCTGACCAAAGCACAACACTTCACACCACCACAAACCCCAATGCATCCGCCAATTTGGAATGACTGCCATTCAAAAAAGCCTCCGTATTGTCGAACGAACCTTTGCGCTGCAAAAAGTTGAAATAGGCCATGTCCAGTAGCATGCTGTCCACAAAATCCACGGTTGACGTGTAACCAGACACCAGCCGCGCTCGGGTTGCGTCCTTGAAACGGCGAAGTGCCGGCATGCCCGCCTTCATGAATGAGCAGGTGCCGAAATGAACCACTATACCCTCTCGACCCAGCTTGCCACGCAGGGTGTCTTCCAGCATTTCCAGCGTGACGGTACCGTCGTGTTTGGAGCCCAACTCCAGGCCGCCTTCGTAACCATGCCCGCAGAGGTACAAGATCCGGAACTTCTCCGTCGCACCCCATTCCAGGTATTGCAAAAACGCCTCCCGCGTGGGCGCACGCCGGTGTACAAACTCAATACCGCTCACCTCATGTAAAAAACGCAAAGCTGAGGCTACCGTTTCAGTGTGGCGCAGGTTGTCCTGCCATTCGCCTTCGATGGCGAGAATGTCGCGTGGGTTCATCGATTGATATTTTTTGACGTTTGAAAGGCATCGAAAGCCTCCTGCATGGACAGCCAAAACCGCGCCGGAATGCCCAAAACCCGCTCTAAACGCAAGGCCGTATCGGGCGCAACACCCACCGAGTCGTTCCCTATGCCGCCGACCTCCGCTTCCGTCAGGCCCGTGGCCTCTGCAAGTCCACGGGTATCCACGCCGAGCTCTTCCAGCTTTTTAGCGAGGGTTTCGGAGGGGTGGAAGGCGATGGGTAGGTGGTAGTGGTTCTCTATCATCAGGTTTTTGTGGTGGCTTTACATTTTCACCCGCACCTCTCCACTCATCAACTTCGGCAACAAGGTGTCGCGAAGAGCGGTAAGGGTGCGGATTTGGGTTTGGTTACTTTGCATTTTTTCAAGCAATGAATTAGTATTGTTCGAAAACAAAATCGCCCTATCAAAATCAGGTAGACTAAATTCTAATCTAAGTATATCTTCAGGTCTTACCCTCTGATGGCTCCCACTTGTTCCTGACGCTGCCATTGTCAAAGCTGATTTTGCATCCTCAGACCGGAAAAAGAAATACAGAAATGGCACTATTCTTTTGTCTCTAGGCCTGAGAACTTGAAATTCGGTGGAGCAAATAGAATTTTCCCTTATATAATCGCCAATATACCAAATTCGAGGAAATCTTGGATTAAGTTTTGAAACCAAGATAGCGTTCGGAATGACTTTAAATTTATTGCTCAAAATATCTCTTCCTAATTCCAGTGTAGGCTCTTGGTTGGCATCAAATGCCGGCAGGCTGTAGTGATTAAACAGGGATTCACTTTTTTTCGATGGTGCCACGTTGATTTTAATATGCTCTGCAATATCCTCAACTGTATATGCCCCCCACTCCTCCCGCGCCTCCACCACAAACCACTGCCGGAACACCGCCTCCGCCATCGCTTCCAGGGTGGCGTTCTGGCGGTGCAGGAGATCGATTTTGTCGTCGAGGGAGGAAAGGATGGTGGCGATGGCGCGTTGTTCGGGGAGGGGCGGGAGTAGGAGCGGCAGATTGCCTAAAATGCTGGTATTCAGATTCGGCATTGTTGTACCTACTGCATTGCTTGTTACCCAGCCTTTTATTTCAGGTGTAGAAAGGTAAAATGCACAAAATTTTGAATCCAAGTCCTTTTTTACGACTCTGATCCTAAGACATCCGGTCCCGCAAAGCCATCCGCTTTGCGCAGCAGTAATATAAGCGCATTTTTCGACATCGCCTCTACGGCTATAAACAATATCTCCTTCTTTGACTGTATATTTGATCAGCCGGGTTATGTCATCTTTTGCCACATAAACTAGATCAGCGGATTTAATATTAAGTCTATCGCCTATATTTGTCGGCATTAGACTAGGAACGCCAACGTCAACATAGTCGGAGGCATGAAGTTGACTGCCAAAAGGCCCAGTTTGCACTTCTGCAAAATCTCCCAACTTATACTCCTTCCATTCCTTCATACTTCTTCATCATTTTGCAGGTTAAACAACCGTTTTTCGCGTTTGATTTCAGCGATGCGCTCTTCTTCGGTGGGCAGGACAGGGATGTATTTAGAGGCGAAGAGTTGTTTGCTGTCTTTTGACGCCAGGGAATGGCTCCAGCACAAAGTGGGGTGCGCTGCGCCCCGATTTGCTATACAGAGTGTAGCAATTTTGAGAATTAACATTCGATTTGCCATCCACTGAAAAAGTTGTATGATTTTGCCATAGTGCTGTCTTGTGTATTGTAATTCCGCTTACCTTTGTCTCAGCTTATTCCCGGTAGCCTCTGAAGCAATTCAAGCTATCGGGTTTCGCTTTTTAAGGAGCTGCTATTTTCGCCAAATTTTTGGAAATGCACGCATTCAACCGCTCTTCCTCCCGCATCTGCTCCTCCAACTCCTTTTTCAACGCCGAAAACCGCTCGTTAAAATCAAAATCATCCTCTTCGTCGGGCAGGCCCACGTAGCGGCCGGGGGTGAGCACGTAGTCGAGGGCGCGCACCTTGTCGAGGGGCGCTGAGGCGCAAAAGCCGGGCACGTCGGCGTAATCGCCCTCCTTGTTGCGCCAGGCGTGGTAGGTGTCGGTAATTTTCCGGATATCGTCCGGCGAGAGTTCGCGGGTGCGGCGGTTGATGAGGTGGCCGAGGTTGCGCGCGTCGATGAATAATATTTCGTGGCTTCTGTCCCTAAACCTGCCGTTGCGCCGGTCGCGGCTCATGAACCACAAGGAGGCCGGTATCTGGGTGTTCAGGAAGAGTTTGGCGGGCAGGTTCACGATGCAGTCGATGAGGCCGGCTTCCACCAGCGCCTTGCGGATATCGCCTTCGCCGGAGGATTTGGAGGTGAGGGCACCTTTGGCCAGCACCACGCCGGCCTGTCCGGTAGGCGCCAGGTGATAGATGAAGTGTTGCATCCAAGCGAAGTTGGCGTTGCCCGTGGGCGGGGTGCCGTATTGCCAGCGCCCGTCGGAGCGCAGCAGGTCGCCGCCCCAGTCGCTCACGTTGAAGGGCGGGTTGGCGATGATGTAGTCGGCCTTGAGGTCTTTGTGCGCGTCGTGGAGGAAGGAACCTTCGTTGTTCCAGCGCACCTGCGAGCTGTCGATGCCCCGGATGGCGAGGTTCATGCGGCACAGGCGCCAGGTGGTTTGGTTGCTTTCTTGTCCGTAGATGGAGAGGTCGTTGATCCTGCCCTGGTGTTCGGTGACGAATTTTTCGGAATGTACAAACATGCCGCCCGAGCCGCAGCAGGGGTCGAACACGCGGCCCTTGTAGGGCTCCAGCATTTCCACCAGCAGTTCCACTACGCTGCGCGGGGTGTAGAACTGTCCGCCCTTTTTGCCTTCGGCCAGAGCGAATTCGCCGAGGAAGTATTCGAACACGTGTCCGAGCACGTCGGCGCTGCGGGCCTTGGCGTCGCCCAGGGCGATGTTGCCCACCAGGTCGATGAGTTCGCCTAAGCTGGTGGGGTCGAGGTTTTGGCGGGCGTAGACTTTGGGCAGCACGCCTTTCAGCTCGGCGTTTTCGCGTTCGATGGCGTCCATGGCTTCGTCCACTAATTTGCCGATCTCCGGTTTTTTGGCGTTGGCTTGCAGGTGCGTCCAGCGGGCGGCCTGGGGCACGAAAAACACGTTTTCGGCCTTGTATTCGTCTTTGTCTTCGGGGTCGGCGCCGGCCAGGTCGCCCTCGCCAGCCAGCAGGCGTTCGTACAGGTCTTCGAACGCGTCGGAGATGTACTTGAGGAAGATCAGCCCCAGCACCACGTGCTTGTACTCTGCCGCGTCAATGTTCTTGCGGAGCTTGTCGGCGGTTTTCCAGAGTTGTTTTTCGAGGGGTTCTTCCGGGGTGGCTTTTTGTTTTGCCATACTGAAACAGGGGTTTTGGCGCGCGATAAAGGGTACGGGTGGGTGGGAGCGGCAGCGTTTGGTGTGGGGTAGCGCGTGCAATGATAGGAAGAAGTTGTTTGTTGTCCAAAATCGTCCTACGAATATACTCGTAGGACGAATACGCTTCATACTCGGAAAAAAGGCTATTTTTCACCCCAACTCGTCCTGCGAATATACTCGTAGGACGAATAACCGCCCCCCATGCGCCTCCACCCCCTGTTCTGCCTCCTCCTCCCCGCCCTCCTCCCGGCCCAGACCGCCGAGGACATCATCCGCCAAACCGAAGCAGCCTACGCCGCATTGGACCATTATACCGACCACGGCGTGCTCATCAGCCGGTACGACCTGTCGGGGTCGGATCGAACAAAAGAGACAAAAGCCCGGTACCAGGTGGCCGTCGACCGGCGTCTGAACTGCTGGCTGAGCTTTGAAGAACCCCAACGGGATACCCTGTGCAACGAATACGCCTACCTCCAAATGGCCGGCGAGGCCGAGGGCGTTTTTTGCCGCAACTTGTCCGGCGAAGTGCGCATAAACCGTGATTCGCTGCTCAGGGCCCTGGCGCGCCTGACGGGTGTGTGCCGCGGCGTTTTCAACATCCCCTTCGAGCTCATGCACCCGGAAGCGTTCAAGCCGTTTCCCAACTTTAAAAATGCCCTGCGCAACGCAGATGCAACCACCCGGCTGCCGGACACCCTCCTGGACGGAGCGCCTTGCTACCGGATCGAACTGATGCGCAAAATCGTGCGGACACCGAAGGAATTGCAGTCCATGCAGCGTCAACGGGACTCGCTGGCGCAGCGCATGATCGACTCCCTTTATGTGCCCCCGGAGATCGTGGTCGAAACCATGCTGATGAGCAAGCCGCCTTCCGAAACGGTTGTTCGTACCGTCTTTTACATCCGCCGTTCGGATATGCTCGTGGTGCGCCGGGAGGTGCTGCGCGTGAGCAACACGGGTACGGATCATGCCGAGGTGCTCATGATGAACCCTCGGGCCAATGTGCCGGATTTCCAGGATTTTTTTCCGGTGCCTTTGCGGCCGTAGAGACCTGGCCACAACTCGTCCTACGAGTATACTCGTAGGACTAATACGCTCCTTTTCATCAGCCTCCGTTTCAAGAACCGTGGTATCAGGCACCAAATCTTCAACGCCTGATGACATATTAGGTGTCGCTTTCCAAGGCAGCGGAAGACTAAAAGCAGCCGTACCATTGGCGGCGTTTACTTCAAATTTCTCATCAATGCCTTTGATGGCGCCGCCGCCTTTGGGGAGAGAGATTTACGGAATGTCGATGGCAATAGACCTTGACCCCTGTTCTTGCGAACGGGCAGCTGCTGAACCGGAGGGTTTTGATTTTCCGGATGAAGGCTTATCGTCACTGTTCCGCTGCATATTCCTTAATTAGATTGTTAGTAAATTCCGGTTACAATTAGCCTGCTTTTCCTATTTCCATATTTGTCCAGTACTACCACCCCATACACCCCCGCTCCCAATCCCTCCAGCGACAATTTCTCTAAAACCACCTCCGTACCCCACACCGGCACTCCCCGCATATCATACACCCGTAAGCAGCGCGCATGTTCAGCCCCCCGGATCATCAACGTTTGGTTTGCGAGGTCAAAGCCAATCCCGATTTGAGGTGCACCGGGCACCCCATGCGTCGCAATGGGCAGGTTGTTGATGACCACCACATTGGAAGGCCCCGATTCCCCCGCAGGATCTTCATACGTCGCGGTGACATAAAAACCAGCCAAATATCCCCCGGCAGTATCCGCCGAGGTATTGCCGGTGGCCAGGAAAAACACACTATCCTTGTAAATCCGGTATCCTGTCAGCGTGGCAGGGGTATTGGTTGTATCGGGTGCCTCCCAGCTGAAGCCGTTGCAATAGGATGGCCCCTGAACCAGTTGGTTGTCGCACCAGTCGGATTCGCCGAGGTGGATGTAGTTTACCGTCACCTGAAACGATAGCGGCGCTGGGAACTGAGCCAACGCCAGCACCGGCAACACGATCAAATAAAGCAAGACTCCATTTTTCATATTATGAAAATTGCCGCTGGTTTAAACGTATGCACGCTCATGGTATGCTTTTTGAAAAATCCACATCCCGCTCTTTCTCTTTCCCGTTGGATAAAGGTATCATGAGCATGCCTCAACGGGAATGATCAAAGTCATCTTGTTCGCTGATGTTTTCCATTGATTCCCCGCTGCCGGTGAGGCTTTTGGGTGTGCTATCCATGAAGTAAAAATCTGCAACTCGTCCTACGAATATACTCGTAGGACGAATAAGCTCCAATTAATGGCTCTACTCTCAGCAAATGAAGTATCTTAAGAAAAGTATCGATCAAACTGACCTTGTCTTAGCTCTTGAGTGTCCAGCAGGATTCATCGGGCCACCACAAGCCGTACAGTTTTGGGTTTATTCTTTTCGGAACGAAGCACCAGCATATATACCCCGGAAGGCCAACTGTCCACCTGGAGCGGAATGGTATTCCCTGTTTGTACGCCTTGCTGCTCGTAGATCAAACGCCCGGCAACATCAAAAACAGACAAAACGCCGTTTGTGCAAGCTGGCGCAGTAAGCTTGCAATAGGTAGAAGCTGGATTGGGTACTACAACCGGCTTATCCCATGCATACCATTGTTCGACATGCGCAGACGGCGCATCAATGCCGAGCGTGTCACACGGACTCAGGTGCCAGTCATACAACCGAAAGTTAGGGAAATGCGGCAGGCAAAATCCAATATTCACCGGCAACTCCAGATCATGGTTTCGGAAGTCACAGGCTAACCCCGGTTCGTTCGGTGCATGGATAGTGTGTAAGGCGTGAATGCCGTTGCTAGCTGTTATGTATATTTTGCCGTTGGCAGCTAAATAAGGGCGGTACAACGTAGCTGGCAGGTAAGATACCAATGCACCGTCGTACTGCCCGACAAGGATTTGCGTTGCGGAAATGTCATCAGCGTTGGTATCGTATTGGTACAAAAACGTGCCTGTAGTGACGTACAGATATCGTCCGTTAGGCGAGAAAGCAAGGCCATTTACGCTTGAGGAAAAGTCATCTATGCTGTCTCTAATCTGTACACGCCAGTTTTTGCCGCAACAAAACGCTCCGGTGCAGCGGTTGAAATCATACAAACTGATGAAACCCCTTCCACGTGCGTCCGAAACAATACGGGCGTAGCGCGTACCGTCGGGCGTAAACACGGCCTGGGATAGCCAACCGTATAGCTGATAAAACGCTGGAAAAGGCGCCATAGATGCTGCCTGGTAAACAGGCTGACTGATACCGTTGGGACCCAGGATGGCCATTGCAATTTTTTCGCCTTGGTAATGCGGTGCGACAATCCACCAGTCGCGCCCATTTCCGTGGCGTACAGCAGTAAGCATGTCTCTAAGGGTGTCCTGAAGAATCATCACATTTTTGGACGTTACCTTGCCCAGTCCGTTTTCCGCAGCCATGTCAACGGTGGTATACAAGAGGCTTGTAGGCAAAAAGATGCTCTTTTCGTCTATGCGTAAATGAAAAATGACATAATCATTTTCTTTATCCGGCACAGGCAAGGTTATGACACCTTGATGGGTTGAGTAGGATCCTTGGTAGGGACAATTAAAATCAAATTGTCTTCCCGGGTAATTAATGCTGTCACCATTCACCATGATATTATACTCATGATTAATAACCCTACAGCCGTCACAGTAAAATTGCAGATGACCTGTCTTGTTACTAATGGTTGATATAGAAACATCAACAATATAATCTAAATCAATTGTATCAATACTTATTTCGTTTTCTGTTATTCTTAGGCAGATTCCTCCATTTTTCTGACTCAAGTCAAAAAGAGCACCCCCCGCAACTGATCTTGCATCGTACAAATCTTGTGCGTAAATCCAGTCAATTGATAAATGCAGTGAAATTAGTATCCAGAAGCGCATGTGCATAATGATATTTTCGCCTCACGTGCCGGTTTGGCACGTGAGGCGAAAGGTGAACTAAAATTAATGTTTAATGACAAAAGGCGCAGTAATTACACCTCCACTCTGATCTCTGTAAACAAAACAGTAAAAACCGTTTGGAATAGTTTTTGATAGCTCCACTGAAATTATATTATTCTGTAATGCGCTACTGCCGGATAATATATTTCGACCCATGAGATCAATGATATCCCAAACTCCGCTGCTAAATGTACTTGGAATTTCAAAAACAACATTGTTATAAGCCGGATTGGGCCGCACACCTACACCAGATGTATGTGTTCTATTAATTGTCTTTGAGGTCTTTATGAATATTTGAGGGTTGTAAAATAAAATTCTGCTTGTTGACGGCTTACTATTTTTCCTGTGAATTTTTCTACAAAATAGCACGACTTTTTTTTGGAAAGCAACAGAAATAAAAAACTTAACATTATTTTCACATGACATGCGGGCGCGCTCAAAAGTCACCGCCAAAAACCAGTCAATATTCTCCCTCGCTTACCTCCCCACTCCTCGCACCCCAAAATACCCCTTAACCCCCACCCCCACAATCAACACCAACAAAGGAATAATTTCCACCGGCAATTGCTGGGGTATGAACAACCAGCCCAACAGCACACCCGCAGCCAACACCCCCGCCACCATCCAGTGGTAGCGCCGAAGGGCCGTGAACCCAAACACCAAATGCGTAGGCAAAGCCCACAGCAGGTTCCAGTTGGTCTTGGTGGTCACATGGTCGGTGCCCACCCACATAAACAGCATGATCAGACCGGACACCCCGAGCACCACGGTCAGGATGTTTTCCACCCGGCGGCGGCCAGTTTCAAAACGCAAAAGCAACAAACCCAACACCGATACCAGCAGCAGGGCAAACCACGGCTGCGCGTAAAAAGGCGGTTGGGTATTGGGCGGCGGAAACGGCGTATCGGGCGTCATCCACTCCCGCGCCACCAAAGGTTGCCCGTCGGGTGTGTTGGTTCGGCCCACCACATCGTGCAGGTAATCGGGCAAAAACATAAAATCGTCGGGCGTGGCCACTTTGTCGGTGGGTTGACCGAGTATGAGGTCCATGCCGAAGCGCGTCCATGGAATGGCACCCAATTTGGCGTGCAACAGCTCGCGCATGGTGCTGCCCACGGGCAGGCCCTCGTAGTTGTACGCCAGTTGGCCGGCGTACAGGGTTTTGAACATCTCGCGGATGCGCGTGGAGCAGTTGTCGTAAAAAAAATCGTACAGGTAGTAGCGGTTTTCCTCCTGCAGGTTTTCCTGCAACAACTCGTACAGGCGTTGTTTCAGGCTGTCGTTGAGGTGGAGCTCCTGTTCCTGCAGGTTGCGCTGCTCTATGGAATAGCCGTACACCAGGGCTTTGTAGGGCTCCGGATTCACAAAATACAACAGCTTGCCCCTCAAAAACAGGAGGTAAAAATTGGGCTGATCCAGGTCAAAAGTGCCGTAATTGTAACAACGATCCAGTCGGTTTACCGGATCGTACACGTGTATGGCGCTGTGCCCGAATATGCTGTACAGGTCGCTGCCAGCCGAGCCGGTCAGCAGGCTGATGCGCGCACTGTCCGACAACACCGCTGGCGGCCGGGTTTGGGCGGGGCACAGGCCAGCCAATGCCACAAACAGAATCCATAAACCGTTTTTCATACGCCGCGAAGGTAAGTGCCAGGATGGTATTGAAGCACGTAAAAGGATGTTCCCGCTAAGGATGTTCCCGCTAAGGATGTTCCCGCTAAGGACGCTAAGGTTCCGCTAAGGTTCGCTAAGGACTAACCGACTAAAAGACTAACAGACTAACAGACTAAATTGATGTTCCCGCTAAGGACGCTAAGGTTCCGCTAAGGCTCGCTAAGGACTAACCGACTAACAGACTAACAGACTAACAGACTAACAGACTAACAGGACTAAAAAACCCGAAGCCTTTGCCCGGATTTGATCTGGTCTGACGTCATGTTGTTCAACGACTTGATTTTGCTTACCGTGGTGTTGTACCGGCGGGAAATGCCAAAGAGGGTATCGCCGGTTTGCACCGTGTGGTATTGGGCACCCACGGGCGGGGTGTTTGGGGTAGCTGGAATGGAAGTATCCTGAGGGCCTGACGGCACAGGGTCAGTGGGCAAGATGATCTGTTCCTCATCGGGCTCCATGGAGGAGGGAAACGCCGGTTTGTTGATGATGGGTGCTGCCGGGACGGGGTCCGCCGGGTCAACGGCATCAGCCGGGCGCAGGCGGATGTATTCGCTTTTGCCTTTGGAGCCTTTGAGGCGTATTTTTTCGCCTTTCATGGGTTCCTGGCCTTTTTTCATGCCGTTTCGGTCTAACAGTTTGTCCAATTGGATGCCATACAGTTGGCTAATCTCAAACATGGTTTCGTTGTTGCGCACAAAATGGTGCGTGGCGGCCCCTTTCCAGCCGGAAGCTTTTCCTTGAATAAAAACGCGCGTGTTGGGTTGCAGTTTATCGCCCGGAGCATAGCCGCGGTCGTTGTAATTGGCTACTTTTTCCGGTGTGAGCTGGTAGAGTTTGGCGATGTCGGCAAGGCTTTCGCCTTCTCGGGCGATGACTACTTTGGCGTCGTTCACTTTGCCTATGCGGCGGTTATCGGCTTCTGCCTGCACGTTTTCCAGGCCGGTAGATCGGTCATATTGGTACAGTTCATACCGCTCAATGATGTTGATGAGTTTTTCGGCATAGGTTGGGGAGGTGGCGTAACCGGCTGTTTGCAGGCCGCGGGCCCAGGCCTTGTAGTCGGTACGGGGCAGGTTGAACAAGAAACCGTATCGGTTGTATTTGCGCGGATCGCGCAGAAACTCGCTGTGGTCGTAAAAACAGTTTTCGATTTGATCGTACTGGCGGAAACAGGATTTGACGGGTTTGCCGTTGCTGTCTTTGTCATCGTCCTGTTTGGAAAACGATTTCCCCCGCCAGTCGTTGCCGCATTTGATGCCAAAGTGGTTGTTGGCCGATTGAGCCAGTTCGCTTAACCCGGCGTTGCTTTCCAAAATACCCTGGGCAAGGGTAATGCTGGCCGGTACGCCGCTGCGCAACATTTCGGCTACCGCTACCGTGTAGTATTTGGAACGGTAATCCAAATGTGCCTGATACGGATTGCCCTCTCCGGCTTTGGGCGCATCAGAACCCAATTCGCCGAGGTTGTCGGTGGTCACCTTCTCGGCAGGGGGAGAAGTAAATTTGCTGGAAGTGCCACAACTGTACAGAAAAACGGTGGCCAAACAACTTGCGGTCAAGGCAGATTTGATCGTCATGCAACAAAAATTGAAATGATTAAGAGGGGTGAAATTCGACATCCATAACGAATGTCTAATATAAAATATTCTTTTACACATTGAGCCAATAGACCACCTTCAAAACCAAAGTGCGGTTTTTGGGCGATAAGAAACGAACGTCCGTTCCCGGTTCCATTTGCGCAAACTGATTGCCGGTATACACCAAAAACAAATCCGATACGGGCGCAAATCGCCATTGCAAACGGGTGTTGACGTTGAAATTATTGACCTGTGTGTTGTACTGCAAAAAAGCGCTGAAAAATACCTGGCGCGAAAAAGCAAGCTCTGCTGAGGGTCCAAGCAACCAAAATTCGGCAGAAGCATGTGGCTCGGGCAACGCAATGTTGTTGTAACTGTAGCTCAGGCCAAACGTGCCGAGGGGCTGCACCCGATACGATACCCCGCCTTCTGCGTTGAACAACGTGCCATTGAAGTATCCGCCGTAGCTAACAGCCAGATTACCCTGCAAGTCATACACCGTGCTGCTTCTGTAATCGGCAAAAAAGCCGTTCCAGTAATAACCTTTCATGCCCGGCAAAGGCAAAGTACCTGTTCGTTGCTGGTTGGTGGGGTCAAAATCTTCAAACAGGTACACATAGTTGTGGAAAACGCCAAAATTCATCCCGCTTTGATCCTGATAGTTGAGGTACCAAAACAGGGAAACATCGCGGTCACTTTCCGTCAGCCCCAGGTCAAAAGTGCCACTCCAATCGGCCCCCACGCCCCAGGTGTTGAGGCTTTTTCCTTGTGGGTAAAACGTGTAATTGGTTCCCAAAAACATGTTGTTGATGCCTTTACGGGGCACAAACCCGACCTCGGCGGTGTAAAAACTGTCTATGCGCAACCACCCGCCACTCAATCCGAAATGCCGGTCGCCATACCGAAGAAAGCTGGCCAGGGAGTTGCCCTGTTTTTGGGGGTCAGGCGAAAAAGAGCGGTGATAATACCATTCGCCTTCCCACCGGTTGTCTTTGGAATACAGGTTGTACTCCAGGCCGGCCACGCGGTTCCATTCGGTGTGCGCCAGGCGTTGTTGTTCGTTCAACGGCTCGAGGAAATGCTGTTTATTGACCAAAATACCGCCCAGCGTGCTGCGTTCAAAGGTTTTGCGCTGCACGGTCGCCACGGTGTAGTTGGCCGCAGGCAGGGCGTTGTTGTCGTCAAACGACAGCTTTTGGGTTTGCATATTGAGCAGGCCCACGCGCCAGTTCTCGTTCAGTTTGCCGCTCAAACGGGCACCAAACAGAATGGGCACACTCTCACCCTGGCCTGTCACCGGATTGCGAGCCAACCCGATGCGCCGGGAAAAAAACGGTCGAGCACTCGGAAAGCCAAACAGGGCGAACAAATCGCGGTTTTCCAAAAAAAACTGCCGCCTTTCCGGGAAGAACAATTCGAAACGGCTGAGGTTGACCACCTGCCGGTCTACTTCCACTTGTGAAAAATCGGGGTTGATGGTCAAATCCAGGTTCAAAGACGGGGTCAGGCCAATCTTGGCGTCCCCGCCCGCATTGCCGTCCCAGGTGGTACTGGTTTGTGTTTGCTGCAAAGTTCCCTCTTCGCGTTGCACTTCAACGCCATAATTGCCGATGACGTAAGGAATGACCGACACGTTGGCACCCGGTTTGGGCGGTGGCGCTGCCCACACCAGCTCACCGGCAAAGGCGAGGCTGCTCGAGCTGAACTGCTGGGGCACCGGATACCAGGTATTGACTTCAAAATCCTGCACCTTGGCGCGTACAAAATTGATGCGCCAGGTTTGTTCAGCGGCCCCTTCAGAGGCGTACCGAATGGATTTAAACGGTATGGCCATTTCCACCGTCCACTGATGCTCCTCGTTGTGTACCGCCGAATACCACTTGTTGTCCCATTCAAAAGACAGCGTTTGGCCGTTGTCAATCAGGGCTTCGCGTTGTACGTTGATGGGGCTTACGCCAAACAGAAATCCATTCAGACCATCTTTAAACGGGTCGATCAACACGTTAAACGCATCGCCATCGCCAAAATCGCGTTTTCGACTGGGCACCGTATACGCGTCGCGCCGTTGTGTGCAGACTGCACTCACGTACAGGTTGCGTTCATCAAAGGTCATGCGCACGGTTGTCTGCCAATCGCTCAAACTGGTATCTACCGGAAAATTGAGGGTAAACCCCTGTGCCACATCGGCCTCTTTCCAGGCCTGTTCGTCCAGCAGCCCGTCTATATTGATCTCCTGTGCAGCCGGTTGTATGCGCAGGCTGCGCAAAACCGGTGCCTGGGCCAATACATGGCCCACACAAATGGGCAACATACCCGACAACAATCCAACAATGACAAATCGTCTCATCTTTTTTCTACCGATATTGCGCCCCTACAGGACAATTTTATTCAAAACTCACCACTCACCACTCAAAACTCACCACTCAAAACTCAAAACTCACCACTCAAAACTCAAAACTCACCACTCAAAACTCAAAACTCACCACTCAAAACTCAAAACTCACCACTCAAAACTCACCACTCAAAACTGTTCAATGATCCTTGTTACTGGAGCCAACGGTCAGGTCGGCCAATGTTTGCGCCAATTGGCGCCGCAATTTCCGGAATTGTCTTTAATTTTTATGGGTTCTGCTGACTTAGACATCACCAACCGCGACGCAGTTCGCCAAATTTTTCAACAAAACGAACTCACCGGATGCATCAACTGCGCTGCTTACACGGCGGTTGACAAGGCAGAAACCAACCAACCCCTCGCCGAAGCCATCAATGTACAGGGTACACAATGGCTGGCCGAAGGGTGCAGCGTACGCAACATCCCTTTTATCCATTTTTCAAGCGATTATGTGTACCACAATGCCGTTAACCGCCCTTTGGTGGAGACCGACAAGGTACAACCCAAAGGAGTGTACGCACGTACAAAACTTCAGGGTGAAAGAGTGGCCCTGCGCAAATACCCCAACAGCATGATCATCCGCACGTCGTGGGTGTATGCGCCATTTGGCAACAACTTTGTGCGCACCATGCTCCGCCTGGGTGCCGAACGCCCCGCGTTAAATGTGGTGTTCGATCAAATCGGCACACCCACCTACGCCCCCGATCTGGCCGCAGCCGTTCTGTCACTCCTGCGACAGCACCAACGCAATGACCTGACGGTCGAAAACCTCGCCGGCATTTGGCACTACTCGAACGAAGGCGTAACCAGTTGGTACGACTTTGCGCTCGCCATCATCGAACTCGCCAACCTCCCCTGCAAGGTCAATCCCATCCTAAGCGTGCAATACCCTACCCCGGCACAGCGACCAGCTTTCAGCGTATTGGACAAATCCAAGATCAAAAATGCCTTCGGGCTCGACATTCCGCATTGGCGCCAAAGCCTCCGGGCATGCCTGAAAGCACTCGAATCAGAAAAGTAAGCCATTGGCAAACAACATTTTACCCTCTTGCCACATGCTCCTGAAGAGCGGATTGTCTACGTAATACACCACTTGGCCAAGGCCCATGGTCTGCATAAACGCGATGGGGCTGTCAGCAATGCGGGGCCTCAATTTACTGCCGATAAATCCATAACTCTTGAATTGGTTGGGTAGCCAGACCCCTTGAGTGGAGGTGCCTGTGGGCATTTCATACACATCTGCCGTTGTTTTCAAGGAATGGTAAACCGGGCCAATGCCGTAGGCCAAGGGGTTAGACGGGTCGGCCTCGGCCCGAACCACCGCGCCCGGCAGTGTTTCGCTCAGGCGCGCACGTTCGCGGTGTGCATACACCGGCTCGGTGTTTTGATCCGTAGAGTCTCCTGTTGTTTCTTTGGTGTTCAGGTCAAAACCATCTTTTCCCGCAAATGCTTTGGCTCCCCCTTCAAATCCGACGATGCGGCCGCCTTGTCGCACATATTGTTCCATCGCATTCACTACGGATTCGGAAAGCTTGTAATTGCCATTGGGAAAAATGATGACCGAATACGCATCCAGACCCAATCGGTCTAACTTATCCGCCGGAATGGCCGTAACGGGATGCTTGAGCTCCTGTTCGAAAAAATACCAGGTATGGCCAAAAGAATTATCGTCTACATCATCGCCGTATACAATAGCGGCGTGCAGGGGGTGCATAGGTTTGAAGGCGTCCGAACCAAGGTCGCGCCCTTTGCTGACCATGCCACTAAACATGGCGTGCAGCACCACATTGTTGGAGTCCGCTGCAGCCATCACCAAAGCATCGAGCTCGGAGGCTATGTCTGCATTGTCGGCACGGTTAATCACCCATGCGCCTGGATCAAACTGTTGATCGGCTAAAGAAAAGGCCTGCGATGCATAGCGGACCCGCACGCCCTGTTGTTGCAAGGCACACATAAAGCGCATATCGGCAAGCGATTTTCGGTGTACACACCAGGCATATGGCGAAGCAGCGAGGCGGACTTTGGGTGCTTCCCTCTGTTTATACGGCGTTTTGGGTTCTAATTTTTGCCTCAGGGCATAAGCGTCCAATCCGAAGGAAAACGGAATAGCCCAGGCGGTCACGTCGTACGTCAGCGAGTCGCTTAGCCTGCCTTCAGGCTCAAACAACACTTGAAGCAGGGCGCTGTGGGGCTGATAGGCGCTGATGACCAAGTCGTCCGGCTTGTATGCGGCCGCTACCGCTTCGCCCATGCGGTACGAAAAAGCTTTGGCCGAAATCCCTTCCGCACCGGCGCGGCCGTAGCGGATGCCGTGTTGATCCAGCAACGCACACAGCGCGTTCATTTTGTTGAGGTCGTTGGTGGCGTTGGGAATGAGGTATGCTTTGTATTCACCCTGTGGCTGGGTGGCCGATTTGCGGTAGTAATCCTGAAAATTGTCCACCAGTCTTTTGGCATTCCGGGCGGCCATTTCAATGGTAGACCGGCTGGTGGACAGGTGGTGTTGAATGCGGTCGTTCAAAGTAAGGGTGTCACCTGTAGCGGTCAGGATGGCCCTGCCCGCCATGCCGTGTCCAGCCTGCTCGTAGGTCATGCCAATGGCACCGTTAAACAGCGGGTATGTGTCGCCATAGGAAGGATAAAATAAATCAAACACCTCTTTGGTAAAGTACAGCCAGCCATTGGCATCAAAATAACGGGCGTGGTTTTCGCCAATTTCAGTTTGAAAAAGGCGTTGCCAGGGGGTAATGAAATCGTGCATGGGCTCAGCGGCAGGCGCAAAGTAATATGGTGCGTCAATGTACTGTTCGTGCAAATCGGCGTGCACATGGGGCAGCCAGCGGTGATAAACAGCCAGGCGAAGCCGCGTTTCCTGTTGCGTCGCCCAGGCCCAGTCGCGGTTCAAATCAAAATAATAGTGGTTGGTGCGCCCGCCTGGCCAGGGTTCGCGGTGCTCCCGGCTGTTGGGATCCGGATGCGCCAACGTGTTGGAAGCCATGCGGTACCAGTGCGTGTAGCGGTCGTACCCGTCTGGGTTGAGCGAAGGGTCAAGGATGACCAGCGTGTTTTTCAGCCACTGCTGCATGCCCGCGTCCGATTGAGTGGCCATTTGCCAGGCCAGCAGCATGCTGCATTCCGATCCCGAAGGTTCGTTGCCGTGTACGCTCATGCTGAGCCACACAATGGCGATGCCCGGATCAGTGCCTGATGCGCCGACACCCAAACCAACTGTGTTCAGGTGCTGCTGGCGTATTTGCTCCAGCCGGGCCAAATTTTCCGGCGATGAAAAAAAGGCGACCTGCAAGGGGCGACCCTCGTTGGTGACGCCGTACCGCTCCAAGCGCATGTTTTTGGGCGCATTGACTGCCAAATACTCGAAATAATCGGTCAGTAAGTGATGCGGTGTGAACTGTCCGCCAAAGCGATGTGGCAAAAATTCATCCGGCGTTTTAATTGGTTGCTGGGCGATACCCATTTGGACAACACACCATAATATGAGTAACCAGATGGTGCGCAAAAAAGCGGTACAAATCATATTTTTTTCTACGTAAGGGCGCAAAGATGCGGAATTAACCCATCAATTCCGCACTCCGCATTCCGCACTTCCTGCTCCCGATCACCGCACCATCACCACCAGACTCCCCGAGTGCGCCGAAGCCCCTCCCTCCATACCTGCCTGGGTTATTTGGACAGACACCATGTAAGTACCCGGGGTTGAAAACAGCATGCCGGATACAGGCAGCAGCAAACGCCCGTCTTTTGCCGCTTTTTTAGGGCAGCAGCTTTCAAACTGACTTTTCGAAGGGCCCATTTCTTTCACTTTCATCCTGATATGGTACGTTCCTTCGAGTGCATCTTGCCGGTTGCAAATGCACACATGCTGCAAAACAGCGCTTGCAGGTGGCAATTCGGTGGACAACAGCTGGCCCTGCTTGCCCATTAACTGCATATCCAACTGGTTAATGGGCACTGGCAGTGCCGTTGGGGAAGGCAACAAGGCACTCCCTGGCAATTGCGTTTTTAAAAACTGTTCGATTTTGGCTCCGTCACAGGATCGAATTTGCTCCGAGTATCCAGTAAAATCGTTTTTTAAGGCCCATACGCCTGAATCCGGGTAAAAAATGACGGAAAATTTGTATCGGATCAGCGCATCTGTTTCTGTTTGATCCGCCGAGGCTTTCGCTGGCGTTTGCACAAGCGTTGTGGCAGGCGGCAAAGGAGGCTCTGTGGCCACCATGAAAAAATTGGGGCGACCCTCTCCCGCAGGCGCTGCGGCATGGTCTATAAGGTCGTTCGGGGCCAGGTGGTTGGAAAATTGCATGTTTCTGGTTGGTTTTTGAGTTAATCTCCCGTTTTTGTCGGGGTTGTCATTACAGCGGGCAATATGCACTCGTTGCCATTACAAACCGCTTAAACCCCCATTCACGTGCGCTTAATTGATGCTTAAATTAATTTTTAGTCAAATTTTATTGCTCCCGCATTGTATATCTTCAGACGCATCTTGACACAAAGTCATATCAATAATACCTTTGTAAGGTTAGCAGGATTTACTTGATTGCCTCAAAAGCAACCGCCATGAAACCACTTGAAATAGTCGTCTTTTACACCGATACAGCAGAGATCAAATTCGACGAATGTATTCCGCCAACAGCAAAACTGACAGCTCACCGGCTCACCGAGGCCTGTAATCAAACGGAATATACCTTTGGAAAAAACAGCGTTGTGGTCATTTGGGACACCACGCACAATCTGTTGGGCATGCGGTGTCTGGAAGCCATTCGTCGTTATCAGGTGAAGGTGCCGGTGCTGGTTGTGGCCGAAAATCCAACAGAGACCTACATACTGGCGGCCCTGAGGTTGGGAGCCCACAACCTGCTGCGCATATCTGCCACCACCACCGAGATTCGGCAGGCCATCAACGACCTTGTGCAGCAGCCCCCGCAAAGGTGGCATGCCAAACAGTCCAAATGGTTGAGTGGTTTGGCTAACCTTGCAACCGATGCATGGCAGACGCTGGTGCAAGCCAGCCAGAAGATTCAACGGCAAGACGTGCTGGGCATCGTGCCGCCACAAACGCTTCCTTTTTTCAACGATAAACTCGAAAAAGGATATACTGCCGATATCTCGGCCCAGTTTTTCGGCAACCTCCGCGTACACATCAAAGGCAAAGCCGCTCCCGAAATAAAAGGCAAGAAAAACGCCGAGGTATTGGCCTACCTGCTGTACCACCACGAAAAAAGCGTCCACAAAGACGTATTGATGGAAAAGTTCTGGGGACACGTCAACACCGTTTCCGCCCGAAACTCCCTCAATGTGTCCATGTGCCACCTCCGCAAACACCTGAGCAGCGTGTATCCCGACGGCGAAGTCATCCTGTACGACAACGACAGTTACTGCATCAACCCTCAATTGGAAGTGGTGACCGATATCGATAAATTCATGTACCTCTGGAAAAAAGGCCGCACCATCGAAAACACCCAGGGATTGCACCAGGCCCTGCACCCCTACAACAAAGCCATGGAGGTGTATAAAGACGACTTTTTGACCAACATCCGCTACGAGGAGTGGTGCGAAGCCGAAAGAGACAAACACAAAGAGACCTACCTGTTCATCCTCCATCGGTTGAGTACACACTTTTTTGACCAAAAAGATTTTGACCAGTGCGTGCACATCTGCCAGCGCATGCTGGAAAAAGACCCGTGCCTCGAGGCGGTTCACTGTAAATTGATGGCCTGCTTTCACCACCTGGGGCTGCACGATCTGGCGTCCAAACAATACGCCAAATGCGAAAAAATATTGGAAAAAGAATTGAGCCTTTCGCCCTCCGAGGCTACTCGCAGCTTGCACCTGAGCATCAAGAATGGGAAGTTGCCAAGTGGTTAAATCCCCATGTAGATTTTTTTTACCCCAACACATACTCTGGCATTTTCTTTGCCATATCTAAAAAGTATGTTCAATTTTTTCCACCTTTGTCCGGTTTATCCCCGCCACACAAACCAAACCTTCTCCACACCATGAGCACCCTCAAATACAAGCGCATCCTCCTGAAACTGTCGGGTGAAAGCCTGATGGGCAAGCAAAAGTACGGCATTGAACCTGCCATGCTCCAGCATTATGCGTACCAGATCAAAGAACTGCAGGAAATGGGCGCCGAGGTGTCCGTGGTCATCGGTGGCGGCAACATTTACCGGGGCATCCAGGCCGATGGCACCGGCATCGAAAACGTAACAGGCGACTACATGGGCATGCTCGCCACTGTCATCAACGGCCTGGCCCTGCAAAGTGCCTTGGAGATGATTGGCGTATACACCCGCCTCATGACCGCCCTGCGCATGGAAAATGTAGCCGAACCCTATATCCGCCGCCGCGCCATTCGACACCTGGAAAAAGGCCGCGTCGTCATTTGCGCCGCCGGCACCGGCAACCCGTTTTTCACCACCGACAGCGCTGCCGCTTTGCGTGCCATCGAAATCAAAGCCGATGTCATCCTTAAAGGCACCCGGGTGGACGGCATTTACACCGCCGATCCGGAAAAAGACCCCACGGCCATCAAGTTTGATAAACTTACGTTTGCCAAAGTCATCAGCCTCGGACTCGAAGTGATGGACATGACCGCCTTTACCCTCTGTCAGGAAAACAATACCCCCATCATCGTGTTCGACATCAACCAGCCCGATAACCTGCGCCGCATTGCGCTCGGCGAGGCCGTAGGCACACTCGTAGAGTAATTTACCAAGCATT
>Ga0247836_1001738_pt1 | contig 33707 bp, 32 predicted proteins | sample LaCruzMarch2015__4_FD_187116 | JGI IMG/M metagenome (GOLD analysis project Ga0247836, IMG submission 187116) | Freshwater microbial communities from meromictic Lake La Cruz, Castile-La Mancha, Spain - LaCruzMarch2015_14m | ecosystem: Environmental > Aquatic > Freshwater > Lake | place: Spain... | reverse complement strand
TGGATCCTGAGGCATACCGGGGTGACGTCTGCGTTGATGGGGGCAAGCCGAATTGACGGGATCGCAGAAATCGCGGCGTGTGCGACCATGGAGCCGCTCGCCGTTGAAGAAGTGGATGCGATTGAGGCAATCTTTGCGGTCGACCCCATTTCGCGTTGATGCGGGGTCCGCATGGATGAAGCGCGTGTATCGCGGGGGTGAGGCGGCAGTGTGTCGATTAACTCCGGTTGTCGGCCAGAGTGGAGATCGATAAGGTCAGGCTTTGATCAGGCCTTGAGCAGGGGAACGAATCCCGCTTGTGCGAAATGGTGGTCAGTTGTAAACGCATCGCGGATCGCGCGCTCCCGCATCACTGCGAAACTCAAGCAGTCCGTGAACGACCATTCTTTGTCATGGTAGCTTCGGAAGAGGGTTGCGGCGGAAGAAAAACGGAGCGAATCCGTCCACTCGGTCTGAATGAATCGGGTCCTTTCCATGGTGTCCAAAAAATCCACGGCGGCCGGGCGATGGTGTTCGTCGCTGGCATCCCACAGAGCCAGAAACCCTGCGGTATCCACAAAAACCTCACCGCTTGCCATAAAGGACGGAGTCGATCTGTTGGTGGGGAGTCGGGCCCTTCCGGGAAGGCGTGGCGCGGGAGCCCACTGTCAGGAATGGATCCGTTTCCGGCGCTCCGGCTGCAGGTTCATGGAAAGGTTCCAAACGCGCCACCGGTTTCCCGCGATGCGAAAGAACAAGCCTCTCCCCCTTTGAAAGCCGACTCAGTACATCGGAAGCTCCATTTCGCAACTCCACCATGGTGATGGTCTTCATGAGATGAACATCATGTTGATGTTGATGAAATACAAGCAGGGACATCAAACGGACCAAAACTATGGGCGTTTGGAAATCGTCAAGGAGGAGCAGAACACTCGTTTTAGCGTCGGTATTCGGGCGACGGGGATGGGCCAGCATGATGAGCAGCTTGAGAGCTGAGGCCTTTGCTGGCGCTGAGTGTTGCGGTCCTTGCGCCGAACGGCATTCTGCGCACCATCGGTGCGCGATTCGTTAGCCCAGCCCAACGGGCTGGGTGGGAAACCAAAGGGTTGACTCCGGCCTGAAGGGACGGGATGGGTGGAGGCGTGGCGTGCGGCCATGCGCTTGCCCTGTCGCGGACTTTCAGCCCGCGGCTTCCGACACTGCAACAAACCCAGCCCTTACGAGCTGGGCTAAGGAATGCCGGGCCGTCGGCCCTGGAACGGCCCGCTTCGGGCAAAGCCTTGGGAAACTTCCCTTCGGCTCTCCGCTGAATGGAATGGGCAGAAGCAGCAGGCTGCGGAGCTGCGGAGTTGAGGCCTTTGCTGGCGCTGAGTGTTGCGGTCCTTGCGCCGAACGGCATTCTGCGCACCATCGGTGCGCGATTCGTTAGCCCAGCCCAACGGGCTGGGTAGGAAACCAAAGGGTGACTCCGGCCTGAAGGGACGGGCGAGCTGGGCTAAGGAATGCCGGGCCGTCGGCCCTGGAACGGCCTGCTTCGGGCAAAGCCTTGGGAAACTTCCCTTCGGCTTTCCGCTGAATGGAGTGGGCAGAAGCACCAGGCTGCGGAGCTTCGGAGTTGAGGCCTTTGCTGGCGCTGAGTGTTGCGGTCCTTGCGCCGAACGGCATTCTGCGCACCATCGGTGCGCGATTCGTTAGCCCAGCCCAACGGGCTGGGTAGGAAACCAAAGGGTTGACTCCGGCCTGAAGGGACGGGATGGGTGGGGGCGTGGCGTGCGGCCCTGCTCTTGCCCTGTCGCGGACTTTCAGCCCGCAGCATCCGCCACTGCAACAAACCCAGCCCTTACGAGCTGGGCTAAGGAATCCCGGGCCATCGGCCCTGGAGCGGCGCGATTCGAGCATAGCCTTGGGAAACTTCCCTTCGGCTTTTCGCTGACTTGAGTGGGTAAATGCAGCAGGCTGCGGAGCTTGAGAGCAGAGGCTTTTGCTGGCGCTGAGTGTTGCGGTCCTTGCGCCGAACGGCATTCTGCGCACCACCGGTGCGCGATTCGTTAGCCCAGCCCAACGGGCTGGGTAGGAAACCAAAGGGTGACTCCGGCCTGAAGGGACGGGATGGGTGGAGGCGTGGCGTGCGGCCCTGCTCTTGCCCTGTCGCGGACTTTCAGCCCGCAGCTTCCGCCACTGCACCGAACCCAGCCCTTACGAGCTGGGCTAAGGAATGCCGGGCCGTCGGCCCTGGAACAGCCCGCTTCGGGCAAAGCCTTGGGAAACTTCCCTTCAAATGCCCGTCGGAGCAAGCCTTCGGGGCGCGGGGGCCTCTGCAATCAAGCCTTTTCCTGCCCACCTAGAACGTCGGGGAGCCCAACGGCCGTTCTGACGCTGGGCTGACCCCGGACGGACGTTTTGGATTGCTTCGGCGAATGCAGGCGCTGACACTTTCGCGAGTTTCATGTTCCCGACCACTTTTCAAAAGAAGACCTGCTGGGTCGCGCTGACCGCTCTCGCGTTTGTGGTCATCGGTGCTGTGGCGGTGATGTTCGGCGTGGTGATCGTCAAGGCGATCGCCTTCATGAAACCCGTGCTCATGCCCCTCGCGATCGCCGGGATTTTTGCCTATTTGCTGGAACCCGTGGTCGCCTGGCTTGCCGCGCGGAAGGTTCACCGGACCCTCGCAGTGACGCTCGTTTTCGTCGTGGCGTTTCTTGCGATTACTCTCATGACCCTTTCTGTGGTGCCGGCGGTGTTTCGTCAGGGGGCGCAGTTTATTCAGGATTTTCCGAAGTACTCCCGGAATGGACAGGAACTCGTCGTGAAGACCTACCTGCAATTTCACGACCTCCTTGACCGTCCGCGTCTTCCTGGGTTCGTTTCGGTTCCGGAAGCGACTCCGGATGCCGGCGACAGTTTTGCGAATTACATTTCGGGTCTCATCAAAGACGGGACCACGTGGCTCCAGCAGAAGATTCCCTCCATTGCGTTGTCGGTTTACGAGTTCATGGAGCGCAGCATTGGCAGCGTATTCGGAGTGTTTGGAGTGATGCTCAGCCTGGTGTTGGTGCCCATCTTTCTGTTTTTCTTTTTGTTGGAAGGTCCGGCCATCGCCTCGTCGTGGTCGAAGTACCTCCCGTTGCGGGCTTCGCCTTTCAAAAGGGAAGTGGTCGAAGTGCTGACCGAGATCAACGGCTACCTCATCAATTTTTTCCGCGGTCAATTGCTGGTCAGCATGATCGACGGTCTGATGATTACCATTGCGCTGTTGTTTATGGGGCTGGATTTTGCGTTATTGATAGGAATCGCCGTGGCGTTCATCGGTCTTGTTCCGTACGCCGGCGTGATTATCTGCTGGATTCCGGCGGTCATTATTGCGACTGCGCAGTTCGGGGACTGGCTCCACCCGGTCCTGGTTACCGTGATCTTCCTGGCGGTGAACAACATCGACGGCATTTTCATTGCGCCGAAGATCGTGGGCGAATCGGTTGGCCTGCACCCGCTCACGGTCATCATTTCGGTCCTTGCCTGGAGCATCATCCTGGGCGGCTTGCTTGGGGCACTATTGGCGGTGCCGTTGACGGCGACGCTGAAGGTTTTGCTTCGGCGCTATTTCTGGGAGAAGCCCGGGGATTCGCCGAGTCCTCAGGTGACCAAGACAGAGTTAGTTTTGCCGCATACGTCGTGACACCTCCCCTTCTTCCCGAGCTCCCGGCGGCGGATGCCCCTGACGCCAGCTTTGCTGTTGACGCATTTGAGAGCGCCATCGAATGGCCGTTCCTGGTGCTGATGAACGGGACGGAAAATTATTCGGCGGGAAGCGTGCAGATCGGCTGTAATGCGGATGCGTTGGTGCTCTGTGCGGATCTTCCGGATGCAGATATCCAAACGTCCGTGACGGAGGACAATCAGAACGCGTGGTCTCTCGGCGATGTCGTGGAGATCTTCGTTAAGGCCGAGGAGCATTCAGAGTATCTGGAGCTGCACGTCACTCCCAATCATCACTGCCTCCAGTTGCGCTTCCCATTGAAGTGGGATTCGGCCGAGGGGCTTGGCCCGTTCAAGGTGAAGGAGTCGATTTTTTCGTATCGGGTGGAGATGCTTGAAGGCGGATGGCGGGTGTTTGCTCGCGTTCCGCTCGCGAGCATCACCCCGAATCCGGCGCATAGAACCCTCCTGCTCTCGGTCTGCCGGTATGATTACGTCGGAGATTCGCTGCCGGTCCTCAGCTCCACGTCCGCCCACGAGGCGGTTTCTTATCACCGGATCCACGAATGGCAGCCCGTCCGGCTGCCAAGCTGATCAAATTACTCGCCGAACAGGCCGCGGATGAGGCCTCGCCAGCCTTTCTCGGGTGGACCCGCTTTGGTTTGCGGTGCCCCGTCGTGCTGGGAGACGGGGACCTCGCTCTCCGCGGGTTCAAATGCGGCTTCGTGGTGCGATTCCGGGAGGGCTTCTGGCTCGATTTGGGGCGCGGGCTCCGGTTCCGGTTCCTCGATCGGAAGGATCTCCTCGATTGCCGTCTTGGTCGAAAATCTGCCGCTGCTGCTGCGCGTTACCGTGAGCCCGGTCCTGAACACAAAGCCGTCCAGGTGACCGCCGAGCGGGTCTTCGGAAAGGCTGGTCTCGTGGGATGGATCATGGAGGCGCGAGGGGAGGCAATCACCGGAGAGCACCAATTCTGCGGGGACGCCGTCGGGAACGAGGTGCCCGTCGTCCATCGTGAGGGCAGTGACGTTCCGCAATGGGATACCGATGTCCTGCGGGTCCGGATCCGTTCGCCAATTCTTGACGAAAGCCGGGAGCAGACGGGGGGAGGGAGTCCAGCACGCAATGACCGGAGTCTCGCCCAGTCCGGCGCGGTTCCACGCCTGGACCGCGGCGGTCGCGCGGTCGACCCCCAGGAGCAGGACCGCGCGAAGCGCCGCCGGGCGGGTGGCTCCGGGTCGGTTCAGATGGCGCGCCCACGTATCGAAGTCCTCTCCGGAAAGCAGCACGACGGTCGGTTGAATGGCATCGATCTGGTCTGCAAGCGTCTCAATATGGTCAAGGGTGCCCGCTGCGGCGGAAAAAACGACATTCGAGCCCGAAAACCACGCGGCCAGGAGCGCGGGCAGGCACCGCGCTTCGGTGCAGCCGGGTCCGGCGAGTAAACGGTCAGATGGGCCGAATTCACATGCTTCGGCAATGGCGCGGGCGACGCTTGAAAGCGATCCATGGGAGAACTCCGACGCCACAAAGCCGTGGTCTTCCGCGGCAACAAGGTCGATCAGCGCGCGGTGTTCGGGTCGGGTGGCCTCAATGGAAAGCGGCAGCGCGGGCGGACCTTGCGGCTCCGGCAGATTATCCACGGGAATCTCCGGAACGTTGGCCGGCACCTGCAGGTTTCCGGCCGTGGCAGAATCCACGAGAACAACCCCTGTTTTCAGCCGCTTCATGCGGGCCTCTGCGGCTTCCGCAGCGTTCTCCCTCGTCAGCGGCAGGACAGAGAAACCGGCCTCCCAACAGCCGTAAAGGGCGATCGCAAGCCATGGATGGTTGCCAATCGAAATCGACGCAACTTTTGGCGTGCTCGCGGGAAGCGTGCGGAGATGCTCAGCCAGTACACGGGAGTTCGCGGTGAGTTCGCCGTAAGAAAGCGTCCAACCTCCGCCCTCTCCCGCCACGAGGGCGTCGGCATCGTCCCATCCGATTTGAGGCGGTAATCCGGTGCGCCAATCCTGACGCTGTTCCCCCCGCGCGGAAGCTATTAGACCTGCGATCGTCTCCTCGGGGATAATCCCGATCTGACAGATCAAGCGCCCGGCATCGCCGGACATGGCGGAGAGCGCTTCGGCGAATTGCGCCAGCGTCGCGGTGGCCTCGTTTCGGTCAAGACGCGCCGGATCGAAGATCATCTCGAGCCGCGGGTTTCCCGCGAGGTGGCAAACGACCACCGGTACCGCGTGCCCGGCCCGCAGGACTTTCACGTCCATCCGCATCCACCGAGGCATGTCGCTGACGAGGTCGGACCCGTGGTCGAAGGGATGGACTTCAAGGATCGTGCGAACCTGGCGGCTGCTGCGGCGCGCGGCGAGGTACGGAGGCGGGAGCGCGCGAATCCAATCGCTGACCTTCGCGCCGGGATCCAATGCGACACGGTGATGCACGAGCGTGCTCATCCGGCCAATCGGCCGCCCTCCAGCGTCTTCGTCGCGAAAACTGCGGATTTCAGCAAAAGAGGTCTCCGCGCTCGCGTTCAAACGCCCGAGCGTGAGGGCCCACGCCGCCCGCGGAAGCTGGGCGATGGAGACCTGATAATCCCGGGCAATTTCCGCGCATCGAGCGCCAACCTCCGCGCTCAGCGGCAGCGTTACTGAGACCCGCGAGGCTCCCTGCGACTCGCGTTCGTTTTGCTCGCTCTTCTCGTTCTGCTCGTACGGCAGTCGGAACGCCGCGGGAGACGTCGACAACGGATCCGTGGAAGCGATGCCCGATCCCGAGAAACGAGCTTCGACGTCATCCATCCACTCCGCTGCCCCGGCTGCGCCCGGGTTCTCCCCGCGGGAGCGAACATCATAGATCGCAAGGAGTTCCTGAATGACGGCAAACAGGGAAGGCTCGTCCAGAAGTACTTCCGGGAAACTCCAGAGTCCGTGAGAAGCTCCGTCGGGCAGGGTAATCAGGGTGAAACGCTGGAGAGGGAAAACGGCGGGGTCGAAGCGTTCCGCGAGGTCGGAATCGAGGAGCGCCAGCCACGCGGGGCCGATGCTCTGGGGCTCCTCGCGCGACCAGTCCACCTCGTGCCACTGAATGTCGGCGGAGTCGGAGATGCGGACGAGACGAACGTCGGATTTTCCCCGCTTGGGGAAAAAAGTCCGCAGCGCCTGATGGCGGTTGATGACCTCCATCCACGTCTCGCGCAGCAACGTTTCGTCCATCGCCTCGCCGAAACTCAACGAAACCTGCCACGGCGTCAGCAATCCGCCCGGAGAGTCGAAGTACGGCGTGAGAAAGTTTGGAAGTTCCCGTTCGGACATGGTGAAATTTCTTAGAGATCGGAGTCAGTCACGGCTCCGAGGGAAGCGGTCGTGACATGCGATGCATACTTTGCGAGGACTCCCCGGGTATAGCGCGGGGCAGGCTTTTTCCACTTTGCTTTTCGGGAAGCGAGAGTTTCCGCAGGGAGGTCGACGTCGAGTCTACCCTTTCGCGCATCGATGGTAATGCGATCCCCCTCCCGGAGGAGGGCGATGGGGCCTCCTTCGAATGCTTCCGGAGTGATGTGGCCGACGACGAACCCGTGCGTGCCGCCGGAGAACCGGCCGTCGGTGATGAGCGCGACATCCTTCCCGAGGCCCCGGCCCATGACGGCAGAGGTCGGGCCAAGCATTTCGCGCATCCCGGGTCCACCGCGAGGCCCCTCGTAACGGATGACAATCACGTCCCCGGCGACGATCTGGCCGGCGAGAATCGCATCCATCGACGCCTCCTCGCTTTCGAAAATCCGAGCCCGCCCCGAAAATCGCTCGCCCTCCTTGCCTGAAATCTTTGCGACAGAGCCCTCCGGTGCCAGATTTCCGCGGAGAATTACCAGGTGGCTCGTGGGCTTGATCGGCGACTGGATCGGGCGGATGATCTCTTGGTCCTTCGGGTAAGGTTTTACCGACTTCAGGTTCTGCGCCATCGTACCGCCGGTTACGGTCAGGCAGTCGCCATGGAGGAGTCCCTCTGCGAGCAGGAGCTTCATCATGGGGAGAATTCCGCCGATCTCAACGAGTTGACTCATGAGGAACCGGCCGCTCGGTTTGAGGTCAGCCAGGACCGGAACGCGCTTGCCGATGCGCGTGAAGTCTTTGAGCGAGAGTGGGATACCGGCGGAGTGGGCGATGGCGAGGAGGTGCAGGACCGCGTTGGTTGAGCCGCCAAGCGCGATCGTCACGGTAATGGCATTTTCGAATGCCTCCTTTGACAGAATGTCGCTGGGTCGAATCCCTTTTTTGAGCAAGTTGAGCACTGCGGCACCGGCATTGCGGGCATCGGCCGCTTTGCTGGGCGAGATTGCCGCTTGGGCAGAACTGTTCGGCAAGCTGAGTCCCAGTGCTTCGATCGCGGACGCCATCGTGTTTGCCGTGTACATGCCTCCGCAGGAGCCCGGACCCGGAATCGCGCAGGATTCCACCTCTTGCAGTTCCTTTGCGGTGATTTTGCCGCTGGCGTGCTGTCCGACGGCCTCGAAAACCGAGACGACATCGAGGTTCCTGCCGTTGAGACATCCCGGCAAAATCGTGCCTCCGTAGACGAAAACGGCTGCCCGGTTCAGACGGGCGATGGCGATCACGCAAGCGGGCATGTTTTTGTCGCAGCCTCCCAGGGCCACAAAGCCGTCGAAGCCCTGGCAACCCACCACCGTTTCGATGGAATCCGCGATGACCTCGCGGGACACGAGCGAGTATTTCATTCCCTCGGTCCCCATCGAGATGCCGTCCGAGATGGTAATGGTGTTAAAAATGACCGCCTTCCCGCCCGCGGAATCCGCCCCGAGTGCCGCTTCGCGCGCCAGAGTGTCGATGTGCATGTTGCACGGCGTGACCATGCTCCATGTGGAAGCCACGCCGATGACGGGCTTGGAGAAATCTTTACTCGTGAAGCCCACGGGATAGAGCATCGCGCGGCTGGGAGCTCGGTCGGCTCCATCAAGGACTTTTGAGGAAAAGGGTCGGATATTGACGCCGGCAGGGCGTGGCTTGGGCATGGTCGTGAGGGTGGGGGCGTGGAGGGGAAGTTTCAAGTTTCGACTCAGGAAACGTCACGAAAGATTGGCGTGCGGGGGAGGGCTTCCCCATGAATTGCCACGCGGTGGCGGCCATTTCTGCCTCACGACGATGACCGCTCCACACGAAAGTTGCGTTCAGCGCAATTTCATCGGATAAAGAAGGGCTAACCTAAATCCTCAGTTCCGACAGGAAAACCTACATGATCGATATCGCTCCGAATTTTGCGGCCGTTAAGCAAGGGCTCATTCCCATCACCCCGCAGGAACAACTAAAGCTCGATAAGGACGGCTTGGACGTCATCCATGACATCTACCGCTATGCGAAACTCGGCTTCGAGGCGATCAGCGACGGCGATTTTGACCGGATGAAATGGTATGGCGTGTACCGCCAGAAGCCGAAGGAGAGCGGATATTTCATGATGCGCACCAAAGTTCCGGGTGGGCAACTGACCTCCGAACAGGCGATCGTTCTTTCGCGGTTGGCGGATCAATTCGGGCACGGTTTTTGCGACATTACCACGCGGCAGACGATCCAGATGCACTGGCTCAAGATTGAGCAATTCCCGGAAATTTTCGAGCAACTCGATCGCGTGGGGATCACGACGAGCGGGGCCTGCGGCGATGACACCCGCAACGTGGGCGGATGCCCGGTTTCGGGAATCAATCCGGACGAGATCATCGACGCCACCCCGCAGTTGCTGGAGATCAACCGCAACATGACGAACAACCGGGATTTTTCGAATCTCCCGCGGAAGTACAAAATCACGATTTCCGGTTGCCACATTCAGTGCAGTCAGCCCGACATCAATTGCCTCGGGTTCTTCGGCCTGCGGAATGAACAGGGTGAACCCGGCTACGGGGTGAAGGTGGGTGGCGGTCTCTCGTCCTCGCCGCACCTCGCGCAGACCCTTCCCGTCTGGGTGAGTCCGGATCAGGCCTGGCCCGTGACGAAGGCAATCAGCGAACTATTCCGCGACGAGGGCTACCGCGCGAAGAGAAACCGTGCGCGGTTCAAGTTCCTGGTCGCGGATTGGGGCGTCGAACGCGTTCTTGCAGATGTTGAAGAACGCCTCGGTTTCAAGCTCATGCCGCACTCGGAATTCATCGAACCGCGCGATCAGGAGTCGGATCACATGGGGATCCATCCGCAGAAGCAACCCGGTCTTTATTGGGTCGGCGTCTGCTTCGCGGGCGGGCGGGTGCGCAGCGGAGTGCTCGAGACCATTGGAAACATTGCGTCGCGGTACTGCTTGAATGGCGAGGGGACCATCCGGCTGACCAACAAGCAGAATCTCGTCATTCCGAATGTTCCCGAAGGCAATCTGGAAGCGATGAAGGCGGAACTCGACGCCCATGGCCTCGTCTATGCTCCGTCGAATTTCCGGACCGGTTGCGTTTCGTGCACGGGCATTGAGTTCTGTAATCTCGCTGTGGCGGAGACGAAGAACCGGATGATGCACCTCGTGGAGCAACTTGAGGATGGGAGCGGATGGTACAAGGGCAAGATCCGCGTGCACTTCAGCGGTTGCCCATCGAGTTGCGGACAGCACCAGATTGCAGACATCGGGTTTCGCGGTGCGCGCACCAAGGTGAATGGAGAAATGGTCGATGCCTACGACATGTTCGTTGGTGGACGTCTGGGTCAGGGCCGACGTTTCAATGAACTGCTCAAGGGCAAGATTCTAGCCGGCGATGTACACACAGTGATCGACAAGTTGCTGCGCCGTTATGAGGACGGCAAACAGGACGACGAGACCTTCTCCGACTACTGCGTTCGGGTGGGCAAAGCCGACCTGCTCACCGCGCTTTAGAGTGGGGTAGAAGCGGCAGCGGGCCCCTATGCCCCATGCCGGCAGCCGCCCTTCAGGCTTTTCCGTTCCGCGGGGCGTTGATTTTTCGGGGGCGTAACTTGCCCGTTGGCTGAGTCACCTTGTTGCCTGATTCGGCGGAGGGGGAATCGGACTCCCCTGAGCTGTCCCGATCTTCGTCTGCTCTCAGCCGCTTGCGCGGTTGAATGGCAAGGACCGTCCTCGCCTCTTGGGAGCGAGTCAGCGTGCTGGCGGGCCTGAGGGTGCGGAGCTTGGAAGCGGAGTTTTCATTTTCGACCGCCGGCTGGGGCTCTTTCTGCGGAGTGGGGGCGGATCGGCGAGTATCGATGGCGGGGTCAACTCCCCCGGCGGCATCGACTCGAAGTTCCTTTAGCAGGTCTGCCACCCGTGCTGCGGCTCCGCGGTGGCGGAGAACGACCTCAGCCCCCGCGGCGGCCCTGCGTTGACTTTCGTCCCGCGAATTCAGCAGGGTCTCGATTGCCGACTGCAGTTCGCTCTCTTTCGCAATTTGTGTGGCCCCGCCGTTGGCGAGAAGGGCATCCACCAGAGTCTTGAAATTCTCCATGTGGGGACCGAAGAGCACGGGAACGCCTACGGTGAGCGCTTCCGCGGGATTCTGGCCACCGGTGGCGGTGAGGCTTTTCCCGATAAACGCGAGGGTGGCCAGCGCGTACCAGTCGCGGAGTTCGCCTGTCGTGTCAACGAGCAGCACGTCCGGACGGGGGCCGCGGAAAAAGCGGTCGGTTCGCCGGGCGACCTTGAAGTCCGAGCGTTCCAATTGATCACAAATCGACCTTGCCCGCTCTGCGTGCCGGGGCACGAGGACGAGGAAGACGTCTGGGTGTCGTTCCTGCACGAGGCGGACCGCGCGCGCCAGCAAAATCTCCTCACCGGCGTGTGTGCTGCCCGCCACGATAATCCGGGCCGTGTCAGGGACGCCAATCGAGCGCAGCACCGGGCGGAGATCCGCATGGCTTCGTCCGAACGTACTGGCGTCGTCGTACTTGATGCTCCCCGTGACACGGAGAATGTCGCGGTCGATGTCCAGGCTTTCCCACCGCGGAACATCGGTTGGATCTGGTACGGCGATGGCGGTCAGTCGGTTGAAAAATGGAGCGGTGATGGCGCGGAATCGCCGATACCGACCTTCCGAACGGGGCGAGAGGCGGGCGTTGACAAGAGCGACCGTCGCGCCCCGCCGCAGCGCTTCCGCCGTCAGATTGGGCCACACTTCTGCTTCGATGAGTACGAGTTGCGCCGGCTTGATGAGAGACAGGGCGGTGAGGACCGGAAGCAGAAAGTCGAGGGGATGGTAAATGACCTCGATCCCTTCGTCGCGACTCCGGTTTGCCAGGGAGAATCCGGTGGTCGTCGTTGTGGAGAGGACGAAGAGAAGTCCCGGATCCTTGTCGCGCATCGCCTGGATCAATCGGAGGGCGATGAGAACCTCGCCGACGCTGACCGCGTGGACCCAGATCCGCGGGCTATCCCGGAGCCGCCGCCGCACGCGTTCTGAGTAGATTCCAAAGCGCTGGCCGAACTTGTGCCGGTACTTCCCCCGGGAATGCATTCGGGCGAGGTAGCCCGGGAGCATGCAAAGGAACACGAGGGGAAAGATGAGATTGTAAAGGAATCGGATCATTCGGCCGGGTTCTCCAGGAAGACCACCTCCGACTCGCCGTAGGCGCGAGAGCGGATGACCTTCCAACCTTCCACTTCCGATAACGCCGGACGCCGGTACTTCTCAAGACATAACATCCCGGCGGGTGCGAGGATGTTTGCGAAAGCGGGGTCGCTCAGCAGCGCAAGTCCCAGGTCCTGCGTTCCTTTCGCCTTGGCATACGGCGGATCCGCAAAGATCAGATCATACGCTCGCACCGTCGTGCGGCGAATAAAGTCGAACACATCCGCCTCGATGACGTCCGCCACAAGTCCCGCACGGCTCAGGTTTCCGCGGATGGCTTCCACGCTCTTTCGCTCCCGCTCGACGAACGTCGCGGAGTCGGCTCCACGGCTCAACGCCTCAATTCCAAAAGACCCGGTGCCAGCGAACAAATCCAGCACCCGTGAGCCCGGCACGCGATCTCCCAGACTCGAAAAGATCGCTTCGCGAACCCGGTCTGTCGTGGGACGCAGATCCGTGCCGCCAGTTTTCAGGACGATTCCGCCCGCGCTTCCCGCAATCACGCGCATCGTCAGTTCCCCGCAGGAGCCGCGGGCGGCGTTCCCTCGGAGGTGGCACTGGGTTCCGACTCTGGTGGTTTGGGTTCGGCTCGAGGCGCACGGAAAAACCCGCGAAGGAAGCCCGTGACATCCCCGCCAAGCTTGGCTCCCACGATCCGATCCAGAAGGTTGGTCTTCGGTCGATTGAGCCGCCCCGTGATATCGAAAACGACCTGGCTATGCCCCGGGAGGTCTTCGGTTGGTCCGAAATTTTGCGACAACCCGCGGAGCTGCGTCCGGATTTTTTCGTTGATGATGAAACGCCCGTCCAGATCGAGTTTTCCGTCGAATCGCACCGGCCCGGAGGCCTTCAGCACGAGGTTGTCGGTTTTCAGGGTCATGTCCTCAAGATTGAATCGTTGATTGCGAATGTTGAACTTCATCGCGGCGTCCCGGAGGGTCAGCATCTGAAGTTCCTCGATCTGCAGGACTTGGCCAACCTGACGGACGAAGTCGATTGGCTCGATTCGCCCGCTTTGTAGTTGCAGGAATCCCTGCCCGGCGAGGCTGCCGGCGTCATCCATGCGGCCCGCGAGGTCTGCATTTCCGACGATGACTCCCTCGGTATCCCCCTGTTCGATCCCGGCGTCGGCGAGGAGTTGGCGCAGCTCAATATCTTTCAATCGAAGCCGGGCATCAAATGGCTGACCCCGTTCCCGTGGGAGAATTTCTGCGTCTCCGACGATTTTGCCGCCGGCCCAGTGGGCGCGGATTTGGGTAAGGGAAAGGACGGACCCATTGAAACTGAAATTTGCTTTGGCGTCCCTGAGGAGGATGGCAGGAGGGAATCGGGTTTCGTCCACCTCGAGTTTCCCTTGGAGGATGCCGTCTTTCCCGAGGGCGCCTTCGATTTGGATATCTTTCACCCGAAGCAGTTCCCCACCGTCGCGCCGCAGGAAGACCGCTTCGCCGTCGGAGATGCGCGCGTGGAGCACCTCGACCCGGAATGTCTCGGGCGTTTGCCTGGCTGGCACCGACCCCGAGGCCGGTTCCCCCGTGGGAGGGGGTGTTGGAACGGCAGGACGCGCCGCGTCGTCTGGTTGGGCGGTCAGACTTTCTGTACGCACTGGAGCGGGCGGTCGGGAACGCCAGCGGCCGTCGTCGCTTTGTTTCCAGGTCAGCAATGGACGAATGATCCGGATCTCCTGGATTCGAAACTGTTTTTGGAGAAGGGGCAGAAGCTCAAACCGCAGGCGCAAATCGGAGGCGGTGAGCTTTGGGCTGTCGGGCGATTCCTCCTCCGCGCGGATGCCCCGCAGGGTGACCCCCGACCATGGGAAATAAAACGCACGGCCGACGGAAACCGGGATGCCGAGCGCCTCACTGGTGACCGCACGAAGCCTTTCTTGAACCCTCGCGGACTGAAGCCAAAGGTTGGCAGCCACACAGGCGATCACGTAGGCTCCCAAAAGAACCGCGAGAAACCACAGAATTGTCTTGGAAAACCGGAGCACCCGGGCAAGTTACGCCCCTTTGGAGGAAAAGGAAGTGTGAACCAAGTTCTTGTCATCCTAAATCCCGCTGCACGGGGAGAGCGCGCGAAGTCGTTGCGCGAGAAAATTGAGAGTCTCTCAATGCGAATCGTCGTGCGCACGACCAATTCCGCAGGCGATGCGGAGGCGATTGCCGAGCGCGCCGTGCGTCAGGGATTCGATACGATCGTCGCCGCGGGCGGAGATGGAACGGTCAACGAAGTTGTCAACGGAATCGCCGGCGCCGACGTCCGCTTGGGCATTCTCCCGGTGGGAACCATGAACGTGTTCGCCATGGAAATCGGGATTCCGCTCAACAACCTGCAGAAGGCGTGGGACGTCATCGATCGCGGGCACGAGCGAACGATCGACCTCGCGATGGCGAACGACGATTATTTTGTCCAGCTTGCCGGAGCGGGCCTCGACGCCGCCGTGGTGCAGGCTACAAGTCCGGATTCGAAGAAAGCGCTTGGCCCTCTGAGCTATGTGGTTTCGCTGGCCCAGGTGGCCGCTCGCAAGCCCCCTCAAATCCGCGTGGAATGTGCCGAGGGCAAGTCTTGGGAGGGATGTTTCGTCCTGATCGGAAACGGTCGGTACTACGGAGGCCCGCTCGCGATGTTCAAGGATGCCCGACTGGACGACGGTCTCCTCGATGTCGTGGTGTTTAAGAATCAGAGCCACTGGGATGCCCTGCGGTACGTGCACGCGATCCTGATGGGCTCTCACGATGACTTGCACGATGTGGAGTATTTCCAGACGACTTCGCTCCGGGTGACGAGTGAGGATTCGGTGCCGGTCGAACTCGATGGGGAAGTCACCGGGCACCTGCCATGCGTGTTCTCGTTCTGTGACAAGCCGCTGAGGGTGCTTGTACCCGGTCAGGGAGAGACATCGGTCGACAACCCTGCGCCCGCGGGCTAGGCTGGCGCATTCATGCGAAGCAGACTCTGGCAGGAGACGCCGGTCACCGTCGTGCTGGTGGTGATTAACGTCATCGTTTATTTGGCTCAGGTAACGCTCGTCCGAGGCGGAACCGAAACGATGGCCGGCGATTTCGGGCTGAACGCCCCGCTTCTGGAGCAGGGAGAATGGTGGAGGCTGTTTACCCATCAATTCATTCACGGAAACACGCTTCACCTCGTCTTGAACATGGCAGTGCTCTGGTTTGCCGGTTTGGCGGTGGAGGGAACGGTGGGCTCGCTGGCGTACACCGCGCTTTATCTTTGCTCGGGCGTGCTGGGAGGACTGCTGCAGATTGCGGTCAACAGCCAGCCGGAATTCATGCTGATCGGAGCGTCGGGGTCCGTGTGCGGCGTGCTGCTCGCTTTCTGCACGTTGTACCCCAACGTTCGCATCACCGCGCTCATCTTTTTTATCCTGCCCCTGAAACTCAAAGCGAAATTCCTAGGGATGGGAATTGTGGGCATCACGGTGGCGTTCTGGTTGTCGGGGCTGGAACCCAACATCGGCCATCTTGCGCACTTGGGCGGGTGCCTGGGAGGATTTGTTTTCGGGCTGCTTTTTCAGGGGGCCGCGAGGCGTGCAAACCTTGTGGAAGATGTGCCCCAGCGCGTGCCGGTGCGGCGCTCGGTGGGGCTTCGTCAGCCCATGGATCCGGCGATGGCCGCCATCCTCGATAAAATCAGCCGCGAGGGCTTCTCTGCCCTCGATGACGATGAGCGGGGAAAACTGGAAAAAGCGCGCGACCGTTTTTTGAACCGACCGGATCCGTAAATCTCTCCAAGCCTGTCCCGATGGCGACCAGCGAAGAGGGTGTCCCGAGCGTTATTCCTCGCCTGCCTTCAACTTGCCTTCTTGGATTTGTTGAAAGACTTCCGTCATGTCTTCCACTTCATCCCAAACGCTCCGGCTGACGTAGATCGGACACTTCTGCTGGAGCGCCATGGCAATGCAGTCGCTGGGGCGGGCGTCGAGTTCGATGATCTTGCGTTGTTGAACCTCGTTTTCTGCCGAAATGATGATGCGCCCAAAGTACGTCCCGTGTCGCAAATCATTGATGACCACGCGTTCTACTTTGGCTCCGAGGGCAGAGAGCAAAAGCGCGATCACGTCGTGGGTGAGGGGGCGTTCCTTTGGAGTGCCGTTAAGGAACATCGTGATGGCATTGCCCACGCTGTGGTCGACGTAGAAGACAAAAGTCTTCTCCTCGTTGCCCAGAAACACTGCACATCCGCCGGAAGTAGGGGCGACGCCGCGGACCTCGGTCTCAACCACCTGTTTGTTCACACCCAGAGCGTACCACCATGGCTCGGCGGCGACAACCATTTGGGAGGTATTCAAAGAACGGATGCTCGCGCTTGCGGAGGGCTCACCATGAAGAGCATGAAGAGCATGAAGGGAAAGACATCAAAGTGGACTGGAATTCGGCCGCATTCGTTGACCCACTTCGGGTACGAAGATATGCTCAGTTGGAGCCTACAAATCATTAATCTTCACGCTCTTCATACCCTTCATGGTGAAGATTCTCGATGAACGTGAGAAAACCCGTTTAGCCATAGCGGCGAAACGGGTTTTCTCTGATTGCGGGGGGGAATTCTTTGTCGTTCGGACGTTGTCCGGCGGACGGAAAATTCGATACAGTGGTGTATTCCTTAAACGAGGTCTTTTAGTGCCTTGCCGGCGACGAATTTGACGCTCTTCGATGCCTTGATTTTGATCTTCTCACCGGTCTTCGGATTGATGCCGGTGCGGGCCTTGCGGCTCGTGACCTTGAAAGTTCCAAACCCAATCAGTTGAACCGTCTTCGTCTTCTTGATGCCCAGCTTGATCCCGTCAAGGACGGCACTCAGCGCGCGCTCGGCTTCTGCTTTGGTTACCTCGGCGCCAAGGGTTTTCTGAACGGCGGCAACAAGTTCGACTTTATTCATTGAAAAGATATTGGAAAGATTCGGAGACGTTTTTGTTTGGAAGACGGGACCCGTTCAGGAAAGCTCAAAGGCTAAACGCGGAATTTAGAGTTCAATCTGATTTGCGGAGGCTATGAAATGAACGCGAGGGTTGTCAATGGGTTATTCACAAAAGTTGCAGAAAAGTTGGTTTTTATTACTTGAGAAACGAGAATGAAGGAATTCGCTGAAATCGACGCGCTAATCGACGCGAACCTCGCAACGCCGCCGACCCTGCCCGCGAGCTGCTTCGTCGCACCGGGCGCATTCGTCTTTGGTCGCGTCGAGATGGGAGAGCGTACGAGCATCTGGCCTGGATGCTCTTTGCGAGGCGATATTCAGGCGATCGTGATCGGGGAGGGAACCAATATCCAGGATGGCAGCGTCGTCCATGTGGACGACGAGCGGCCGACGATCATTGGCGAGTATGTGACGGTGGGGCACCGCGCGATCATCCATGCCTGCACCGTTGGCAACGAATGCCTGATTGGAATGGGCGCCATCGTACTCGATGGCGCCGTGATCGGCGAGCGCTCCATCATCGGCGCGGGCGCGGTGGTCACCAAAAATGCGATCATTCCGGCCGGGTCCATGGTACTTGGTTGCCCGGCGAAGATCATCCGCAGCCTGTCAGAGGCCGAACAGCTGGGACTACGCGCTTGGGCGGAACGGTACGTCCAGTTGTCCCGAAAGTATCTGCGCATCCAGCGCGAAACCGACCGTCTCTGAACGCGCGGGCGGGTCTTCGCCCCCTCACTCGGACGTCATCGGTCCGGGGAAACTGTTTTCTTCTCCGGGCGGCGAAGTTCGTCCATGCTCCGGGCATGTGGTTTGTCTTTGCCATCTTGGCGGCGCTGATTTGGGGCCTGAATTACGCAGCGAGCGGTCGCGTCCTGAGCAGGGGGTTGTCTCCGAGCGGATTGTTTCTGATGGACATTTCCTTTGGGCTGCTGGTCGTGGGAGCGATTACGATTGCGACCGGCAAGGTGGGAAGGATCGTGGACGAGGTCCGCGGTCTGGGCCCCGATTTGTTATGGCTGGGGGTCGCGATGGTTTCCTCCACCGCGGCGGGAGTACTCATTTTCATGGCGATCGAGGGGAAGAACGCCACGGTCGCCTCATTGATCGAGATTTCCTATCCGATGTTCGTCGCCGTCTTCGCGTGGGTGCTCTTTCGCGAGACGCAGATGAACGTCTCGACCCTCATCGGCGCGGCGCTGATTATCAGCGGAGTCGTGGTCGTTTGGTCGGGAAATCGCTGAACTTTGCGTTTTTTTCCGCGGGGACACATTGACTTCGGGCTTCCGCGTCGCGGGGTCAACGCTTAGGAAGGGATGATGTCTCCCGAAACAGTCGTGATTGAAGGCGTGGCTCCCGTGCTGGACGCGGGGCGTTACGCGGTGAAGCGCAAGGTCGGCGAAGATCTGGTCGTCGAAGCCGACGTGTTCAAGGAGGGGCACGACAGTGTCGCGGCGGCGCTCAAGTGGAGAAAACAGGGGGCATCCGACTGGCAGGAGACCGCGATGGTGCCTTTGGTGAACGACCGCTGGCGGGGTGTGTTTCCTCTCCTGGAGAATGCGATGTACGAGTACACCGTGGAGGCTTGGGGAGACATTTGGGGTTCCTGGCTCCACGAGATTCACAAAAAGTTTGAGGCGGGTCAGCGGGCTTTGGAAAGCGAGACGTTGGAGGGCGTGGCGATTGTTCTTGAAGCGGCCGGGCGGGCGAAGGGATCACCGGACGCCGCTGCCTTGACGGTTTACGCCGAGCGCATCCGCACGGCGGCGGTGGAGGACATGGTGGGGATCGTCGAAGAGCCCGCGCTGCATGCACTCCTGGCGCAGTGGCCAAACAAGGCGCTTGCGACCGCCTTCTCGCCCGTGCTTCGGGCGTTCGCAGACCGGGAGCGGGCTGTCGCCGCGGCGTGGTACGAGTTTTTCCCGCGATCGGCTGAAGGCAAAGCAGATGCGGGTTCGACGTTCCGGGACTGCTTGGAACGTGTGGACGACGCGAAAGCGATGGGTTTTGACGTGATCTACTTTCCCCCGATTCATCCGATCGGAGCGACGAATCGGAAGGGACGGAATAACAGCCTGCGGTGCGAACCTGGAGAGCCGGGGGTACCGTATGCGATCGGAAACTGCCGCCAAGGAGTCAACGGCGGCGGCCACAAGGACGTGGCGCCAGAGTTGGGGACACTCGACGATTTCGATTGGCTGGTCTCGGAGATCCAGGCGAGGGGAATGGAGATTGCGCTCGATTTCGCGATCAACTGCTCGCCGGACCACCCGTACGTGAAGGCCCATCAAGAGTGGTTCTTCAAGCGACCCGACGGATCAATCAAGTACGCGGAGAACCCTCCCAAAAAGTACGAGGACGTGTATCCGCTGAATTTCCATAACCCGGATTGGGCAGCGCTCTGGGAGGAAATGAAATCGGTTATCCTGTTTTGGGTCGGGCACGGAGTGAAAATCTTCCGCGTCGATAACCCGCACACGAAACCCGTCGCGTTCTGGGAATGGCTCATCGGCGAGGTTCGCGCGAAGCATCCGGACGTCGTTTTCCTGAGTGAAGCCTTCACGCGACCGAAGATGATGAAAGTCCTCGCGAAGGCAGGTTTCACCCAGAGTTATACGTATTTCACCTGGCGGAACGCCAAATGGGACCTGACCGAGTACCTGACGGAACTCACGCAGACGGAGATGACGGATTACTTTCGGGGCAATCTGTTCACCAACACGCCGGACATCCTGCCGACCTTTCTCCAGGAGGGGGGGCGTCCGGCTTTTCTGATCCGTGCCGTGCTGGCTTCCACGCTTTTGCCGGTCTACGGGATCTACAGCGGATTTGAGCTATGTGAAAACGCGGCGTTGCCCGGACGTGAGGAGTACCTCGACAGCGAAAAGTATCAGTTCAAGGGACGCGATTGGAATGCCCCGGGCAACATCAAGGAATTCCTCACGAAACTGAACGGGATTCGGCGCTCCAACCGTGCGCTGCGCGAATATGCGAACCTGAGATTCCACCCCGCCGAGAACGATAACATTCTGTTTTATAGCAAGGCCACGGAAGGCCTCGATAATCTCGTGTTGATCGTGGTGACCCTCGACCCGCGCGCGCCTCAGTCGGCCTTCCTCGAGTTGCCGCTCAGCGCGTGGGGAATGGGAGATCGGGAGACCTTTCAGGTGGAGGATCTCCTGACCGGAGAGCGCTTTATTTGGAATGGCTCCCGGAACTACGTGGCACTCGATCCGAACAGCCGCCCGGCGCATATCCTGCGGGTGCGTCGCTGGGTCGCGAAGGCAAACGGGGTCGATGTGTACGCGTAGTTTAGGCGTGGCGGGCGGCAGAGAGTTTGCGGAAGGGGCCGTGGTCTCCTGACCACGGAACGCTCCGCGAACAAGCGGGGTGGGCTCCTGTAAAGTCAGGTAGGACCCCGTCCCCGATCTCAATCAAAGCGAAGACCCGCTCGCAGCCCACCGTTCCGTGGTCGGGAGACAACGCCCCCCCCGAAAGCCCAGTACGGCAAACGCCCGGACTTGTGTCCGGGCGTCGCCATTTTAGGATTTGAGAAGTGAGCGGTTCGCCTTAGCCCTTTGTGAGGGGCTCTCCGGCGGATTTCCAGCCTGCGAGGCCGGGCTTGAAGTGCTGGACGTTCGTGTATCCGAGTTCCTGCGCGGCTTTGGCGGCTTTCGCGTATGCCCCGCAATATTCGCTGCTGCAGTAGGCGACGATCAGCGCGTTTTTGTCCTTGGGGAGCTTGGAGGCGAGATCGCCCTTGTCCGCAACGTAGTCGATGGCACCGGGGATATGACCTTCCTTGTAGGAAGCGGTTCCGTTGACATCGATGATGGTGACGTCTTTCTTCGCGATCGCGGCCTTGAGGTCGTTCAGACTAATGTCCGGAACGGAACCTGCAAACACCGGGGTGGCGAGGAGAGCAGCAACTGCAATGAGGAGTAGTTTTTTCATGGCAGAGGGAACCTAACCAAGGAAAGTTGCAGTGCAACTGTCGAAAAAACCGACCGCTCAGAATACGAAAGGGATTCCCTGCTCGGCGAATGCCGCTTTTTGAGCGGAAAGGAAACGATCTCCCAGCTTCTCGAATCCGCCCGAGCCCCGGTATTCTTTCAGGAACCCGTTGATCGATTGGAGGAGTGGTGCGTTCCCTTTTTTCACGGCGATGGCCCAGGACTCTGTCTGGAAGGGCTTCAGCAGGGCTTTCGTCGTGTCCGGATGACTCTGCGCGTTCTGCCAGGTGGACATCTGATCGTACAAAAACGCGTCCGCCTTTCCTTGGATGACCTCCATCACGGCGAGGTTTTCTTTTTCCAAAATGATCACGTTCGCATTCTTCACGTGTTCCCGAGCGTACGCTTCACCGGTCGTCCCTGAGCATACAGCAAGGGTTTTCCCCGATTGGTCCGCATCGGTGATCGAGGTGATGGGAGACTCTTTCTTGACGAGGAGCGAGAGCCCTGTCGTGAGATAGGGGTCGGAAAAATCGACGGATTGTCGCCGCTCGTCCGTGGCGGTCATCGATGAGAGGATGAGATCGATTTTCCCCGCGTTCAGTGCGGGAATCAGTCCCACGAACGGGATGTTTTCAATTTTGAGCTTTTTGCCCATCGAGGCGGCGAGAGCCTTGGCCATTTCCACGCTGATTCCCATCGGATCCCCGTCCGGTCCGACCGTTTCGAACGGCGGATAGTTCAGCGCCATCCCTACCGTGAGGATGTTGGGGTCAGGCTTCGAGCACCCGACGATGACGGCCATCGCACCGAGCACCCCAATGGCAATCCAGGAAGTGAACCGCAGGTGCATCACCCGAGATTCTCCGGGTTGAGGGCTTCTAGGGACCGCACGACGAACCGCCCGTCCTTGCGGATCAGTTTCCCGTCAAACCATATCTCGCCCCCGCCGTAATCCGAGCGCTGAATGGAAACCATGTCCCAATGGATCTGGCTTTTGTTCCCATTGCCACCGATCTCATACGCCTGCCCCGGAGTGAAATGGAAGGAACCGGAAATCTTCTCGTCGAAGAGGATGTCCCGGATCGGGTGCAGAATGACCGGGTTGAATGCGATCGAAAACTCCCCGATGTAGCGCGAACCCGCGTCGGAATCCAGGATCTGGTTCAGCCTCTGCGTGTGCCCCCCGGCCGTGGCGTTGATGATCTTGCCTTTCGAAAACTCGAGCCGGATGTGGTCGAATCCAGTCCCCTGGTAAATTGTGGGGGCATTGAAGGTCACAAACCCCTCAACGGAATCCTTCACCGGGCAGGAGAATACCTCACCGTCCGGAATGTTGCGATCGCCGCCGCACGCGACCGCCCCGATGTCCTTGATGCTGAACCGAAGGTCGGTTTCCGGCCCCTTGATATGGACGAGGTTGGTGCGGTCCATCAGCTTCTTCAGGGCCGCCATCCCGGGCTTCATTTTCCCGTAATCGAGGGTGCAGACGCGGTAGAAGAAGTTTTCGAACGATTCGGTGCTCATCTGCGCGAGTTGCGCCATCGCGGCGGTTGGCCAACGTAGCACGACCCACCGGGTCTGATTGATGCGGTGGTCGAGAACGGGCCGCATTTTTGATCCGATCAGTTTGAGGCGTGACTCCGGGACGTCCGACATCTCGGTGACGTTGTTGCTTCCACGCACCGCGATGTAGGCGGCCATGTGCTTCATGCGGGCGAGTTCGAGTTCCGCCGAGATATCGAGTTGGGCTTCGCTGGCGCCCATGGCCATTTCGCGGGACACGGTCGCGTGGTGCAGTTGGACAAACGGGATGGCCTTCGCCTTCCGGATCTCGCGCAGGAGAGCAACAACGAAACCGTCGGGAATGTCGAATGCGTCCACGAGCACGTGCTCACCGGATTTCAGGCGGGTGGAGTGGCGGACCAGAACAGCGGCGAGTGCTTCGAAGCGTGGATCAGACATAGACGGATGGAGTGAAATAGAAGGTCGCGGGGCATTCAACGGCAGGTTCGCCCGGTGCTGCGTTCACCCGCGATGCGAATGAAGGTGGGAACATAACCCGGGGTGGGGCGGGAATGAAGAAAAAGTTACTTGGGATAAATACGCCGCAACGTGAGAGGGCGGGAGTTGTCGGGATCGAAGGGAATCGTCCGCGAAACCTCTCCGATGAGGCGTTCGAGATCGGGCATATCGAGCACCCCAGACCACTCCATCCGCTCGCCTCGCAAGAACACCAGGTATGCCTTCCGACCCTCCACAATCCCCCGCACCCGGTAGGTCCCGATTTTTCCGCGCACATCCGGTCCGGTCTGTTGGAGATACGAGGGACCCCACGGAGTCGAGTTCCACATGCCGGAGAAATTTGCGTCAGGCGGTCTCTTTCGGCTGAGAAACCACCGTTCCAAGGCGACGCGAGTTTCCTTGGTGTCGTGCAGGGTGACACAACCGGTTCCGCCCAGCAGGATGGCCAGCGCCAGCCCTACGCCGAGCCGGATGTGGTTCACGGTTGCAGGGGGACGGGTGGTGGGGGGGATCCCTCGGGAGGGGGAGGGATCGCGACCGGGGGCGGGGGAAGGAGAGATTCGGTGACAATCTTCACCCGCGCTCCAACGCCCACGATCTCGTAGAGTTCGATGATGTCCCGCGATCGCATGCGAACGCATCCGTAGCTCGCCGGAGTTCCGATGGTTCGCTCCTCCGGCGTTCCATGTATATAGATGTAGCGGGCGAATGAGCGACGGTTTCGGGATTCCTGACCATCCAGCCAAAGGATTCGCGTGACGATGGGATCTCGCCCGGGGGCATCGATCGCGAGGACCTCACCCGTCAATCGGCGTCCCTTGAAAACCGCACCGGCCGGGGCGTTGGTGCCGATTTTGTGTTTGACCTTCAGCAGTCCCAGCGGAGTGGCCATGCTCCCGGGTCGGTCCCCGAGACCGAATTTGGAGGTCGAAACTGGATACGCCTTCACCGGGTCGCCATCCTTGTAGAGCACCATGCGCTGATCCGGTACGCTGATCACCATGACGTGTTGTCGATCTTCGCGGGCGCATCCGCACAGCAGCGCGATGACGATCGCCGCGAGGGGCAAACGGAGGCCTGCGTAGTCCCGGCGCAAGTTGCCGATCATCGTGTCGGCGAAATCTTCACTTCAATCACGCCGGCATGGGATCTGCGGGCTCTGCGGGAGCCAACGAGCGCAGGAGCCAGAACCCGATGGACTTGCACGCGACGTACGCGAATCCAACGCAGAAGAGCAGCAGGAATGGAACCGTCATCCATTGGTGGGAAAGTAACGCATTCCAGGCGCAGTACGCAAAATAAAGTGAGAAGAACACCTCGATGGCGGGGAGGAGGGACTTGAGCGGCAGGTAGCGGAAACTGGAGCGGGGGCGGCCAGCCCGCTCGACCCCGTACTTCGGCGTGCGGCTGAACTCCGACTCGTGGTTGAACATCGCCTCCAACACGCCACGGGCATTATTCACGGACATCCCGATCGCAAGGGCCAGCAGCATGGGAAGCATGAGCATGTCCCGATACCATCCCTTCGGATTCAGATGCCGCTGGGCACACATGTAAAAGACCGCAATGGAAACCGTGGTCGCGAGAAAGATCGGCAGATCCACCAGAATCATAAACAACATCCCGCGCGCCGGGCCACTGGTCTGGGGAAGCGTCAAGACGCACAGCATCACCAGCAACAAATAACCAAAATTCGACGTCAAATGCGCCGTGGCTTCCAGCTTGATGATGAGCGGGAGCCGACTCCGCCAAACCGTGGGGAGGATTTTCTTGCAGGTCTGAATGGAACCCTTCGTCCAGCGGTGCTGCTGCGACTTGAAGCCGTTCATGTCCATCGGCAGTTCCGCCGGAACCACGACGTCCGGCAGGAAGGTGAAGCGCCAGCCCTTCATCTGTGCACGATAGCTCAGGTCGAGATCTTCGGTCAGCGTGTCATGTTGCCAGCCGCCCGCATCCACGATGCACGATTTCCGCCAAATGCCGGCGGTGCCATTGAAATTGAAAAACCGTCCGCTCCGGCTGCGGGCGGTCTGCTCGAGGAGGAGATGCCCGTCCAAAAACATCGCCTGAACCTTCGTGAGCAGCGAGTGCTGCCGGTTGAGATGCCCCCACCGCATTTGCACCATGCCGATGCCGGGGTCGGTAAAAAAGTGGATCGTTCGCCGAAGGACGTCCGGATCCGGAACAAAATCCGCGTCGAGGATGAAGACGAACTCGCCGGTAGCCGTGGCCATGCCATGTTCGAGTGCCCCGGCCTTGAAGCCCTCCCGCGTCTCCCGCCGGATATGGTGGATGTCCACGCCCATCGCGCGGAGGCGTTCGGTCTCACTCGCAATGATGGCGGTCGACTCGTCGTTCGAGTCATCCAGGACCTGAATTTCGAGTCGGTCCAGGGGGTAATCGAGCTCTCCCACAGCGCGCAGGAGCCTTCGGACGACGTAGTACTCGTTGTAGACGGGGAGTTGAACGGTCACCCGGGGGAGTTCCTCGAACAGGCGTTCCGGTTGGTGAACCGTTTTCCGATGCTTCAGGAAAAGCGCAATGATGGCATAGCGGTGAATGCCGTATGCCGAAAGTCCCAGCAGGACCAACAGATAGCAGACGCTCCAGATGACATGATGAAAAACGGTTTCCATCGAATCGGCTAAAAAGGTAGGGCCACAGCTAAAAACCGGCGCACTTCAACGGAATCAGGGGGGTGCGTCAAGACGAAAACCGGACGGGTCGTCGGGCAGACGACGCTGGATTCCCACTGCTTTCCGGTGTACGTTTTCCTATGCTTCCGATTCAGGATCTGCAGGCCCGGGACCGCGCGTTTCACATCCATCCGTTCACCCATCACCCCGACATGCATCGCAGCGGGACGCACGTGATGGAGTCGGCCGAAGGATGCTGGATCACCGATGCACGCGGCACCCGACTTTTGGATGCCCTCGCGGGATTGTGGTGCGTGAATGTCGGCTACGGATGCCAGGAAATCATCGAGGCGATCTCCGAACAGGCGGGTCGCCTCGCGTACTACCCCTCGTTCTTCAACAGCACCACCGAACCGCCCATCCTCGTTGCAGAGTTTCTCGCCGAAAAAGCCCCGGAACGCCTCAACCGCACGGTCTTTTCCAATTCGGGCTCGGAAGCCAACGAAACGGCCCTCAAAGCGATTCGATCGTACCAGATTCTGCGGGGCAAACCGCAGAAGATGAAGATTCTGACCCGCTCGTATGCCTATCACGGCGTCACCCTTGCGACGACGAGCATGACGGGTCTGCCGAGTTGCTACGAACCTTTTGGGCTGCCGCTTCCCGGCTTCCTGCACGTGCCCGGTCCCTATCGGTACGGCGCGCAATCGGACCTTTCTCCGCAGGAGTTCGGCGCTTGGTGTCTCGAAGAAACACGACACGTCATCAAGCGGGAGGGGCCGGAAACGATTGCGGCGATCTTTGCGGAACCGATCCAAGGGGCGGGCGGCGTGATCGTTCCCCCGCCGGGCTATCTTGCCGGACTTCGTGCCTTGGCTCGCGAACACGACATCCTGTTCGTGGCGGATGAGGTTATCACCGCATTCGGACGCATAGGCGAATGGTTCGCGAGCGAGTTGTGGGAGCTCGATCCGGATCTGCTCGTTTTGGCAAAGGGGTTGACCAGCGGATATCTGCCGCTCGGAGCGACAATGCTGAGTGATGACGTTGCCGGAACGTTGATGGAGGCGGGCTATTTTGCACACGGGTTCACTTATTCAGGCCACCCGACCTGTGCGGCGGCGGCTCTCGCGAATTTGAAGGTCATCGAACGCGATCACCTTCCCGCGCGTGTCGCCGACGACGTCGGTCCTTACTTTCAGAAACATCTGGCATCCTTCGCCGACCATCCGGCGGTCGCCGAGGTTCGTGGCTTCGGATTGATCGGTGCCTTGGAAGTCGTGCCGAGGGGAGGGCGGGCCGCGCTGGTGCCTGGTGGCAATCTTGGGGTCAAGGCCTCCGCGCTGATCCGTGAGGAAAACGTGATCGTTCGGGGAATTCGCGATCTCATCGCCATGGCTCCCCCGCTGGTGATTACCCACGACGAACTCGACTTCCTGTTCGCCGGTGTGCGACGGGGTCTGGACCGCCTGCTCGAGAGCTGACGTGCTTTGACGTCAACGCATTCTGCCGCGCTTCCCGCGAAGTCAAGAGCTACGGATTTTCCGAATTTTCGTCGGATTTTACTTCGCATCCGGTCGCGTTTTGCAGGACGCTCCGCTTCCCATGAGATCCTGTTACCGACTCGACGGAGGAAAGGCATCCGAATGCGACGCGGCAGATGCGAAAATTGTGCTCTACAACGAGCCAACCGCCGAGGACGAGACGGAGCTCATGGAGCAGTATGGAATCGATCAGCACACGTTACTTTCCGCTCTCGACCCCGACGAGCTCTCCCGGCTCGAGTTTGAGGAGAATCACGCTGCGATCATTTTCAAGAAGCCGAAGAGCTACCGGGCGGACGACAACTTCCTTCTCCGCGTCTCCTCGTGCGGCATTTTCGTCTATGCCGATCGATTAGTCGTCGTGCTCTCGGATGATTCCCCGTTGTTCGAGGGTCGCGTGCCGTTTCAGATCAACAATTTGCAGGACGTGATCCTGAGATTGATCTATCAGGCCATTCTGCATTTCGAGGGACACCTGAAGGCGATCAGCATGCTGTCCGACTCGCTCGAAAAGCGCATCAGTGCCTCACTCGAGAACCGCTATCTGCTCAACATGTTCGCGCTCGAGAAAAGCCTCGTCTTCATTCTGAATTCGATTGGGACGAACGCCGGATTGTTCGAACGAATGAAGCGGACCGCGAACCGCTTGTCTTTTGATGAGGATCACCTCGCGATCCTCGACGACATTGCGATCGAGAACAAACAGTGCTACCGCCGGGCGGAGATCTATTCCCAGGTGATCAGCGGGCTCATGGACGCGCGCGTCTCCATTGTCGGAAACAATCTGAACCACCTCATCAAGAAGTTCACCATTGTGACCATCGCCATCATGCTGGCGAACTTCGTGGTGAGTCTTTTCTCGATGAATGTCCGAATGCCTTTCCCTGCGGAGGAGCACCTTTGGCCGTTCTACGTGATCAGCCTGCTCGCATTCGGATCGTTCTTCGGATGCCTCGTCCTCTGGCGCGTCAAACGCTGGTAGGCGGGGTCGGCCGTCGGCATCGGCGATGAGTCGCCTTTCGTCCTGGCTATGCGATGAGGGGGTTCTCACAGACCAGTTCCGGAAATGACGTGAAATCGCGATCCGCAGACCACAGTTTCTTGATTCCATGATGCAGGCAGATCGCGGCGATGCGGGCATCGTGAATCTTCCCTCCCTTCACCTTCCCGCGAATGGCCTGCTGCGCGAGTGTCTCGAAGTAGCCGGGTCCCTCACTTAGCAGTCTTAGACCGGGGCTTTCCTGCCAAGCTTGGAGAGCCCCAAGCGCAGTGGCTAAAGGCGTGGGCGGGTTGTAGATTTTAGGGTGGGTAACGATGGCAAGGAATTCGTGAACGCAGGGCCATGCAATGCCCCAAGGCGCGCCCGAACCTGCCAAGTCCTTGACTCTGGCCAGCGACACCTCATGCCAGGGCGAATCCTCCCGGTGGGCATACACCAAGATATTCGTATCGACGGCTATCACGAGTAAATCGTCTCGCGAATTCTTTCCCACGAGCCATCCTCGAACTCACGGGTGAGTCCCTTTCCCCGGAAAGTCACCGGCTTGACGGTGGTCTCCCGAGGGGCTTGATCGAGGGTCGCCGCCAGCGACTGTTCGATCAGGGCTCTCAGAGTAACATTCTGTAACCGCGCCCGCGCCTTGGCACGGGCCAGAAGGTTGTCAGAAATTTCTATGGTCGTCTTTATATGGGTAACCATATTTCTAGCGATCGGCGTCGTCAAGAAATGGGAAGTGCCTGCCAAAAATCTATAGCGAACCGGTTCCCCACGGAGTTACGAAAAATGTCACGCTTTCAGGCGTGACGCGCACCATCGCCAAATCATTCGCTTCAACGCGTGAAAATTCTGTGGTTCATCCCAACGCTGGGCGATGGTCGTTATCTGGGATCTTCGGTGGGGGCCCGCGCCACCGACCTGCCTTACCTTAAGCAAATCGCGGAAACGGTTGATGACTTAGGATACTACGGGGCGCTCCTGCCGACTGGTCGTTCGTGCGACGATGCTTGGGTGGTGGGATCGGCGCTGCTTTCGGTCACCCGTCGGATGAGATTCTTAATCGCCGTGCGTCCTGGCCTCATGCCGCCCACTCTTGCGGCGCGCATGGCAGCAAGTTTCGATCGTCTGTCAGGCGGCCGATTGTTGGTGAATGTCGTCGCCGGAGGTGATCCCGTGGAACTCGCCGGGGATGGGATTTTCGAGGATCACGATACCCGTTACGCGGTGGTAGATGAGTTTCTCCAGATCTGGCGTCGCATCTCTGCCGGGGAGGAGGTGGATTTCGACGGTTCGTTTATCCACGTGCGGGGTGCGAAGTTGTTGATCCCTCCGGCCCAACGTCCGTATCCCGGACTGTACTTCGGCGGTTCCTCACCCGCAGCGTTTGCCGTCGCCGCGAAGCATGTCGACGTGTACCTGACCTGGGGGGAGCCCCCGGAGCAGGTCGCGGAGAAAATCGACACCATGCGGAAAATGGCCGCCGCGCATGGCCGGACGCTTCGGTTTGGCATTCGCTTGCATGTCGTGGTGAGGGAAACAGAAAGCGAGGCTTGGGAATGCGCGAATCGTTTGATCCGTTACGTCACCGAGGAAACCATCGCCGGCGCACAGAAGGTGTTTGAACGCTTTGATTCCGTCGGCCAGCAACGCATGGTCGATCTCGTGCGCGACCGCACGAAGTCGCTTGAGGTAAGTCCGAATCTGTGGGCTGGCGTGGGGTTGGTTCGCGGTGGTGCGGGTACGGCCCTCGTGGGTTCCCCGGACATCGTCGCGGAAAGAATGAAAGAATACGCCGCGCTCGGAATTGATACGTTCATCCTTTCGGGATACCCGCACTTGGAAGAAGCGCGGACATTTGCAGAGTTAGTCTTTCCGCTCCTCCCACTCGAACTGCCCCCGGCAGCCGACTTCCACTGCTTCGTCAGTCCGTACGGAGAAATCGTCGCAAACCAAAACCGGCCCAACGGTTGAACGCATAAAGCGCGTGCTCGGCGGACGATGCGATTTGCGTTTTTGCTGCTTTTACCCACTCAGTTCAGCGAAGAGCCTCTCCTCCTCCGCAGCACTTCTTGAATTTTTTCCCGCTGCCACACGGGCACGGATCGTTGCGGCCGGGTTTGGGTTCGGCTCGCACGGGAACGGAGTGCCCAGGGATTTGTGCCGGGAACGCCGAAAGATCATCGAGTCGCGCCCAGTCACGGTCGCCATCGAGATCCTCCCCTTCGTCAGCGGACGCCTCTTCGAAGCAGTACCACCATGACATCTCCTCGATCGCATCGTCGATCAACCGGAATTCCATCAATTCGGCCTCACTGACGGTGTCCGACGTCAACCGTTGTTGAACGCTGTGCCACGCTTCGAAGCCGGGATCGGCCAGTCCTTCCTCGAACGCGACCCGAATCGCTTCCAAATGTTCACTCATGCCGAGGTCGGTGCAGGCTATGACCAACTCGTCCCAAACAAACGAATGCTCGCGGCGCAATCCTCCGTCGAACAACACGCCGAGATATTCGGAAAATGACTGCCGCGGCAGGAGGCCCGTCCGAAAAAGTGCGCCCATTGCGCAGATCCCCGAGGATCGGGCGAATTCGTCCGCCTCTTCATCCTCAATGAGCGTTTGGATGAGACGCGTGTCGCCGCCAGACAGCGAGGCAAGAATCGGTCCCAGTCCCGACGAAACCGTCTCCCCAAGTAGTTGATGGACGTGCCGAGACCGCGCGATCCGAACGGCAACGTCATATGCCCGCACCTCCCTAAACTGCGCCAGCACGAAGAGGGCGTACTCATGCAGCATGAAACTCCGGGGAACCTCGGCTGCATTGGCCTCCGTCCACGCAAGCACCTCGAGCAGATACGGCGTACTCTCACCCCGCCGCGCGATCACTTCCTCGACTGCCGCGCTCGGAAACGGACGCACAAGCGTTTCGAGCGGCTTCATAAAATCGGGCACTTCAATCATCACGGCGAGTGAATCATAACGATGCCTGCCTTACCAGTCACAGCCACGACGTTTTCACTACGTGGGATGCGCTTGCGCCCGGTTTCCATCGTGACGGGAGACGCGAAATCCTTTCGTCTGGACGACCATGGAACCCGACGAACACACCGATGAGCCCGCGCACCCGACTGTAGGTTGTCGTCGGAGCGCAGCGTCAGGCCGTAATGGAAGGCGCCACCGGTCGGAAAGGATGTGACGACTTTTTTACAACATCCGATCTCCTACCCAGCTTCAACAAGCTGCATGCTCGCACTATGGTTACCCATCCGGCAGAGCGGATTATGCAGGAGATTCGGCGATTCCTGGATCTTCCCGACCTCGAGTTGGACGCCTCCGGAACAAGCCTTCTCGAAATTCAAGAAACGCGAATCGCTGTCCTGAAATACGATGCGGAAGGGGAGCGCGTGACCTTCATGGTCGAAATCGCGCCGTGCGTTAATCTGACGCGAGAAGTTCTCCTCAGAATGATGGAGTTCAACTTCTTGAATGCCCTCCGTCCAAGCGCAACCTTTGGGATTGAGGATGAGGGGGGGGCGGTATTCTTATTCGATAGTTTTCATGTGGACGAAGTCGAAGCAATTCAGGTCGAGCAACGCCTCACTGCGCTGTTTGAAACATTCCATGACCTTCAAGGGATGGTTCCGCCGGAGGAGCTTGCCCACCACCTCCCCAATCGGGACCATACGGACAATACGGGTCCAGACTTACCCGTTAGTCCCGTGCACTTCGCCTAGGAATGCACGCATGAGCAACATCGCAGAACAGTTCCCGGCCTCGTATTCCATCTCTTCTACCAAAGAGATCTCCAAATGGAATGCGAGCAAACTCAATTCACTCAAAGATGGAGCTGTTCACGTCATATCGCGGGGCGAGAACAGCACTTACAACGTCAAGTGGGATGCGCAACAGTCGAAGTTTGAGGTTTCCAAGGCAAAAGGTAGCGTAATAGACTGGGTCAAGAGTTCGTTTTCCCATGGGATTTTCCGTGGCCACCTTCACAATCGAGCGGTCAGGATTCAAAAAGCTCTGAACGATATCGAGTCGGCGCTGCTTAAAGGCCCTCAACCGAGTTCGGGGAAGAAACAAACATCCGTAAACCCGAACATCGAACCATTCGATCTCGTTGGCGGGCAGCAGATATCCTCGGTTGATCTTGCTGAATTGATTCGTCCGGAGAATGGTCGGAAGAACGACCGGGATGAGCCGCCAAGGGTCTTTCTATACGGGTTTTCCAAGAAGCGCCAAAACCTTAGCGAGCATCTTCAGGACGGCGGGATCAACAAACACGCGAAACTCGAAGTAATCGATGACTACAACAAGCAGATCGGGCTCGGCGATCGAATGGATGCGGGAAAGTACGTAACGTTCCTGAACGATGTTCGAACAAAGAACCTCGAAAACAAACTCTCAAAAAAGGACATCCAGAAATCCGCCAGTGAGTATCCAGGCCAGTCATCGAAAAAGATAGAGTGGCAAGAAAAACGGGCCGCTCAATGGGCTGGGTACCTTCAACGGGATGAGAATGTTAAAAAATTGGACTTATCGCGGAAGTTTGCCGATCCCAATGAGCAGAAGCGAATGTTGGAGTTTGTAGTTAAGAACTTCGGCCCAATGGGAGATGATGTATCGGCTCTGGGAAACGATCCGAAGGGGATTCGGGACGCGCTTTTCCAAATTTCAAAGGGCAGCGTTGAGGATTCAACGTTCGAAGCCTTTCAAAGCGTTTTTGCATACATGCATGGCATCGGTTCGGACAAGACTCCTTCGGAAAAAATGCAAGACTTCAATAAGCTGTCGGAAGCGGAGCAGCGATTGGTCGATTTCATGATTAATGCCGCCTTTTTCAGACAAACGAGCAAAATGGGACTCGAGTTTGCCAAGGATAGCGGTGCGGTTGTCTGCTTCTCGTGGCGGGATGTGACAGGGAACGCAGACGTAAGTGCGCTTCAGCAGAATCTGAGTGCAAAGAAATGGAAAGCCAATTATGGCTCGATAAATTCGAAATACTCGGAGCCGATTACCTATTCGGAAATGCGGCACTTGGATCGATTAACTAATAAACTTAAAATCCCGCCAAAGGTGATTCGATTCAACGAATAGTCGAGCCTTCTTGGTTGTGCTGCAGGCGTCGGAAAAGGATGGGGTACAACGTATGGAAAGCGTACCCCTCTGCTGATTTAAGTGGGTAAAGTCTTGGGGATGTGGCGCACGCTTGCATGGATGGAACCGAGCGCTGGCGGACGGGGCCGGGGTCTCCGGACCACGGAAGGGTGGGCTTGCAATTAGCCCAAGTTCCGCAGTTGGAGAAGACGTTTTGTTGATTTGCAGGTACTTACGAGATTTTTCAGGCGATTTTCTCCACTACATTTTGCACAAGTTTGGAGTTT
>Ga0247836_1001711_pt1 | contig 34115 bp, 30 predicted proteins | sample LaCruzMarch2015__4_FD_187116 | JGI IMG/M metagenome (GOLD analysis project Ga0247836, IMG submission 187116) | Freshwater microbial communities from meromictic Lake La Cruz, Castile-La Mancha, Spain - LaCruzMarch2015_14m | ecosystem: Environmental > Aquatic > Freshwater > Lake | place: Spain... | reverse complement strand
AAACCGTAAAACCTCGCATGGTGGCGTATCCTTTCGGCCCGTCGTGGGCTGCTGTTGGTGAATAAGTCACAGCAGGATACGCCGCCTTTTCTTTCCCCCCTACAAACACAACTTTCGGTTATAGCTCACTGCTGCGAGTTGGTTGATATGGATCGGGCTGTTGGCTTTGGTAAACTTTCTCAGCTGGGTATTCGGTTGGCCATTCTGGATATACTGAAAAGCATTTGCACGCCGTTCAGGGATGGAAGAACACGTTCTAAGAGTGTGGATTTTCTACTTGCTGCAAGTGCGGGATGGTGGAGTGTTCAGACACTCTTGCGGATGAGTTCAGCCGAGATAACCGTTGTCGGCGTATCCGCTGCGGCGATTCATGCTGTCGTCGCATGCGCATTCATCACCCGTCATCCGCCTCGCAACTTAATCGCGAGTCACGACTTCGTGGCTGCTCTTCCGAGCTTGGCAATCAGTGGGATAGTTTCGCAGCTCGCCGGACCGCCATTCGTGTGGCCATGGCGCTGTCAGGCTTTATTTACATGCGGTGCCTTGATCACCGTAATCTCAATTTGCCACCTGGGAAAATCTTTCGCCGTGTTGCCTCATGATCGACCGCTCGTGACGAGCGGCGCCTATCAATACATTCGGCATCCCATGTATCTGGGCGAAACGCTTATGCTGCTGAGTTGCTGTACCACACAAACCAAATGGGGAGCATTACCTCTGATGATTCTGTCGCTCACTGCGATTGCGATACGAATTGTCGTTGAGGAGTCAAGGCTCCGCCTCTCTAATGCTCAGAGCTTCAACACTTATACCGCATTGGTGAAATGGCGCTTGGTGCCATTTGTCTGGTAGGCGATTCTTAATCACGGCAAACGACAGACGCCAATGTCGGCCTGACGTTGAACTTCCTATTTCGACGACCGGGACAAGGCCTCTTCCCGTTGAACGTCGTGCGCCAGCGCTGTTTGGTGAATGTCTTGTCTTTCCTTTTAGTCGCGTAGGAGAGCCAGGTTTATGACCCAAGCCAACGACCACATTTAGGTATCCTGGTTTCACATAAATCGCCGATTATGGACGCGGGACTCTATGGCCTCTGTCCGAGCGATTTATTTGATGGACGAAGACTAGACAATTCCTAGGTATTGTTTGGCAATCGCAACTTTTTGAGGAGTGTCGGAGAATTCGTAACCTTTTTCAAGAAGTTTGGATGTGTAGTACTTGTTGTACTTAAAGGCCCAGACAAGGCTGGCAATCAGCGCCCCGATGCCCGCTGTGGTGATAGCTAAGATAAGGAATACGACAAAGGCACCAATGAAAGTGGCAAAATCACCACGAAACAGCGCTGGAAACGCACCGAAAAAAAGCGTCGTCCAGCTAAAGCCAGCAAACCCCTTTTGAGTCAATCCATTCGCTGGATGTCTCATGTTTACGACAACGGCCATTAAAGCGTCCTTTCACAGATTAGGAATGCAACAAGTGATCCGAGTAACAGTATCGGTTAGAGAGGAGTAAAGCAATCGATGCGACACGGTCGAGCACGGTGACATGTACCGAAAGCATTACGAGCCAAGGACCACGCGAAGGAGTATCGCAATCCCGCCGAGTATGACCCACCAGAAGCGCAACCATACTGGGGATCCGGATAGGCCCGTGGCTCGAATCCGATGCTTGTGAGTCGTGTTCATGAGTGATGCCTCAGACGTCGTAGGGCTGTGTTTGGGCCAGACAACGGGTACTAGATCCTATGTCTGCCTCGGATGTGAACGAATACCTTTGGGACTGCGACTACAGATCACACTTTCAGAGCAGCTTTAAGTTTGTCCAGAATCAGCTTTTCGGCTGGGGCTACTTCACCGTCTGCAGCCGCCATACTTTCGGCGATGGTGTAAACCTCGTTGCGATTTGCAGGCGGGCAGTGCTCGCCGATCGTTCCAACCACACGTGCTATCACGATCGGCCGCATTGCAGCGCTGCTGTCCAACACTTCGGCAACGTACGCCTGAAAGGCCTCGAGTGCTTCAGTGACTCCCATATATTTGATAATTCGCATGTCTTTGCTAATCACCTCCGATGCCAGAGCAACCTCGCTTTCTTCAACTTTGCCATCTGCTGCGGTAATCAGCGCAAGTGCACGAACGGCACAGTGAGCGGTTCGCTTGTCGGGTGTCAGCGTGCCAAGCGAGTACTTTTGGGCCTTGCCGGCTAATTCCTTCACGCGATCAAAAAAGCCCATGAGACAGTTCCTCGGAGGTGGTGTTTAGGTCCTAGTCAACAGAAAACAAGTTTTGTCACTCGTAAAGGGGCATCGCGATTCCGTTTACGGTGGATTCGCTATGCCGGTGTCAGTGCCGGGCCCGACTGCAAAATCTGGCGGTGGGTTCTGATCGGAATCGAGACGCATTGACACGATGTTGGGATAACTCCCCAGCAGACGATTACGAAACCCCGCACTCCGGATAAATACCCATTTGCCTTCGTTGGCTTTCAGTATTCCCTGGAGTTCGTCGTCTTTCCATTTAAATAGGGCTCCGTCATCGACGTTCTTTAACGTCGTTCCCTCGTCGTTGGCGGTTCGGGCTCCCAAACTCGTATTTACTTCATATAAGCCTGATCGAGCGCTGCGATCCGTGACTTGTCGCAGGAGCGTGCGTTGTTCTCCCCGCCACACGTACGAGAGCCAGGGAAGTACAAAAATCAGTGCAGCGGTCACCAGAGGGGCCTTGACAGTCAATAGGGACGTGTCGGTGATACGGCTCTGCACGAACGGTTGTCTCGCTAACCAAGACCCTACGGCTAGCACCACTACGGGAAAACCGACCGCAAACCACACGGGCGGGTTAAGTGTGTCAAGAACGACCGCCCAGCACAGGCCGCTCGTAACGCGAACCACCCATTCGACCGCTGGCAGTCCAGACGAGCCGAGCAAGCGTGTGAGAAGCCCTGGGCTGAAGATGCTAAAGAACGTGATCGATAGGAACACGATTTTCGCCGTGTCGAGGATCGGCCAGCCCAGCAGAACCCGAAGCACGAGGAATCCCAGAAGTGCGACGAATAGCCACCAATATCGGAGCGCGATCGACGCCACATAAGACCTTGCGCCAGGGTCGGGACTGCTGTTACTCATGACTTTAAGTCCTTCGCGAGTTTCGCAAAAACCAGAAGTACAAAGTCCGCGACGAAATACGGCCACAAAGAGCAGATTATCGGCCACAATAGCGAGGCGAGCGTAAGCTTGGTATTAAGAGCGCTCCTTAGCTCAAAGGTCACGTAGAAGAATGCATACGAGTAAATGGCTAATCGTGCCAGAAGCAATAGAAAGAGTGTGAACAGTCGGAGTCCTCCGATCGGGGCATCTCTTCGGATTCTCTCGGCATCCGCTCCTCGCAGGACGTCAGCGGCAAGACTTTTGTAATCTGGCTCAGCCGGACGCTGCTCAGGTGGATAAAGCCTATTATGTGTTTCCAACAGCATCCGCGCATGCGGAGAAAGGTTGTGAAGTCCTGTTATGTCCAAGTGAAGCAGGCCGGCGCGGGTGACAAGCCCTTCGGCCGCTGCGTCTGAGATGTGGAGCAACTGCTTGGTGGACCATGTTGGATGACCTGCCAGCTTCGTGGCGAGAGCACGGCTTTTGAGTTCCTTAAGGAAAGGGATATCAAGTTCCCCTTTGTGGCCTGCCAAGGACTCTTCTGTTGCCTCGGAAACCGAAGTCAGCATGCCGAACCCTAAGCCTCCCTCATGCCTCGCAAGCACTGCCGCGACATCGGAAGACAAAGACATCAGCGAGTCAAGCCGAAGCCAGCCATTCCTTCCCATTAGGGAATGGGCTTGCTCGATCGTAAGGGCCGATAGATCGCTAGCGTCAACGAGCGAAAGCGTCTGCTGCTGTGAGGGGTTGTGAATCTCAACCATGGCAGTGTTGACTAACTGGGGTCGATGTCAGCAGTTGGTTGCCCACAATAGATTCGGTCAGGAATTCAACCCGGGGATTGCTCGATCGCGAAGCCTTCGCCTCCACCGGAGAACGTGTTCTTCACCAGGCAGCCGGGGCATAGCACGTCCACTGGTGATTCCGCAGGCGTGCACATGAGTGTGCCGCATTCGCACACCGCAGCGCCAGGATTCTCGCAGTACGGGCAGGGCGGGCAGCCGGCTAACTGTGACGAATTGATCGATGAACTCTCATACCCGCCGCCCTCCTCGAAGCCCGATTCCAACTCGTGCGAGCGTACAGGAACATAGACCGGGTGCTCGTCGTGGAGCCTGAATCGCATCAGGTATGATCTGCGCAGCCGGCTGCAGCGGGCCTTGAGAAACACTTGCCGGGGTTGTTCCAGGGAGGCCGTGGTGCCTTCCTTGTAGAGGGCCACCTCCGGTGGTTTCTTGGTTAGGTCGATTCCGTCGCGAGGCTCACCCTCAGCGACTCCGCGGCTCGCCTGTTGAACGGAAGCCGTGAGCCAAATAAACAACTTCCGCAGCGTTTCGGGGCCAACCTCGTCGAGCCGAAACACGACGTCAGCGACCCTGCGAAGGGTCTCGTAATCAACGTCTTCGCCGCAGCCGATCGCGTATAGGTTAGCGATCTTGGGGGTTGTGAGCCAAGTGATCGCCTCACGGACGATTCCAGACCCGTCGGTCGGTTGCCCATCGGTGAGGAGGAACACGATAGGCCTGTAGTCCCCCTTCATGTCGGGCGTCGTCCGCCGGACTTCACGTTGGATGCAGTCCCGCAGGGTGGTCAGTGCTGCGCCGAGCGACGTGCCGGGACGAACCGCAAGCCGCGGCGGCCGCACGGCGGAGACCTCCGTGAGGGGGACCACCTGCTGAGCCGTTCGGTGGAAGGTGATGATGCTGACGTAAGCGGTCTCGAGAGCATGCGGATCCGCCCGAAGCTGCGAGAGCAGCGATTCAACGCCCTTCTCAACGGCCTGAATGGACTCGCCGATCATTGATTCGGAGCAGTCGAGCAGGAGATAGACTGGAAGGCGGCGTTGTGACATGACAGGTGGTTTGGGCTTGAGCTCGGGGGATGGGGAGTTGGTTGCTGGAACGGTACTGACCGCTAGGCACGAACCATCTGCACGTGGATAAGTCTGCCGCCGTCGCCGGCAGAAAGCAGAAACTTCTTGCCGTCGATGAGTTCAACCATGGAACCGATTGGCACCGGCTTGTCCTCGTCGATGTCCTTCATGTCGGGGAGCCTCTGGTTGACGAATACCCATCGTCCACCGTGAAGAACGAAGTAGCCAACCGGCTTCCGCTGTTCCTCCGTGAGCTTCTCGTTGGGAAACACATTGCGGCTCGCGTGCCACGGGTAGAGGTACTGGTTCGTGAACACCATCAGGCGATGGTTGTCTGCGAGAAACGAACCCTTTCCCCGCGATGAGTAGAGGTTGAGCAAAGGCAAGTCGCCACGGTACGGAGTGCCGCAAAAGGGGCAAGTCGGACGGGTGGAGTTATCAAACACATACCACCTTTGGCTGCAGTTGGGATTCGAGCATGGCTGCAACAGATCCACCGTCTTGACGAGTGCCTGCTCCCAGTCGTCGGCCGTCGGCCGTAAATGCGGCTGGTGAAGACCCTCGACGAACGCGCGATCGAATAACTGCCTGAGCAACGGGCCCGTAATTGTGTACGGCATTTTGCCCACGTCAGCCCAGGGGAGACATTCCCGCTTCACTGCCTTGACATTGAGCCGGTTGGAGGTGTCTGAAGGATGCTCGATGAACAGCGAGCCGCTCCCCATCATCAGGGCGTCGTCCTTGTCACTATCGGCGTGATGCATCTTGCTGCCGCGCAATGGATGCCGGTAGAGAAGATACATGTAAATGAGGACCGCGAGCGCGTGCCGATCGGTCTCGATTCTAGGTAGGCATCTCTTATCTTTAGGCATCCCAAGCGTTGCCACCACCTCCGGAGCGATAAAGTCTGGAGTACCGATGACATCAGGAGGATATTTGTTGGGCACTACCAAACCGTCGATGTCAATTATGCATGCATTTCCGTCCTTCGGATCGATAAGGACGTTCCGATACGAGAGGTCGGAGTGAGCGAGGCCCGCCGCATGCATCCGCCTGACAGCCCTAGCAATCTGAATGCAGATCCTAAGATGGCTCCGCCAATCACCGAGCTCCTTGGGGTCAACGTACTTGGCGCGGTGCTCCGCCGAAGCAAACCATTTACCCTGCTTCTCCTTACCCTTGATCCCCAGAAAGTCGCCGTTTCGGGATCCGTGTTCAAAAAAGAAGTGGGACATATAAGTCGGAGCCACGATGCCGAGTTTGCCTCGGGCCTCAACGATCTTCGTCGGCCAGCAGAACAGCCGCTTCCAGTAGTCGCCACCGGGCTGGTCGAAGATGCGTTGCCGGTAGACGCCGACAATATTATCGAGACGATCGCGGGCGTTGGCGTCCTGAGGGTCCCGAAAAAACGCCACCACATAGCTGCGGTCTGGGGAGAAATAGACGTCTTTCATCCCGCCAGAGGCGATAATCGAGTCGACGAAGGAAACCGGTGATCCATCCTTCGCGGTAAGTTGAATGATGTCAGGCATGGTAGTAAGTCCGCAGCGTCGTCACGTGGGTAGGAGTACGGCAAGGGTGCGATCGTCATGGTTACCGACCGACCAGAAGCCGAGCCAGTCCAGCAACTCGTCAGCTGCCTTTTCGTTACCTGGCTCGAGTCCTACTGTGCCAAGTTCTTTCCAGAAAGCGTGCCAGCAGTTAGCCTCGGCGAACTTCGCGTCCGTCTCAAACTTCGGGTCACTAACCCCATCCGTCATGGCTACGAGGGCGGTGATATCCGGTGTTACTGTGAAGTCAATCCGGTCGTTAATCCCATTCGAGTCCTGCCACACCTCAGCCATAGTGAGGAATCGAGTCTGCCCAGCGAACTCACCGCTGTCCGCCCGAGAAAGCGGCGTCACACCGCGATTCTTGCTGTAAATAGCGACGCCGCCGTCGCCGATGGTAAAGGCTGCGGCAAACCAGCCGACGTCGAAACGCCGGCACACGGAGAGCAAGAACGTCGTGGAGTAGTCACGCAACTTGGTGGCATTCGCCGCTGCCTCTCCCTCGACCGCCTTACGAGCAACAAGAGCGACAGCACCGAGTGAGTTGTAAAGAGCCGTTCTGATTATCTGCCCTGAGGCCATATCACCATCGAGCCCGTGCCGAAGGACGGCGGCCGTGAAATCCGCACCGAGAGATGAACTGAAGTGCGCCAGCAACGGTTCCCGAACGGCTTCGCTCGCGACCTTAGACCCTCGCCGCGAGAGTTTTGCAGAACCGGCGCCATCGGCCACCACCATGTAGTGCCAGCCACTTAACTTGTCGTAGCCTAGCGCGAAATCATCGTCCCGAAAACTGCCCTCGTGCGCGTGTGATCGGCCACGACGGCTTGCTGCAACAAGGGACGCATCCGGTGTGAGAAGCCTTTGGGAGGCAGTGTGCGGCTTGTGGAAAGGCAGTTTGGGATCCGGTTCGATCTCCTTCCAGAGCGATCGCGGATCAGGATTTACCGTTAAGGTGAGGTCGTCGTGGCCGTCGATACTCGGAAGATCCGGGTGGCCGACCCTGAAAAAGAACCGTAGCCGATGATCACCCGCTAACGTGGTCGTGCCGTGGATACGGATGAAATCTCCGTCGATGTCATGGTGGAGACCGGTTTCGGCGAGGCCATCGATCGATAGAATCGTAAGCCTATACCGACTCGCCTCGAGCCCGGCGATGGGCGGTGATTTCAGGCAGGCCCGAATTGAAGCCTCGTATGGTTTGCCACCAGCCACATTGGGAAGACTTAGCGACAGCCGGTAGGAGCCAGCCGTGGGAACGGGTACTGCTGGCCGCAGCGACTGTTCGGCGGCCGGATTTTTTGCCGAATGCCCAACCTGATTATTATCTCTTTCTCGTATTGGAATCGTGGGCGCGGTTGCACCGTCAATTATGGCCTGACCATCAATGCGATCTGCGTCGACTTCCGACGCTTGCCGGCCAGTCTCGCCACCGCCCCCCTTCAGTGGCTCGCCCGCATCTTCCGGTGTCCCTGGAATAAGCTTGTGTGTCATAGTTTTATCGTCCGCCAACGGGTGTGCATCGATTCCCACTTAGACTGAGTATTCGTCAGACGACCACGTGCACTTCAGGGGGTGGCGCAGGCAATGTCGCGCTGAATGCCGACCCTACGCTATTGCTGCCCGAGCCAATCGTCGCGGATACCCACTTGAAGTAGGTTGCGAACGTACCAGCATCCATAGTGTCGAGCGTGACTACCGTATCCGCGAGTGGCTGCAGTTCATCAGTCTTCGCCTTTGAGCCAGCCGCGCACGCAATAATTGTCGAAAAGCCGCGTGAACGAACCTTCGGGATTACTTCTCGATAGGCCATCTTATCCGAAGGGCTGCCGTCGGTGAGGACAAAGAGCATGGGCATCCAGTCGCCCTTCACGTCAGGTGTCGATCGTAAGACCTCAGAATCGACTCGGTGGCAGAGCTCCTCAAGAGCAGCACCAAGATGGGTCGGACCGGAGTCAGGCGTTTCGAGAACAGGCAACTTGAACAGCTCGAGGGGCGATAGCGGCACAAGAACTTTTATATCCTTGTCAAAAGTGATGAGTGAGAGGTGAACTGTCTCCAGCGCCTGCGGATCCTGTCGAAGAGAGGTGAGCATTGCCTGCAAACCAACCTTGACCGCCTCGATCGGCTCGCCGCGCATTGAGCCCGACGTGTCCATGAGAAGGTAGATGGGAAGGCGTCGCATCGATTACTCCAACGGTAATGCTCAGGGTATTCTGAGCTCGGGCGGTGGCGGTGGCAGTTCGCTCAGGGCGACGACGTCCTTCTTATTCAGGTCGACACGCTGGCTTCCAGTCGCGATCGAGGCCGACACCCATTTGAAAAAGGCCATAAATGAGGCAGAGTCGGCTGTCTCCATCACCACTACCCGCTCCGGTCCCGCGATTTCCTCAAGTACTTTGCGGTCGCCGTTTGCACCAATCGCACAGCCGATGACCACGCCCCACTTCTCAGCACGAAACCGTAACAAACCCCGCTCCCAGCCGCTATCAGGAACGCCGTCCGTCATAATGAACAACATGGGCTTCCAATCACCCTTGATTTCCGGCGAGCTTTTAACAAGCTCCCGAGCCGCACAGTCCGCGACTAATTCCAGCGCCGGTCCCAGCGCCGTCGTGCCCGACGCCTTCAGATCCGGGGGTTGAAAGCTCGCAAGGTCGCTCAGGGCGACGACCTGCCGCGCCGTGGAATCAAATGTAATCACGCTCAGGTAGGCAGTCTCAAGCGCTTGCGGATCCCGCCGCAGCGCCGCGACGAGCGACTGGACGCCGTTCTTGACCTGTTCAATCGGTTCGCCTGTCATCGAGCCGGACGTATCTAGCAATAAGTAGACCGGTAGTCGTCTCATTCACTCTTCTCCAAGCTATCCTATGTTAAGGGTATTGCCGCATAGTCTTACTTAAGAAAGGTACATATGCGTGTTTCGTCTGTGATCCCGAAAAGTTTCAGTCCAGCCGTTATCAGGTGGTCGCGATGCGGGCCCGCCAGCGGCGGAACTCGCCGAACCATAGCACGAGCGAAGTCGCACCGATGATGATCCCCCACTCCTGCCCAGTGAGCGGTACTGTACGAAAGACTTTTTCTCCAGCAAACTGCACCAGCAGGATCGTACCGAAAAAGATTGCGGCTGCGATCAATAGCAGTGACCGGTTTTCCCAGATACCCGTGAAGGCTGATTGCCGCAACCCGAGGCAGCGGGCGTTGAAAAGGTTCCAGAACTGAAGCATCACAAAAGTACTGAAGAAGATAGACAGGGCCTTGGATGTCAGTTGACCGTCTGGACCTGACATATTCCTTTGCATCCAGAGCAACATACCAACCAGCACAGCAAGGAATACGGTCCCGACACCAAAGATCGACCGTGCCATCGCGGGCGTGATGATGAAAGCCTGAGAATCCCGGGGCGGTCGACTCATTACGTCGTCGTGAGGAGGCTCAGTGGCAAGGGCAAGGGCGGCGAACGTGTCCATGATGAGGTTAACCCAAAGCATCTGGATGACCGTTAGCGGAAGGGCAACGCCGATGAAGGGGCCGACGAGCGCAATACCGAGCGCAGCCACGTTTATTGTCAGCTGGAACATGATGAATCGCTGGATATTCTCGTACAGAGAACGCCCCCACTTGACGGCATGCACAATCGTTCCAAACGAGTCATCGAGAAGAATAATGTCGCTCGCCTCCTTAGCAGCCGCCTTGCCGGAGCGGCCCATCGCAAGGCCCACATTCGCATGGTTGAGTGCTCCACAGTCATTGATACCGTCTCCGGTCACGGCAACGACCTCTCCTGCAGCCTGCAGTGAACGCACCAACCGCACCTTATCCATCGGCTTTGCTCTCGACAGGATCCGCAATGCACTACTCGCGTGGATGGCCTGTTGGTCATCGAGCGCTGCAAAGTCAGGCCCACGGACGTGGCTGCCATGCTGATCGTCCTCACCGTCGAGAAGCCCGATCCGTCGCGAGATTTCTGCTGCGGTGTCGGGATTGTCTCCAGTGACCATCTTCACGCGGATGCCTGCGGCACGGCAGGCCTTAATTGCCATGGGCACCTCGGGCCGGATCGGGTCCGCGATCGCCACAAACCCCAGCCATGTCAAATCGCAAACAGAGGGCTCTATGTTCTCTGGATCACACCCGCCGATATCAGAACCGAAAGCAAAAGCGAGTGTTCGCATCCCGCGAGCCTGGTAGTCCCGCAACGAGGCGACGATTGCCTCCTGCTGCGGGCCGAGGTCGGTTGCCCCGGCCGGGCCGAGAACCTGCGAGCAGCGGCCCAGAATAATCTCCGGGGCGCCCTTGACGTGCACAACACGCTCTCCGGAACGGGAGGTGCCGAGCGTGGCCATAAACTTACGTTCCGTGGAAAAGGTCAACTGACAGGCCGTGACGAACTCCGTTCGAGGTGCGACGTAATCGATTCCACGGTCGTGCAGCCACATTAGCAATGCCCCCTCGGTCGGGTTGCCCAGCGGCTTGGGGTTTTGCGAATCCGTGCGGTCTAGGTGGGCCGTTGTGTTCGCCGCCACTGCATCCACCACAAGTGCTGCGGCCCGAGACCCGGTGCTGAGGCCATGGGTCGTCAAGGCGGGAAAGACCGGCTCGAAGACCCGCATTTCATTCATCGTCAGAGTGCCGGTCTTGTCCGAGCAAATGACGGTGGTCGCTCCGATCGTCTCGCAGGCGTCCATCTTGCGGACGAGTGTGTTGGAGGCTGTCATCTTGCGCATCGAGTAGGCAAGACTGAGCGTAACACTCATAGCCAACCCTTCCGGCACGGCAACAACGATGATCGTGACCGCGATCATGAAGTACTGGAGAAACTGCCCCGCGGCATTCTCCGGCATCCAGCTTGCCGGGTCCGGCGGTAGAGTACCGGCCGCCCATGCCACCAAGAGTCCACCTCCACCCAGGACCAAAGCCGCCACGAGGCAACTCAACCAGAGCCGGAGGGGCGGAATAGCTTCGTCGCCGTCGAGCCAAGCCGGGGGCTCTATCTTTCGGCCAATACTGCGTCCCGCGAGGGCTAGGCCGTCGTAGACCATTGGCAGCCACACGGGAATCATGGCAACCATCCCCCCGATTGCCGTCAGACCCGCCACCAGCCACTGCCGACTGTCGAGCAACAGTTCGCCGATGAGCACGCCTCGAACCACTAGGGCCGCAAACGTGGCCAGCGCGACGGAGAGGCCGACAACACCGATGACTTTGCTCAGCCCCTCCAGCTGGGCATTCAAGGGCGTGACTTCGTCTGTTTCCTCAACGCCGGCACGAGCGGTCCGCCCGATCTCAGTAGCATCGCCAACCTCGGTAACCTCAAAAACACCATGCCCGTCGACGACCTTCGTGCCCCGGAGCACACGGTCTGCCGGAATAGCCCCGCCAGCAGCCCCGCTACCCTGTGCCATTTTTCGGTTTGCGTCGGGCTCGCCTGTGAGCGCCGACTCGACAACCTCGAGCGATACGGCCTCAAGCACAGTACCGTCTGCCGGTATCTCTTCGCCCGCCTCAACGAACACCACATCGCCCACCACGACGTCCCTAATTTGAACCGTTCCGTGCCTGCCCGATCGCACGACATTGATCGGCATTTCGTCGTTGACCTGGTTCAGAATGTCGAACTCACGGTTGGCCTTGTACTCATTGAAGAATGCGAGGCCCGTCGCCAGCAGGATGGCGCCGATAATGCCTACACCTTCGACGTACTCGCCGTGAACTGAGCCGGCCGCGATAGCGATCACCGCTGCTATCATCAGAATACGGATCACGGGATCATCGAACTTCTCTAGGAACTGCCGCCACCATGGATCACGTTCCGGTGGCGTCAGGACGTTGGATCCGAACTGCTTTCGACTCGACGCAACTTCGTGAGGCTCGAGGCCGCGAAAGCGACTGGTTGACGCAGCCTCACTCTGGATCCCTCGCCGAACGTCCGTCAGCACTGCATTGTCGGCTGCCATTTTTTTGCCTCTCTTCCTTGGTTGCCTGCAAACGGCGACCCATTTGAGCCCACCCATCCGGCGCCCTTCCTGCTAGGGGGAACCTCCTTCTATCAACATTGGCGTGTGCAGTCAACCGGCACGATCAGTCTCTTTGCGTTGCCCTTAAGCGGCTTTTGTCGACCGCAACATTGAATCCGGCAGAGGGGGCTCGTAGTGGTTGACAGACCCCTCGCACGCGGTATGCTTGCGAATCATGCGGGATCAGCGAATGAGCTGATCTCAGAGGCGCTGTGTATGCGTCGCTTTGCAAGGGGCCCCTAATGTCGAGGAGATGCTTTAATGGGAGTCAGTCTTCAAAAAGGTGGCAATGTGAATCTGAGCAAGGCGGCGCCGGGGCTGTCGGCAGTCGCGCTCGGGCTTGGTTGGGATGCCCGGGCGACCGATGGCGACGCATTCGACATTGACGCGAGCGGGTTCATGCTTAAGCCAGATAGTAAAGTACGATCCGACACAGACTTCATTTACTTCAACAACAAGAAGTCACCAGACGGATCGGTCGAGCATCTTGGGGACAACCTGACTGGGGCTGGAGAAGGCGATGACGAGACGATCAATGTCACGCTCAGCGGAGTGCCTTCGGACGTGGATAAGATTGCATTCACGGTGACGATTCACGAGGCAGAGGCCAAGCGCCAGTCGTTTGGTCAGATCGCGAAGGCCTATATCCGCGTGATAAACAGGGCTGACAATGCCGAGTTGGCACGGTTCGATCTGTCTGAGGATGGCTCGACTGAAACGGCCATGATCTTTGGCGAACTCTACCGGGCTGGTGCCGAGTGGAAATTTCGTGCTGTCGGGCAGGGATTCCAGGGCGGCCTTGGAGCACTTGCTAAGCATTTTGGTGTTAATGCCTGATCTTCGTTTCTACCGATAGCCGGTGCCCTGAACATCGCGAGACATAAGGCAGGGATCTGGCAGCGATTGTTTTGTCGAATCTCAGCAGGTCATGGCGACGGTGGGGTGCGGATTTGCACACGTCGGCATGGCGGGAAATCCAACACTACCCACGGAAGAAGGTCACTATGGGCGTCAGCCTCGCAAAAGGACAGCGGATATCACTCGACAAAGAGGCGGGCACCGCCCTCCGGCGGGCGGTGATGGGGCTCGGCTGGGACACTGGCGACGAGGACATCGACCTGGATGCGTCGTGCCTTCTGTTCGATGGCAGCAAAGGTCTTGTCGATACCGTGTGGTTTAAGCAACTGCGATCGAAAGATGGCAGTATTCAGCACTCTGGCGATAACCGGACTGGTGCGGGTGAAGGAGATGACGAACAAATCAACGTCGACCTCACCGCCGTGCCACCTGTCGTTATGAGTCTCGTTTTTGTGGTGAACAGTTTTACCGGCCAGAACTTCTCACTTGTCCGTAATGCGTTTTGTCGCATTGTGGACGGCAACGGCAAGGAACTGGCGCGCTACGACCTCGCCACCAGCGGCGCTCATACCGGCCAAGTCATGGCTCGGCTTTACCGCCACGGTAGCGAATGGAAGATGCACGCAATCGGCGAGCCCGCAACAGGGCGTACCTTTCACGACATGATGGGGTCGATCACCCCACTCCTGTGAGATGAATCCACAACGTGATTTTCCGAGTACTAGGCCAGCACGATCTTTTGGGGCACGGCGACCGGTCATCTTGGCGGAAGAGTAAATGCGTACTTGGTTGAATCGGCACTTTGCCTGCGTCGCGCGCGTTATTCAGGAACTCCGTCAGGCCGATGAGGAAGTGCCGCTAAAGTTCCTGGTTTCACACCGTCACGAGCACTTTGCGGGCTACGCAGTCGCTGATGAGGCTTTCCTTGAGCCCGCCGGGCTTTCTTCGGAGGTGTACCTGCAATGGGTTCTCGAGACCGTTCGTAAACGGCAGGTCGGATGTATCGCGCCTGGGCATGAGCAATCGTTGCTCACCGCCAATACCGCTGCGATTGAAGCACTGGGGTGCCGAGTGTTCGCGGCAGGCCCGGCCCATGTGCTACCTCGGATTCATCGCAAGGACCTCGTCTACGAAGATTCATCAGGTTTGGTGAACCTGCCCCCGTACGCAGTCTGTCACTCGCCCACGGAGGCTCGGCGGCTTGTCGCGGAACTCGAGGACGGGGGGCGACGGGAAGTCTGCCTGAAGCCTTGTGTCTCCGTTTATGGCAAGGGATTCACACGGATCACCGCGCTGCCAAATCGGGCTACGTCCTGGCGGCCGTTGGTGGATCATTGGGCCCGTGACCAGGCAGCAATGGCGGTGTTCTGGCCGCACCTGGTGATGGAGTTTCTACCCGGTCATGAGTACAGCGTCGACATCGCAGCCCGGCACGGCACTGTGCTTGCGGCAGTTGTACGGCGAAAGCCCCGGACGGCAGGCGGGCAACTGTTGGCCGACATCCCCGAGATAAGTGAGGCTGCGCGAGGGCTCGTGTCGCTTTACTCGCTCAACGGCATCATTAATGTCCAGTTCCGTGAGGACAGTACGGGTATTCCCCATTTGCTCGAAATCAACCCGCGTGCCTCCGGCGGAATTGGAATGAGCTGTCTGTCGGGAATCAATATTCCGGCCGTTGCGTTCCGCGGCTTTCTCGAGCCCGACTGGACCCCGGCTGCTCAGCGGCCCTTGCTCGGCCACCGGGTTCTGGAGATCCCTCGGGCAGTGATCTGCCGTGACCCCGATCCCGTTTCGCCAGCATGGGCGGCCGACGCGGGCGGCGAAAAACCCCCGCGAGCCCACGATTTGACCGTCGACTTGCCTTCCGGGAGGCTGGCGATGACGCTTGATTCAGCCTCGGAAATGGCCAGCGGCGAACTGCTCGGCTTCGGCTCCCGCGCGAATTCGCGACGCGGTTTTGTGCTGGTGAGCAAGGTGCTCGGTAAGCACTGGCCGAGCCGGCCCAGCGTGATGGCGAAGGTGCACCGTCGCTTGGCCGAGAAGCTCGTCGATGGCGGACTTGGCGGAAGCGGGTTTGTCGTAGTTGGGATGGCGGAAACGGCTACTGGCCTCGGTCAGGGGATCTTCGAGGCGATCCTCGACATTCTTGGCCCCGCCGCTCATGGCATGGCGTTGCAGGCGACCCGCTATCTCCCCGATCGAGTCAGCCATGACATCGTCGAATTCGGTGAACAGCACAGCCACGGACCGCAACTCCTTCTGCCGATTCCGCGTGCCGTCCTCCTGAGGTCGCGAATGGTCGACGCCGACACCCTCGTCCTTTGTGACGACGAGGTATCGACCGGCAGTACGCTGGCCAATCTCGTTGAGGCCATTCAACCAGTGATGCCGGCTCTTCGCAGGGTTTTTGTGGCGACGGTCGCCGACCTCAGTGCCGGGAACTGTCGCGAGCGAATCCTGGTCAAGCAAGGCATCGGTGAGGCCAGTGTCGTCAGCATGCTGTCGGGATCCCACGAGTTTCAGTGGAATCCGGAATTCGACGCGGGCCCGCCGCCGCCGCCCTCATCGATCGGCGTATTGCCCAACACGTCGGCGTACTCTGCCCGAAGAGGACGGACAGACCGCATGGAATTGGCTCCCGAAATCTTGGATCGTTGTCTTAGGTGCATCGGTCCAGGCAGGTTGCCGACGCTTGTTCTCGGAACCGGAGAGTTCATGCACCCGGCCTTTCGCCTTGCTTTGGCAATCGAGTCTCGGGGCATTGAGTGCATCGTGCAGGCGACGACGCGGTCTCCCTTGCTCGTCGCAGGAGCCATCGGCTTGGTGACGACGGTACCCGACGTCACGGCAGGTCATGTGCCTCATTTCCTCTATAATTTCGACCGTCATCGATACCGGAACGTTTTTGTGGTGCATGAATCGCCGGCCCGAGAACACGTCGAATCACTTTGTGCGAAAGTTGGTGGTGAGGCCGGATGCGTCGAGGTGGATTTGCTTCAGGGATTGGTTCGACCCTGGCTCACATCTGCTGAACATTGTCGGGAAACCGATCGCGTTGGCTCCGTTCTTGCCGGAGATGTGGCATGAGCGGAAATAGCGGCTGCGTTGCGTTTGTCGATTTGGACGACACGCTGTTTTCTAGTCTCCGGCGGCAACGCCTCGCGGAGGAACTCGTCCCTGCCGCCACGCTCATCGACGGCTCGGTCATCTGCTACACCAACCCCGCCCAGCGGGCTCTCTACGGCATGCTCGTCGCAGCCGCCAACGTCATTCCCGTGACCGCCAGAAATATTGCCGCCTTTCGCCGGGTGCAACTTCCGTTCAAGGGAGTAACGATATGCAGTCACGGGGCGACGATACTCCGCCCCGATGGCCACATCGACCGAGAGTGGGGCCAGGCGATGGAGGCTCCGTTGGCGGCGGCACGGGATGCACTCAAGGATTTCGTGGCGATGGCGGGGCGACTCGTGGATAGCCGAGGCGGCTCTCTCCGAACGTGGCTAGTCGATGACGGCGGTGATCCGGCCTATGCCGTAATTAAACACCCCGCGCACGACTACGAAGCCATCCGGTCCGTAGCAGATACGGCCGTAGCCGATTGGCTGCGTGCTAACCCCGGTTTTCGCCTACACGTCAATGGTAATAACCTGGCAGTCCTTCCACCCGGCGTTGGAAAAGCGGTCGCGGTGGCCCACATCGTTACCCGACTGCGAGACCAGGGTTTGGCGAGCGTTGTTATTGGAGCTGCTGATAGCAACACAGACCACGAGTTTCTCGATCAATGCGACATCATCATCATGCCTACCCGGTCCCAGCTAGGAGATTCGCTGCGACACGGAGTCGCTGAATGGGAGGCGGCCCGTGCCTCGGTTTAGCGGCAGCTACCCTTCCGATGATGTCGAGTTCCTGCTCACACCCCTGACGATGGAGCCGATCTCAGACATCGTCGAGAAAGAACGGCTCATTCAGAGCGGCCGTAGGCATTACAGCGAGGTAATCGGCGTCGAGCAGCAACCCGATGCCGAGTACCTGCAGCTCTTCGAAGCGGCCGTGGCGGACAATCTCGACAGGATGGCGACTGATGTAGTAACCCTCGGCCGACACATTCTGCTGCATCGACCCAGGGGCGTGGTGCTCGTGTCGCTCGCCCGCGCCGGCACGCCCGTAGGCGTGGCATTGCGACGACTCTTGCGTGAAGGCTTCGGCGTGGAGGCGCCTCATTACAGCGTCTCGATCATTCGCGACCGTGGTATCGATCGAGAAGCAATTGCCTTCCTTGCCCGTCGCCACGACCCCGCCGAGATTGTCTTCTTGGATGGCTGGACGGGCAAGGGGGCGATCGCGAGTGAACTACGAAGCGCATTGACCGCGCTTGGAGACGAACGTCCGGCGGGGCTTGCCGATGAACTCTTCGTGCTGGCTGACTTGGCAGGCGTCGCGACGGCATGCGGATCCACGGATGACTATCTGATCCCGTCCGCAATCCTCAACGCGACCATCTCGGGGCTCGTCAGCCGCACGATTCTCAATGAACTCCTAGCCCCGGGTGACTTCCACGGCTGCCTCTTTTACGACCATCTTATGCCACAGGACCGCTCACTCTGGTTTGTCGATCGACTGCATGCCCGCATCATGCAACTCCTGCCCAAGCTCAAGGCCGATCCGCTTCCATGCATCGACATCGCTGCGGTCCGTCACCGGAGCGAGCGGCTTGTCACATCGCTGATGGAACGATTCGCGGTCCACGACCGCAACTATGTCAAGCCGGGCATCGGCGAAGCTACCCGCTCCCTCCTCCGCCGCACGCCGCGATTGCTTTTGTTGCGGAATCCGGAGGAGTCGTGTGTTCGTCATCTACGCCTGCTCGCATCTGCGAAGGATGTGCCATCCATCATTCTACCGGACCTTCCGCTGGCGGCCGCAGTGATAATTAGGAGACTCGCTGATGGATAATATTCATCGCCTTGACGCGTCGCTTTATGTCCCGGGAATCCATCCAGACCTCGCCCAGGTCTTGCGTGGAGCCCACCACTCTGCTCCCCAGTCGATCATTGTTTGCACCGAGGATGCAATCAGTGAGTCCGACGTCGATTTGGCCCTCGATCGATTGCATTCGATCTTGCGATACTTGCCATCACTCTCTGATGGCCCACTCCGATTCATAAGGCCCCGGTCGCCATCTGTATTGCGGCAGTTGTTGCGTATGCCCGGGATCGAACGCGTTCATGGCTTCGTCATACCGAAGTCAGATGGAGACACTCTTCCGGCCTACTTGCGGACACTTGGCCGCCGACCCTTTCACTTGATGCCCATCCTCGAGACCGCCGCCGTGTTCGAACGGGAGGGCATCCAGGGGATTCGGGATGTCTTGCAGCCTGCATCTGTGAAATCTCGCATTTTGTCTCTTCGGATCGGCGGCAACGATCTGCTGCGATTGCTGGGGCTGAAGCGGTTTCCCGGTCATACGATCTATGAAACGCCCGTAGGCGCTCTTATTCCGCTTCTGGTTATGGCATTCAAGCCGCACGGATTTCGGCTCACGGGCGTTGCTTGCGATGAATATGCCAATGCCGATCTGCTGCGACTCGAAGCAAGGAGAGATCGACTTATGGGCCTCGTTGGGAAGACAGCAGTTCATCCCTGTCAGGTTCCGGTGATCCAACAGGAATTCCGACCTTCGAGTTCAGACTTGGAAGCCGCACGATCGATTATCGCAGAGGCTTCTGGTGGGGCCTTTGGTCTGAACGGGGTGATGCTTGAGCCCGCGGTTCACTTGGCATGGGCGACTGATGTCGTAGATGCTGCGCAGTCGCAGCGAGGTTTCGGATTGACCGAATCGGAAGCTTATCCACGATTGCAGAGCGCTGGCGCAACCTGAGGTCGTTCAGATCGGGTGTGATTTCGTGGATTGGATTCGGACTTTCCTGGAGCTCTGGCGTATCGCTCGTCACCGGTGGCGATGCGGCGTCCGGCGGTACTTGGTCCGATCGTTTCTGGTTATGGATTACCCGTTACCCTCCGAGCGGCACTTCAGCATCCAGTTGTCCAACGAAAGGTCAGTCACCAAATTTCTTTAGCCGCCGTCAGCGACTTGGTGGTACGACTGGGGCTTGCACGTTCAGTTCTTCTTTTTCCGGTCAGGCTTTTACGTGACCTGTTCCTCGAGGGCTCCGATATGCCCTTCACTATGCGAAATCCTGCCCCGTGCGTCGGCTCGCCCGTGCGTTGAGCCTCTGACCTGCCCCCATGAATGACGCCGGTTTCCTTGGTCACCCCTGTTCCTAAACCCTCGTATCGCCTCGTACAGGAAATCCAACCCGGTCAGAAGTGCTGCTGACGGCGCTGGTCGGATGTGGGACGCATCGATCCCGACCCATCGGCCGATGAAGATCAGGCAGGCACGAGCACGAAAACGACTTGGTCCCCGGACTGTTAGCGTGGTCCACCACCCCGAACCATGATTTACTTTTCCCTAAATTATCTGCCACCAAAATGGCACGATCCGGTGTCTTGACACGCCCCACCCCGGCATCAACCGCGTCATCCGCACGAAATTCGACGGATTTCATCGTTTCTCACACTCCCATGCATTCCGCCACGTCACCCATCGAATCGGCCTGACGGAACGCAGGTCACCGCACGTTTCGACGCCCGCCCGCCCACACTCTGGCCCGTCATCCAACAGGTCGCCGCATTCCGTGGTCGCACGGTCGGCGCCGACGAGCCGGTGGAGGCCTGCGAGCGCGAGGTGAACGGTCGCCAACTGCCGCTCATTCACACGGCCGAGCCACCCCTCATCCACCACACGCGACACGATGCCGGCGGTCTCCCGGGAGAATTCCAGGCACAGCGGCCCGGATTCTTCCCCACCGGCCGCCACGGTGACACGGATCCGGTTCACTCCGGTCGACACGGCGAGGACCCGCAGCCCCAGCCCACCGCAGGAGACGGTCCGTGCGAGCAGACCAACCCACTCGTGTTCGATGAACTCGGCGATGTCGGTTTGAAGTTCATGCATCAGTCTTTCGGCCCTGGCAGTTCGCGTGGTCGGCTGCCTGGCGGTTTGACGTAGCAGCGTAAAGAGTTTCGGGATCGTACCGGAATGAAACCCCGCCAGGAGCAGACGCCTCACGGTCTCGCCGTGCCGGCCGACCGGCATCGGCTGCAGCGTGGGCGACCGGTTCTCGGCGTAGAGTCGCCAGTTCTCCTTCAGCTCCCAGGCGAGGAACCCGAACACGCCGGGAATGCAGGTCGAAACGAAGGTCACGGCCGTGAAGGCGAGACCCTTCTCCATGCCCGTGGTGGCCACCAACTGGGTGGCCACCACGGGGATCATTGGCACGAGCAGCTTGTGGCAGACGGTGACAACCGGGAAGTGCTTGATGGGATTGAGCTGCGGCTCGATGAGCAACGTCACGCAAAACCGCACGACGGCATCGATCAACGACCAGACAGCCGCCAGCACCGATTTGACGGCGAGCGTGACCATTGTCTCGCCGGAGCGGAACCGGAGCTGCTCGTCGACCGCGTAAAGCATCCCCTCGATCACATCAACCGCCTGACGGAACGCATCTAGGATAGAGGCGACGAGCCCCTCCAGGATGTATATGTGAACATGGTGCGCAGCCTGACTCATGGCCTCGACGAAGCGATCCTCGACCATCCGACCCCACCGCGTGTGCAGGCCGGTCGCGGCCAGCGCAAATACCAAGGGCGGCACCCAAGGGGTGCTCCGCGAGATCAAGCCTCCATGATGCGGCAGAAATATCCATACAGCGGCGGTCACGAGCGACGGCGCGGCGAGATGGTGGTGAAACCAGGTAACCGGAAGGCATCGCAGGATCGCCGCGACCCACGGCTGGACGGCGAGCCTTGCCGGAAGGACCACCGAGACGAAATGCACGGCGGCGCCTGCTGCCCGCAGGCCCCGCCCCAGCTCGGTCCGGACCGCAGGCACGTGGATCAGGACCCAGAGGCCCAGCCCCAGGGATAGCATGCGACCCGTGGTGTAGACGTGCCATGTCTCGCCCAGCGAATAGTCGGTAAGTGGTTCGAGAAAATGCTCGACGCCGCGGAGCATGAGCCAGGCCCCACCGAACGGCAGGAGCAGCTGCAACGAGAGCAGGCGCCCCCATGCGTCGCCGAAGAACGGTGCGTTGAGCCGCTGCAATCCCGCGAGGTAGAGTGGAGCCTGGCGGTACGCCCCGTCGAGCGAATCGCTCAGGGCAAGATCGCACCGCAGGAGCTGGTCGCCGCGCATCAGTTCAGCGATGCTGGCGAGATCGGAGAGCTTGAGTTGGTTCCGTGACACGGCGTCCCGCAGGTTGGAGAACGAGATGAAACCGCGGTCAGTGACCGCGTCGAGGAGTTCCTCGACGAGCGCGGCAAATGCAGCCTCCTCCACGAGGCAGCCGGGCCGGAGTCCACCCCGCAGGATCGCCATCGCCACCCGGGGCTTGATCGCTTCGCGAGCCCTGCGGAGTGTGGTGGCGACAGGGATGCCAAGGGTGGCTTCAGCCTCGGCCCGATCCGCGGGATTAAGGTGGATTCTGGCCAACCGGGTCGCGGCGGCGACGGAGTGGCGATGGATCTGTACGAGCCGTCGGCACGGCAACGGTTCGGTAAGCGGCTGACGGCCCAACGTGAGCAACCAGCGAAAGAGACCGGTGGCATAGCTTTTCCGCTCTGAGTCGGTGGACATTTTCTGCAGGTCGAACAACAGTCGGGCGTGTGGGGTCCAAGCCGAGCCGCCGCTGGTAGCCACGAGTGACCGGATCAGTCGGGCAAACCGCCCGACTTCGTCATCGCCCGCGTCGATCGCCGCGCCGATCCTGCGGGCGAACTCACCCACCAAGCGATCCACCCTGGGATCGACCGCCGCCTCGCCCCCGCCTTCGGCCGCCAGAGCCCGCCATTCGTCCAGCACCGCCCGGACCAAGTTTTGGCGTTGCGCAGCCCGGTCGGCCTGGGCCCGCAAGGCTGCTGGAGACCATGGCCAGGCCGACGCCACAGGGACCGCCGCCAGGGGCAAGGTCCCGGGATCGGTCGGGGAGGATCCGGCATCAATGCCGGGCGGCCGGGCCGTTTCGAGCAGCGTTGCAGCTGCCAGACCGTCGTTGAGCGCATCAGCGACCCGGCCCGGTTCCTGCAGAGAGGGAAACCACCAGCGGATGGCGTCGGGCGCAAAGGCCCGGAGTTCCAGCAGCACGGCCGCAAACTCCGCCACGACCTCATGATCGGGGGCGTTGTAAGCCACGGTGCCCTCCTTTATGAGCACCTCGCGGGCCTCGACGAGGACATCGGGAGAGACGGCGGCGGCAAGTTGGTTCCTCTCCGCCTCGTTCTGCCGCGACAAACGCTCGTCGAGGAGCGCGTGGAACACCCGCCGCCAGTATTCCCGCAGCAGCCAGTTCAACGTGGTGGCTTCGGGGCCATCCACCTGGGGCCGGGCCACGATGACGACGGTTTCCGGCATGTCGGCCGGAAACGCCCAGAGGTCGCCCACGCCCTCTGCCAACCTGCCAATGCCGATCACGATGCTGTTGGGATGGGTGATCCGCGGCCACAGGCCCTCGAGGCCACGATTGGCAGCGATCACCCCCCGGACGGTACGTCTGCTCGCGAACACCACCTGACGGTTGCGGACACGAATCTGCCGCTCGATCTGGAAGACATCGAATCGAGGCGGGCTTTCACGCATCCCAGGGGCCCGAGGGCAGGAACCTTTTCTCGTCGGTTGCCCCAGGATCTCAATCCGCCCGGGCTATCTTAATATATACGCTCACGGGGCCCGGTCGACCGGCCAAGGTTCGTGTCCCAGGCAGTGCCCGAGGGGGCTGATGGCATGCGAGTCTGCCGGCCGCCAGACGGCCGGCCAACGCGGCAACACAACTTCAGGACGTGGCGAATTCCGCGGCGATCCGCGCCACTGTCTGACCAACGAAATTGTCCTCGGTGACAGCGCCAACGGCCGCGAACTTCCACTCGGCGCCGCGGCGATAGAGACGACCCATGATAAGGGCCCGTCGATATTTTGTAGCTCGGCTCAGCGGCCACGTTGTAGGAGGCGAACACCTCCTTGACCTTCGTAGGAGTGCCTTCGAACATGCGGATCTTCGCGTAGGGGATCTGTGAGAAATCCTGCTTCCCACAAATGTTCAGGAAGAAGAAGATTTGCGATACCCGATCCGGAACAGCGGTGAGATTCACCGTGATGATCTCGTTATCGAGCCCGTCGTCTCCGCCGGAATCACCCTCCCGATCGTCACCCGTGTGCTTCAGCGCCCCGTTCGCCGCCACCAGTTTCCCGGGCGAGAGGCCGAACTGGGCGAGCAAATCCTGCCGGTACTCCGGTGAATAGATGTAGTCACACATTCTTCCCTGTCCGTCGAGCAGCACCGCACTGAGATCGAGATCGACCTCTTCCAGCGTCTTGCCAAATCCTAGAAAACCCGGCTTTTCGATGGCCCCCCAATTCACACCCACACAGAACTGGGTAAGCGTAGCGCCCGATGACTTCTTGAGGTCAATGCGTTGGCCCTTGGTGAGCGTGACTGCCATGGTGAAACTTCCTTTCGCTCTGGCTCTGTGGAGGGGTGATCAAGACGACACCGCGATGACCACCCGTTGCCACGAACGACCACGGCCCCTTGGCGGTTGACCGGCACGCCTCGCGAACCGACGCCTACAGGCTCTCATCCCTACGGGGAGGTCTATCGTCACTAAGTATGGGTGAGACCTGTCGCGGGTGTCAACAAGCAGTGCGCATCGCACGAGCTTCCCGTGATCGACATCCATAGCATGTGAGCAACGCCGGACGAGAAGCATCAACGAAGCCGACATGAGGCCGCACTCGGAGAGACTCCGCGTAGACGCCAGAAAAACGCCGCCGCAGGGGGGAAGGCGGGCTTTCCGGGAACCGCCCCCGGAGCCCGGACGGCTTTCCAGCCAACGCACGACTCGCTCGCCAGCCGGGAAATGGTCGCGGAGGTGCCATTGACCGGGCTTTCCTTTGCTTAGGTGGAAAGCGCGGTGGAACCACGAGCGGCGGATGCGGGTGGCCTGGGAAATCGCCAATCCGCAACTGAATCCACATATTGAGCGGATGAAACACGCCGGAGGCGTGAGTTGAAGAGGTGGGCTATCGAGGCTTTCTTGGAAGTACTTCACATCCTCCAAGGAACCTGCGATGACCCACCAAGACGAATGTTCTGTAATCCGCGACCTCGTAGATCTGGCGATGGAGCATGGCCCTGATGCCAGGTGGTTAGCACCTAGGCTGGTCCGGATGCCCCCAATTACCGACTACGCCATTCGCTATTCATCAGATAATGGCTCCAACTGGACCCTCTATCCACATGTCGCATCCGCTGCCACATCCCGCCGGCTGATCCTGACGAATGGCAACGACTACATTTTTCAGGTTGCTCCTGTTGTTTCCGGTGGAGTTGGCGTTTATTCCGGAACGTGTCAATGACTTTGAGACAGCTGCGGAACGAATTTACTGTCGCGCGGAAGTTCGAGAGTGCGGATTGTTGGCCGGTTTTCGGGTAGGTTGAGCCAGATTTCCGCTGCCGGCGTCAGCGGCCTCGGAACGCCTTGGACAAACCGCTCTGGGTGGCGGGCATGAGCGGCGGCCAGCACGGAGGCCCGCGCTTCGAGGATTGCTGTGGCCTGGCCAGTGTGCACGACGGCCGGTGTCAGAAGCCCGATACCCCAGTGGCAGTACTCCTCGTTGTGCCAGTGAAAGAATCCGCGGCAGAAGTCGAGGCCGTGGTCTTGACTGGCGAAGCGGTCTGGAAAGTCGGGCCGGTACTTCAGTGTCTTGAACTGGCTCTCGGAGAAGGGGTTGTCGTCGCTGACGTGCGGTCTGCTGTGGGACTTGGTCACGCCAAGGGTGGCTAGGAGTTGCGCCACGGCTTGGGATCGCATGGCCGGGCCGCGGTCGCTGTGGATCGTCAGTTGATCACGGCCGATGCCCTCCTTGATAAGGGTTTCTCGAATCAATCGTTCAGCGATGCCGCTAGGAAACCTGTAGGTCGAAATGCTCCGTGAAGACGGCCGGAGCACAGGCGCCGATCACTGGCCGGTTTTAGGCGCCGACTGACACAAACCGCTCAGCAGTTCGAAAATGCCTGCGAACGTGCTTGCGGAAGTGCCATTGACCGGGCTATCCTTTTTTTTGATAGGCTACAGCCTATCAAAATGCTCTTATTTGATAGACTATACTCTATCAATCAAAGGCCTTTGGAGTCACTTTTATGGCCCGTTACGCAGGGAACGCAGCTCTAGGCCGACGGCAGCTCGACGCCGCTGTCTGTTCGCGCCTGGCAGCAAAAGTCCCGCCACGCCCAGCCCGGGGGTGGGTGGCTGCAATCCGGTCGGCACTCGGTATGACCACGCGTCAACTCGCGGCGCGGATGGGCATGCGACAGCCTTCACTGAGCGCCCTCGAGAAAGCGGAGGTTGCGGGCGCCATTTCGCTGAACACGCTTCGGCGAGCCGCCGAGGCCCTCGACTGCGATCTCGCCTATGTTCTCGTTCCGCGCAGACCGCTTGATGAGACCTTGAAGCGTCGCGCTCGCGCGATCGCCGAGGCTCACGTGGCCGCCGCGTCGCACTCGATGCAGTTGGAGGGCCAAGGAATCAGCTCTCGGGCACGGGCGGCAGAGGTGACTCGGCTGACCGAGGCTCTTGTGAACGAGGGTAGCCGTCTCTGGGAGGACTTGTGAGCGATCCTCTGTTCTCTCCAGAGCATCCTAACGAGACGCTCCTCGATCCCGATGAAAGACGGCAGCTGCGGCTGCTGATCGAGGACTCGCGGTACTGGCTTGAAAACGGCACCTTCCCACCCGATGAGATCGCCGTGCGGTTCCATCACCGCCTCGTCTTGATCCATCCGTTCCCCAACGGCAACGGCCGACACGGCCGACTTGCCGCCGACCTGCTCGCGGTGCGACTCGGCCAAGCCCGCTTTACCTGGGGGCGAGTGAATCTCCTGGAGCCGGAGGAGACCAGGCGGCGATATATCGCGGCGCTCCGGGCTGCCGACGCGCATGACATCCGCCCGCTGCTCGATTTCGCCCGATCCTGAGCGGCCCTGCCAGTCCTCGACCTGCCCGGCGGCCCCCCCATAAATTTTTGGCCCCCATGCTCATTTCGGGACCAGCCCTCCCATAAAGAGACTGGAGGGCCAGATCGGCTTTCTGCGGTGAGACGCTCACCGCCGGTACTCAGAGGGCCTACTCATGCCCAAACGCCCCTCCCCCTTCGGCTCGGCCACGCTGGTCGATGCCAGGGAAATCGCGGTTTTTCTGGGCTGTTCCCCCAAACACGTCCGCCGGATGGCCAGAAAGGGCCAGCTGCCTCAGCCCGTGAAGGTCGGCCGGCTCTACCGCTGGTCCCGGCAAACCATTGAGAACTGGCTCGATCAACAGGAAGGAGACCGCCATGCAGCCCATTGAGAGGATTCTTTCCCGACTGCCCGACCACCGGGCGACCGCCGACGGCTTCAAGGCCCGCTGCCCGTCCCACAAGGATCTGAACCCCAGTCTCTCGATCCGGGAGGCCGAAAGCGGGGCCGTGCTCGTGAAATGCTTCGCCGGCTGCTCCCCGGAAAAGGTCGTCTCCGGTCTCGGGCTGCACATGGCGGACCTCTTTCCATCCCGGGATGAGTCAGCTTGGCCGGGCCGGCAGCATCAGAGTTCTCGGCCGCAACCACGGCATTTCGCGACCGCCGAGGACGCGATCAATGGCTACGGCCGCGGGATGCCGGAGCGCCAGTGGACCTACGTAGATGCCTTCGGGGCCGAAATCGGTCGGACGCTCCGCTGGAACACATCGACCGGTAAGGACATTCGCCCTGTGGCCAAGTTCGCCGACGGCTGGCGGCATGCGGCGATGCAGGAGCCGAGACCGCTCTTCAACCTGCCCGCCCTACTGGCCAGCCAGGAATCACCGATTTACGTCGTCGAGGGCGAAAAATGCGTCGATGCCCTGACGGCCCTCGGCCTCCTCGCCATGACGAGCGCCGGCGGCTCGCAGGCGCCGCAGCTCACCGACTGGGCGCCGCTGGCCGGCCGCTTGGTGGTCATTCTGCCCGACAACGACGCGGCCGGGCGGAAGTATGCAGAGACAGTTACCGATATCCTCGACGGCCTCGGAGCTACGGCGGTAGTCGTTTCCCTCGACGGACTTGCCGCCGGAGGTGACGTTGCCGACCTTCTGGAATGCTGCCTGGACGACGCCGCTCGAAAGGCTCTCCGCGAGCAGATCGAGACCCACACCAACCGGACAGAGGTGGTGCCGATACAAGGCGGATCCGCTCAGCCGGTCGGTCTCGAGTATCAGCCCTTTCCCATCGAGACCCTGCCCGACTCGGTGGCCACATTTGTCGCCGAAAGTGCTGCAGCCGTTCGGTGCGATGCAGCGTTTGTGGCGCTCCCGGTGCTCACGCTCCTGGGCGCCGCCGTCGGGAATGCCCGCAGGCTGCAACTGAAACGCACGTACGAGGTACCGACGATCCTGTGGACCGGAATCATCGGCGAGTCAGGCACGGGCAAGACGCCCGCTATCCGCACGGCCCTGTCTTCCGCCTATGAACACGACCATGCCATCCGGCAGTTGGACACCCCAAGGCGACTCCTCGTTGGCGATGCCACCACGGAAGCTCTTGCCCAGTTGATGGCCACGAACCCGCGCGGGATTTTCTGCGTTCGAGATGAACTCGCGGGCTGGTTTGGGTCGATTGACCGCTACACCGAGCGACATGGCGGCTGTTCGGCGGATCAGTCGTTTCTGCTCTCCGCCTACAACGGGATGCCGCATTCCGTCGATCGCCGCACTGGTGACAGACGGCACGTTCACATTCCGCGGGCCTCCCTGTGGGTAACGGGCGGCATCCAGCCGGGCATCCTCGCCCGGGCGATGGGTGCGGCGGAGCGTGAAGCCGGCCTACTGTCGCGGCTGCTGCTCGCATGTCCCCCATCGCGGCCGCAGGAGTATTCCGACGACGATGTATCGGCGGCCACGAAAGACCGATTCGACGCAGTCCTCAAGGGCCTTTTCACTCTCGAGGGCGAGGAGTTCGTGACGCTCTCGCCAGAAGCCAAGCAAGTCTGGCGAGCATTCCACGACCGCACGGCCGAGGAAGCCAACCGGCTTTACGGTGACCTCACGGCAGCCTGGAGCAAGTTCCGCGACACGGCCCTTCGCATCGCGCTCATTCTCCATCTGGTGGAGTCTCCTGCCAGCCCCATCTCCCTGAACACCATGTCGCGGGCCCTCGTGCTCACCGAGTGGTTCAAGCAGGAAACCCGCCGCGTCTACGAGATTCTCGCCGACGCCCCAAAGCGACAGACGGAGCGGACCGAAGACGAGGCCCTGCTCACATGGATGGCCGGCCGAGGCTGGGTGACGCAAAGAGACATCGAACGCGGTGTCCGATGCTTCCGTGGAGCTGGCCGGGCAACCGCGATCTTGCGGCGCCTGGTGAAGAGCGGTCGCTTGAATGAGGAGTACCGCAGATCCGGTCCTGCAGGCGGTCCCAGCACCTATGTCTTCCGGGTGGCCGAGTTGTCACCTCCGGCTTGCAGTCAAACCGCAACACGACCGCCGCCGGCGGGCATTCAATCGGAATCTCCGACCGCGCCCAATCCCAGCGAGGAGGATCCGTGGACCCAGCTGTAAACGGTCTCCTCGCCGAACTGGACACCCTCGGCATCGTCGTGAAGGAAGAACGAGGGGAAGTCTCTGTCAGGCCCAAGCCACCGCCGGAGCTTCTCGACCGCCTCAGGCGACACAAGGATGCTCTGGCGCAAGCCGTCTGGGCAAGGGATGGACGGGCGAGGCAGGCCAAAGCGATGGAACGGCTGGCGGCCGATCGCCGTAATTGGATCGAGCAGAACAAACGCCTGGGCTACTACCGTGGCCCGGACTGAGCACGCTCCCGCGACTGTTTTCGCCACTCGCGCACGATCTGCTTGCTGTCGGTCTGCAGCGGAAAGCCCAGTTCCTTCGCTGCGATGGCCCACTCGACGGCCTTGTAGTTGTCGAACCTGCGTTTATTGGCGTATTCCCGCTGGGTCATGAGCCACACCGCGATTCGCTCGATGCTCGTGCCCGCCTGACGCATCGCGTAGATCGCCTCCGCAAGACGGCGTTCCCGATCGTCGATCGAATACTCGCGGGTCGACTTCTTGGACTTCGTCTCCCGCGCCCTCAGGCCGATGATCTTCCACCCGACTGGTGCCTGCCCGCCGACGGGCAGCCCGCGTTCACGCCGATCGGCAATGACTCTGAGAGTCCGCTCGCTGGTGAACGACCGGCCGATTTCGCCGACGGCTCGCATCATCACGGCAATGCCGCCATCCAGTGAATCAGCCGCCTCGCTTGGCAAGTCGAGGGAATGAAACCGCACCCCGCGGGCGGCCAGAGCCTGGATCACTGCGGCCCCGTCGGCAGCCGACCGAAACGCGCGATCGAGCTGCCACACGACCACATGATCACCGGGCTTGGCGCGGACAAATACCTCTCCGCCCTGCTTGCGATCAGCAAAAGGCTCACTCCCCTGGGCGTCGGTATCGCAGAAGAACCCGCCCCAGGCGATGCCGGCCGGCTCGAGCTGCCGCTGCCAGTAGTCCTTCGCCTGCTCTTCCTGGACGGCCGCAATCAGATCGGGCTTCGCGGCCGAAAGCCGTCCATAGCCAAAGCACTTGGCCCTCGGTCCGTCATTCCGGGCTTGCACGGCGTGGCTCCGTTACGCGGCGATCGTTCTCCTTTCATTTATGGGGGGCTCGGGACCACGTCGGGCATCGGGATCCCACGATCTTGCTCCTTTACCCTCTGCCAGCTACCTGCCCTTCCCCGGCCTGACCTGCTCGCCTTCTGCATCCTTGACGAGCCACTGCCCATCTTTCTTGTGGAGCAGATCGGGCAAGCAACGCACGGCCACGCTCTGTTGCTTGCGACCGCACTCAATCGCCTTGCACGCGATTTGCCGAGGCACAGCGGGGCGACACATCGCTTAGTGTCGCCACCGCCATCAGACCGATCAACGGCTGCAACCCTGCTTCTCGTCGCCGTGGCAGCCTGGCAGGTGGAAATAGCCGTGCATTGCGTTGGCCATGCGATTTACCAAGTGTCTGGCAACCGCTCGTCGCGGTCACGGCGATTTACACTGCAAACCTCCGTTGCCCACGTGGATGGATTCGCAAGTATTTGCCCAAACGCGGAGGCGGCGTATTGTTTTCCGCCTTCCCCATCCCGCCGAGCGCACGAACTCCCTCGGACAACCCGTCACAAGAGGAGTCCTGCCATGCGCTTCCGTCGATTTTCGCTCGCGTTCATCGTCGCCGTCACCAGCTTCGCGCTTGCCTTTCCCGTCGATGCCCATGCAGGCTGGACTGATCGGTACGAGGTGACGTGGTACGGCTCCTCCGGCGGCAGCTCAGTTGGATCCTCTGGCGGCAGCTCGGGAGGAGGAAGGGTTCGTCGCTGGACGGCGGCATCCAACGGGAGTTCTGGCGGCAGCTGGGGGTCGTCGGGGGGGAGTTACGGTTCCTCCGGCAGTCACGGCGGCTTGTTTCGACGGCACCGCCGCAACGGGTCGTTCGGCGGCTCCTCCGGTGGTTCATCTGGTTCTTCTTACGGCTCACACGGCTCCTGGGGGCGGTAGCAGCTTGGTCACTCGGGCCAGTACCACATGAGTAATCTTTGGTGGCTCCTCGGTGGTGGGCTGCTGATGAGCGGGATTGCCATGGCCGGCAGTCTCGCGCTGATCTTGCCCCCTCAATGGCTTGATCGGCTCCTTTTGCCCTTGGTGGCGATGGCCGCAGGAACTCTGCTCGGCGGCGCCATGTTCCACATGCTGCCTCACGGTATGGCACACGTAGGCCCAACTGCCGGCGGTTTCTGGATGACTGCCGGGTTCACGACCTTTCTGGCCCTGGAGCAGTTCTTGCAATGGCATCACTCGCATCGCGGGACGCCAAATAACGGAGCGGCAACCGGTTGGCTGATTCTCGTCGGGGACGCCCTGCACAACTTCCTCGGCGGCATTGGCATAGCCAGCACGTTTCTCATTGATCCGCACGCTGGCATGGTGGCTTGGTGCGCGGCCGCTGCCCATGAGGTGCCTCAAGAGTTGGGAGATTTCGGGGTGCTGGTTCACGGCGGCTGGCCGCCCCGGTCTGCACTGATGTGGAACTTCATCTCGGCACTGACGTTTCCCGTAGGGGCACTCCTGGCCTATGCCGCCTCCCAGCGGATCGACATCGGCGGCCTAGCCCTCTTTGGTGCGGGCAACTTCCTCTACATTGCCGCCTCGGACCTGGTCCCGGAGATCAAGGCCCCCACGGACCCGCAGGCCGCCGCCCTTCACTTTGCGCTGTTCGTCGCAGGTGTCGGCCTCGTCGCCGCCGCGGCTGCGACGTCATTTTGACTCCGCCGCTGCCGCCGAAAATACTCTCTGTATCGAAGAATCGATGCGTAGTTCCACGCTGGCATGGACAGGCCCCTCGTCCGAGATGAGGAGGACTTTTCGTCCATGCACATGCCCAGCCCGATCCTGACTGCGGTCGTCGCACTCGCTGCCAGCCTCAACGCTTCTGCGTTTCGCTCCGCCCACGCCGATCCGTTGCCAGTTGCCGGACGGCACTCCGAGGTGGAGCCGCGCAACGTCGTTCGCCTCGGCGACCCACAATTGCTCGCCGGCATCCCTGGGGCGGGGCCACTCGAGCTGGAGGAACTCCGGGTCTGGCTCACCGATCCAACGACGAACGCCCCGCTCACCCTGGACCAGCCGGCGTGGCTTCGGCCGGGTGCCGGCCAAGTCAAGGAGCTTGCCGACAATCCTCTGACTCGGGGCAGGATCGAACTCGGCCGGCAGCTGTTCTTCGACCCGCGGCTGTCGGCCGATTCCAGCGTGAGCTGCGCCACATGCCACGAGCCGGAACACGGCTTCACCGTCTCGACGCGTGTCGCGAAGGGCATCGGCGGCCAGGCGGGCACTCGCAATCCACCGGCCCTTCTCAACCGCATCATGCTCTCGGTCGGCGAGGACCGTCAGTTTTGGGACGGCCGAGCGACATCGGTCGAAGATGCGCTGCTTCATGCCCTGGCCGATCCCACCGAGATGAACGCGGAGCCGACGACGCTCGTGGACAAGTTGACGGGGATTGAGGGCTACCGGCTCCAGTTCGAGTGCCTGTACGGCGACGTGTCATGGGACGCCATCGGCTATGCAATCGGAGCGTTCGTGCGGTGCCTGGTGACGGGTGATTCCGCCTACGATGCCGAGGTCGCCTGGCGGTCGTATCGGAACCTAGACCCTGAATTGCTCGCCGAGGATGCGGACCTCGCGGCCCGGCGCACGTCGGCCCGGGAGGCGGCTACTCGCAATCCGTTCCTGGAAAGCGCCCGCCGCGGGGAGCGGCTCTTCTTCGGGAACCGCGCCTGGTGCAGCGCATGCCACAACGGAGTGAACTTCACTGACGAGGGATTCCACAACATCGGTGTCGGCCTCGCATCGCCCGAGCCCGACCTCGGCCGCTACCGCGTGACCGGCCGTGATGAGGACTGGGGTGCCTTCAAGACGCCGACGATCCGGGGAGCCGTGCATACCGCCCCCTATATGCACGACGGCAGCGTGGCCACGTTGGCCGATGTGATCGACTGGTATGCCCACGCCGGCACGTCCAACCGCAACCTCGACTACCGCTACCGTTGGATTGAACGCACGTCGCTCTCTCGTCAGGACCGCGATGATCTCGTCGCATTCGTGAAGGCGTGCAGCGGTTCACTGCCAGCTGTTGAAAAAGGCCGACTCCCACGCTGACCTTCCTCGGCATACGAGTTCCCATCCCCTTCTCCCGAGTTGTCACCCATGCACTTTTTTGATCCGAATCAGACTCAAGCCCTGCCCTCCTCGGTGTCGAACCCACGCTCTGCGCCGAATAATGGCTCCACCCTGACGCCAGAAACCATGCAGGCTGACTACGCTGCATGGCGCGCCTGCCTCACGCGCTGGAAGGACGACGCCGCTCACTGGCAGGCCGAACATGACGCCCTGCTCAAGCGTCTTGCGGACATGCAACGATTCGTCGTGGAGCACGGCACTTCGCTGACTGCCCACGAAGCTGCCTTCGGGGTAGTCGAGCAATCGCTGGCAGAGTTCGAGAGGCTGATCACGACTCATCCCGACGCAGAGCAAACGGGCCTAGCCGAGCCGCTGGAGAGTCGGCACCGCGAGTTGTCGGCCCGGGTCCGGCACATCGACGATGCCCACCAGCGCATGGCCAAACACCACGCGGAGGTAGGTTCACGGATGGCTGACTTGGAGCGGGCCACATCCGCGCCGCTGTGATCCCAGGCGTCGGCCGGCGAGGTATCAGCCCGTGAATGACGCTCGCTTTCTTGTCTTCGTGCTGGGCGTCGTTTGCATTGCTGCGATCAGCGTCGTGCTGTACCTGTGGATGATCTCGTCTGGCTCAGACGAGTAGCCTTCCACGTCGCGGCTCGCGGTCTGCACTCTCGGCAAGCTCCCCGTCGCAGCGCCGCCTGACGGACACTCAGCAGGGCTACGCAGAGAAGGCCATGCCCCTGGTCCGCATGGTCATCGCCTCGTACCTCAAGCGGAACCCTGACTTAGTCGACGTCGCCCATCGCTGCGACAT
>Ga0247836_1001710_pt1 | contig 34122 bp, 30 predicted proteins | sample LaCruzMarch2015__4_FD_187116 | JGI IMG/M metagenome (GOLD analysis project Ga0247836, IMG submission 187116) | Freshwater microbial communities from meromictic Lake La Cruz, Castile-La Mancha, Spain - LaCruzMarch2015_14m | ecosystem: Environmental > Aquatic > Freshwater > Lake | place: Spain... | reverse complement strand
CATTACAATACTAAACATCCGCACAGTGCACTGAATTATTTATCGCCTAGAATGTTTAGGCAAAAACAAAGGGAAGCTTTATCAACCTAGAGAATAGTATTGGTACTGTTTTATAGGGGTTAAACCAGCTAATCAAGTTATATGCTAACTTGTATTTGTCTATCTGTATGTTAATATTCTATTAAAGTGTTATCTAAACTTAAGGGAAGATTTGTATGAAATTTAAAGTAATTATGTTATTTATGTTAGGTCAAATATTTGTTTTAACAAACTCTATTGCAAATGCGGATACTAATCAAAGTTATAAATTACGCCAAGGTGATTTAATCCAAGTCTCAGTTTGGGGTGAAGATAAATTGCAAAAAGAAAGTTTGGTGCTTCCTGATGGAAATATCACATACCCGCTTGCAGGTAGAGTAGAAGTTGTTGGTTTAACCTCAACAGAAGTTGAAAAGCGAATTGCCGATAAATTAAAGGCTTACCTTCCGGATCCTCAGGTCTCAGTCGTGATTGTAAGTATTACAGGCAATATAGCCCATGTAATGGGTAAAGTACTTAAGCCAGGACAGGTTTTGATGACTGGGCCTATGACGGTATTAGATGCATTAAGTATGGCAGGTGGCTTTGATAAGTTTGCGAACCGCAATGGTATAAAGGTCTTACGTAAGACGCCCCAAGGGCAAAAGGCTATCCCTATCTATTATGATCAACTTCTAAACGGCCAAAACTTAGATAATAATATTACGTTAATCCCAGGTGATACTATTTTAGTACCTTAGTTGTATTTGCAACAACCCAATTACAAACACAGTTAAACACTTGAATAAGCTGGATTAGACACCTGAGTGTAATGTACAATTTAGGTGGAAGCATGGAAATATTCAGGGGTTAAAATGTCAGATAAAAAATTATCACCGGTAAAAAATAAAATTAAAACCGTAATCTCATTAGTTATAGGCATTATTTTTTCAATATCAGTACCTCAACTCATTGCAGCAGAAGACAAAGTTTCTGCAGCGAAAGGTGAAACGAAGGTTGAAGAAGGCGACAAGGGGGTTGGTGAAAGTTCTGTAAACCCTTCAACTGTTACAAGACCCAGAAATACTCCCAATAACTTTTTAAAAGGTAGTGCTGCAACGGGCGGTCCAAATAGTTCAGGAATTATACAAAGTACCAGTTTTTCAAAAGAAGCTGGTTTTTTGAGGCAAGTTCAATCGCCAGAGCAGGTTGGACTATCAAATAGAATAGTCTTAACGTCTAGTGTTGCTCATGATTCCAATCCTTCTTTTGATGATAATCGGAAAAGTCCTGTAACCATGTACTCGCTAATACCTAACCTATTAGTAGATTATACAGGTGAAATAAATAATTTATATTTAGATGCTTCTTTGATTGTTCAAAGAAACTCAAATGAAGATGTGTTTCCGGATCGTGATGATCCAAATCTCGCATTGGGCTGGAGTCGAACATATGCATCTGGAATATATGGAGTCTACGCAAGATATTCTCAGTTTGTATCTCGCATTGCAGAAATTACAACTACAGGTGAATTTGCTGGTAACCTTGACGGTGAAAGTACCCAAAGAGAAAGAGTATTTGGCGGCAGATGGCAGCATACCATTGCTCCAAGATGGAATGTATTAACGACAGGTGAGTATATAAAAACAGCTTTTAGTGGTGGCGTAAATCAGGTTGATTTTGGACTTGTTGATCTCAGATCAAGGCTAAATTATAACTTTACTGAAAGGCTTGATACCTATGTATTGGCTGGATATACTAAAATCGCTCCCGACAGTGTGCTCGAAGATGCAAAGCTTTCTCGTGTTGCGCTTGGGGCTGATTATTTGATCAGCGATGCACTAACGGGTTCATTAAGGGCTGGTCAATATCGTGTTTCTGGAGCCCAGTCAGAGTCGGACTGGGAGGCGGGGGTGAGATTGGCTTATGATACTGGTCGCATGCTGTATACCGCGGAGTTAAACAGGGAGGTAGGTAGCGCAGGGGGTGTAGGTGGATTTCAAAAGTTAGATGGTTTAGTGCTGGGCTGGGTGTACGCGATATCTGAAAAAGATAATTTAACAGCAAACTACTCATTGATTAAAATAAAGGAAAACCAGCAATTCTTGACACCAAAGTCTCAGTTTGAGGATATTACAGTGGGTTATAATCGTATTCTGGGAAGTAATTGGAGAGCCGTAGCCCTTATGTCATATAGGGAAAATAAAGTAGACACTCAAACTCAAGCTCTGTTTGGAAGCATTGCTTTGACTTATGATGGGTTGAGTTTTTAATTGGAAATGGGATATTAACGCTAATGAGTTTAGATAGAGAGTTAACAATAAATGACTTCATTAACATAATAAAACGTAAATTCACTTATATTGTAGGATCTTTTTTATTATTATTTCCGATAGTGCTAGCATACGCAATTTGGGCTACGCCTACATACCAGTCTGTAGCAACAATATTAATAGAGTCGCCGCATGTAAAGTCAGGAGCAGAAAGAGAAAAGTTTGCTACTGAACGATTTGCTAAGCTCAATCAAGTAGTTCTCAGCAAAGAAAATCTCGTTAATCTCGCCAAAAAATATAAATTATATGGAATGGATAAGGTGGATAAAAAGCCTTCTATTTCTACTGACGGATTATACTTTGCAATCAGGAATAGCATCTTTATCGAAAAACTTAAAGCTGAACCTGAAGGCTGGGAAAGTTCAGCGACTTTTGCTTTTAAAGTTTCATTTCAGTATTATGATGCTAAAGATACTTTTAATATTACTAACGACTTAGTAAAACTTTTTTTAGATGAAAATGACCGGGTTAGCAAAGGTCAGGTCCTTGAAACGGTAGAGTTTTTTAGCAAGGAAGAAGCAAAAAGAAGAGATGAGCTAGAGAAAATTGAATCTGAAGTTACAAGTTACAAGCGCATATATGCTGACGCTCTTCCAGAAAACAAAGGCATTTATGTTGGAAGTATTGAGAGGCTTGAAAACGACTTAAGAAATAACCAACTAGAACAAAGATCTGTTCAGGCTGAATTAAGGTCATTAGACGTAAGCTTGGAGTCAGCCAAAGCAGGTGTCGGTTTAAATACTCCTCAGCAGCCTATATCTGGATCGACTGATTTGGATGTCCTTAGACAAGAGTTAGCAAAACAAAAAATTATATATAACGACAATCATCCTACCGTACGTATGTTGCAACGAAGAATAGAGGCTCTAGAAAAAGTTGCTCCAACTGACCCTGTTAAGGCTGATAAGCCCATTTCACTTCAATCCGTAATGGTTGCTAAGGTTCAGGCTCAAATAGACACAGCCAATAATCGCATTGAATCTTTGCGTGCTGAAGAATCCAATATACGCGCAAAAATGGGACAAGCTGAACGCAGTATTATTCGTAGCACTCAAACAGAGGGCGCTCTAGGTGCCTTGCTTCGGGAATATGAGAGTGCAAAAATAGCTTATGCTGAGATTAAAAGTAAATTAGATAATTCTAAAATTGCTAAAAATATAGAAATAGAAAATAAAGGTGAGCGTTTTGTGTTAATTGAAGCCCCGGTATATCCTGATAGGCCGATAAAACCAAATCGAAAAATGATTATACTTGGTGGTTTTATTGGCTCAATTTTAGCATCTATTGCATTAGTTATACTTTTAGACTTAATGCGAACAGGTGTAAAGGGGGTTGATACAATTGCAAGTATTGTTGGTGTACAGCCAATGGTTGCAATACCTTACATATCTAGCAATGCAGAGGAAAAAAGAAAAAAATACATAATGTATTATTTTGTTATAGGTTATCTTGGTTTAGTTTTTATTGCTTTATTCGTTATACATATTTTTGTCATGCCGCTAGACATTTTGATGTCTAAAATTGCAGCTAGATTTTAGTGAAAGTGCCTTATGGAAAAAATTAAAGAGGCCTTAAAAAAAGCCAAGTCTCAAACAAATGTAAGTGAAAATAAAGTAAGTCAAGTCAAGAATAAATCAGCTACCAATGATTTGTTGAAAAATGACATCTCAGAGAGTTCGATTATTTATGAACAAACAAAAATAATTAAATTGGATGCGCAAACTTTAGAAAATAATCGCATCGTTGCAGTTAATAAGCATAGCCCAGCTAGCTGGGCATTTGATTCTCTTAGAACACAAGTATTACAAAAAATGGAAGAGAACGGTTGGAGTACACTGGCAATTGTATCACCTACTCCCGAGGCTGGAAAATCTGTAATAGCTATTAATTTAGCAATCAGTATCGCCCATAAGCCAAATAAAACTGTAATGCTGGTGGACTTTGATCTACGCAAACCCAGGATTGCGAAATATTTGGGAATTAAATGCAAAAAGTCAATTAATGATTTTATTTCAGGCGATGCAGAACTGAAAGATATTATTGTTAATCCAGGGATTCCTAAACTAACAATACTACCCACAAATAACTCTGTTGCTCGATCAGCTGAAACGCTTTCCTCAAGCAAAATTCAAGATTTAGTGTCAGAGCTTAAAGACAGATATAGTTCAAGAATCATTATTTTTGATTTACCTCCGCTTTTAAATGTAGATGATGCAATGGTATTGCTGCCTCAAGTAGATTGTGTTTTATTTGTGGTTGGTGATGGACAACACTCAGAAACTGAAATTATTGAGTCAATGCGTTTGCTTTCTAGATCTAATATATTAGGTGTTGTTGTGAATCGTGCTGAGGTTGAAGAAAGAAATTACTACTAATCTAAAAGTCGTTTTTTTTAATAGTAAATAGATTAGTTTGAAGGGGTGTTATGAAAGTTCTATTGGTCGCAGATAACGCATCAAAAAATTTTAGTGGAGAGTCAGCTTTACCGCTTTACTATTTTGATCTTTTTATTGCGCGCGGCTTAGAGGTTATGATGTTATGTCATTCTCGTTGTAGGGATGAGTTAAGACAACGCTATACGAATGACGATATTTATAGCAATATCTTTTTTATTGAAGATACAAAATTACAGAAGACTTTGTTTTATATTGGTAAGTATCTGCCTTTCATTATTAGAGACAGAATTATTGGGCAAATTATTTATATTTTGACTCAGTTAAGTCAAAAAAGTATTTCCAGATCTTTAGTTAAGCGGTTTTCATTACAGATTGTTTTTCAACCGGTACCTATTTCGCCAGTCACACCTAGCGCAATTTATGATTGTGGTGTACCTGTAGTGATTGGACCAATGTGTGGTGGAATGGAGTTTCCACCAGCATTTTCGTACCTCGAATCGAAATTTGAGAAAATTTCTAGTAAGCTAGCTAGAATATTAGCTGGATATTTGAATTTGATCATTCCAGGCAAGAAGAAAGCCCAAGTCTTGTTGGTATCTAATGAGAGAACAGCCAGTGTGTTGCCAAAGGGCTATTTGGGAAAGCTATATTATGTAATTGAAAGTGGGGTTGATTTAAAACTTTTCAAACCAAGGACTGAATATGCTCCAACGGCTAATCAAGTTGTTAGGGTAGTCTATATGGCTCGATTTGTTGATCAAAAAGGCATACCTTATCTCGTTGAGGCGTTCAGTCGAGCATCTTCTGAGGCAAACATTGTGTTGGAACTAATAGGAAATGGTGAGCTTTTTGAAGAAACACAAGCTCAGGTCAAGCGCTTAGGTATTGTAGATAAAGTCAACTTTCATGGCTGGATGCAAATTGATAAAGCAGATGACTTAATTCGAAAATGTGATATTTATATGGTGCCTGCTATACGAGATTGTGGTGGCTGTGCTCAGCTTGAGGCTATGGCAATTGGTTTGCCTGTAATTGCTGCAAATTGGGCAGGTCCTGGGCAGTACACTGATGAATCTTCTGGTATCTTGGTAGATGTAGATACAGTAGAAGGCTTTATAGACGGCCTTGCCCATGCCATAGTAAAGCTAGCAAACTCACCTGAACTAAGGGTTCAACTAGGACTAGGGGCTAAACAAAGGGTGCGCTCTGATTACTTGGACTGGGACTCTAAAGTCGATAGAGTGATTGAAATATTTAAGGAAAATATTTAATCATTGGCTTTAATAATAAGAGTATAAAAATATCAATTTTTAATTGGGTTGTAAAAATAAAAAAGTTAGTAAATGGCGAATTTAAACGAAGACAAATTTTCTACAAAATTAAAACGTAAACTAAATGCATTTTTTCTTGCTCCTATTAGGCTCAGGTTGGGCCATGGTGAGTTAGGTAAGTACTTGTCAAAATCAAGAAAGGTTACTGGATTTTTAACTGAGAAAGAAAGTGTTTTTTTAGCTAATTCAGTTATTCAAATGCACTCTAACCTCACTGTTGTCGAAGTCGGATCGTTCTTGGGACAATCCTCAATTGTGTTTGCTGGCGCATTAAAAGTAAAAGGTTCAGGTAAGCTTCACTGTATTGACCCATTTGATGGCTCAGGGGATAGTTTTTCTATGCCATTTTATCAGCGAATTTCGAAAAGAAAGAAAATCACTTTAAGAGAGTGGTTTGATAGAAACGTATCATCAGCAAGTGTCGATGAATGGATAGAGGTACATCAGGGAACGGCAGAAACGGTTGGGGTTTCTTGGAGGGACTCTATAGATATTCTTTTCCTTGATGGAGATCAGTCGCCACAAGGTGCTAGAAAAGCATATGAAACCTTTTTACCATATTTAAAGGTCGGATCTTTGATAATTTTGCACAATTCTATAGAAAGAGAATACGATGAGATGCATGATGGTCATTATCGCTTGGTTGCTGAGTCAATTAAAAGTCCAGATTATGGTTGTATATACGTAGCAGATAGCACGACTTTTGCACGTAAACTAATTTAGTTTGCAAGGTTAAAAAACAACCTTATCGATTCGAGACGAAATATTTTAATTTTGTATCTTGTAAAGTGAGGCATACATTTTTCTTTATCTGCTTATTAGAATGAAATAGGTTGTAATTCCCTCTTATTTGATTATTTACTAGTCAATTCAATTTTACATTTTACATTTCTGTAATCATTAATTAACAATATATCTATAGTATGAAAATTAATTAGCCTTTATGGGCTATTGCTAAAGTGACAGCAATAAGAATAATAAGAAATGGATAATTGTTTCTGACTGACTGAGTGATGTTGATTGCTAATAATTTGATTAAACTTAAAAAATTTGTAATTAATGTAAATTTAATACATATTCTTTCTGATTATTAAAAGACGTCTCTTTAGACTTTTTGTTATAAATTGATTGACGATATAGCTAGCAACTTTCTAAAATGGGTTATCGAACAATGCAATAAGTTTTTAGAATTAGGAGTAGATATGTTTAAGTTCGTCAATGGCTCACACACCGTAGTATTCACAATTTCCACACTTACAATAATTCTTGCTAGCAATATTGCTCATGCAGACATGTATAAGTGGCGCGATGCGAGAGGGGTTGTTCAATATTCAAACACTGTGCCTGCAAATATCACTGAGTTTACAAAAGCGACACAAGATGAAGTTGTAAATTCGTTCCAAAAAAGAGATGTATGTAGTGGAAGTTCAGCAACAAAGAAGATTAATAACGATGGCGCTATCGGTAAGTCAAAGCCAACAGCTTTAATCAATTTTAATAATTTATCGATAAAAAATTTTAGTATTATTGGAACTGCTGAAGCCGCTTCTACTGGTGTTTGGAGTTTTAATCCATTTACTGGATGGAGTTTCACTCCTGCCCCTGCACCAGTTGTAGCGCCTGCTCCTAGACCAGCGCCTGCTCCAGCACCAGTTGTAGCGCCTGCTCCTAGACCAGCGCCTGCTCCAGCACCAGTTGTAGCGCCTGCTCCTAGACCAGCGCCCGCTCCAGCTCCAGCTCCTAGACCAGCTCCAGCTCCAGCTCCAGCTCCTAGACCAGCTCCAGCTCCAGCTCCAGCTCCAGCTCCACCAAGCTACACATGGAGTTTTAATCCATTTACAGGATGGTCACGTACTCTGGTTGCAGCACCAGCACCAGCACCAGCACCAGCACCAGCACCAGCACCAGCACCAGCGCCAGCGCCAGCGCCAGCGCCAGCGCCAGCGCCAGCGCCAGCGCCTGCTCCAAGACCAGCACCAGCACCAGCACCAGCGCCTGCTCCAAGACCAGCACCAGCACCAGCACCAGCACCAGCACCAGCACCAGCACCAGCACCAGCACCAGCAGCTGGTGCTAATATTATCCAACAAGGCTTAATGCCAGCCGTTGATATTAACAAAAACATTACCCCAGTTGCTGGCTTTCCAGATTTGAGAGTAAAACCATCAAGTGAGCCGCTTTATGATGGTGGCGGCGAAGGTGCATTTAGAATTTCATGTGGTGTTAGTCACATGAGTAATGATGACCCGATGGTATTTCCAAATCAAAAAGACGCAACGCATCATCATACTTTTTATGGCAATACATCTGTTAAGTACAACAGTAATTTAGATATTTTATCTTCTACTGGCAACAGTACATGTTGGGGTGGCATCATGAATCGTAGCGCATATTGGCATCCGACATTGATAGATACCAAAACAAACTCACCAGTACTTCCAGATGGCGGTGCAATTTTCTATTATAAAACAGGCTATAACGGTGTTCCTATTGATAGAATTACTGCCCCACCAAAAGGATTGCGCATGTTAATCGGCAATCCTAGAGCTACTACTGCCTCACAAAAGAAAAGCACATTTTATCAATGCATGAGTAACGGGCGCAGAGTTGAGAGCATTCCAAATTGCGGTGCAGGAGATACAGTGCAGATGGAAGTTGAATTTCCACAATGTTGGGATGGCAAAAACTTAGACAGTCCAGACCATATAAGCCACATGGCAGAAGCAAGCGGCGGTTGTCCTGCTAGTCATCCAGTAGCAATTCCTAGAATTACTTTGAACTTAAGATTTAAAGTGACAACATCTAATCAGGCATTAAACTGGAGACTATCTAGTGATAACTATGCGTTTAATGGAAGTAACGCAGGATATTCAGGCCACGCAGATTGGGTAAATGGATGGGATGAAACATTCTTTAATGGCATTGTTCGCAATTGCTTAAATGCAGGCAGAGATGGTAGAGCACACTTACTTTGTGATGGTAGACAGTTTTTTTAATCGTAACAAAAATACTTAATGATAACAATTTTTAGCACATTAACCAGAGCTTTCTGGTTAATGTGTTTTTATTTACTACTTGACTTATTTACTGCCAAAATCGATTTATAGAAATCTAAGCTTTGTGCGGCAACGACTTCTGGCGAAAATCTTTTTAAGCAATCCTCTACTGCATTTCTTGATATTAACTTCATTTTTTCTGGGTTATTAATAAGTTCTAACACTTTACTGGCTATATCTTCAGTAGACTCTACATTTGCTAGTAAGCCATTATACCCATCAATTATAATTTCTTTAATTCCACCAACAGAGGTAGCTACTGTAGGACACCCAAATGATAACGCCTCTAAAAGAGAGAGCGGGAAATTTTCATACCTTGAGCAAACCATTGTTACTAAAGAGGTCTTTCTTAACTCAGCAATTTTTTCCTGATCGCAATGACCTAAGAATTTGATACGTGATTTTATAAACTCTTCCGGTATAAAATATTCTAAATATTCGCTGAATTGTAAATACTTACCATCGATGCTTAATCCCCTATCTGGACCAACAAATAATAGTTCTATACCATCATTTTTTTGGGCTATATGTCTAAAAGCATCAATAGCCAAATCGCCACCCTTGTGTAAGTCAAATCTTGCAACTACCAAAATAAATGGCTTTCGAGTTGCATCATATTGCCATTGTTTATTTTGAGGAACCTCAAGTACAGGATTAGGAATAACCTTCGCATTTGGTAAAGTGATTCCATAGAATATTCTTACTCTATCAAGAACATCCTGACAAGGGGCAGTTACTCCATGAGATTTTCTAATTGCCTCGCCTTCGCAAAATACTCTATAGTTATAATCTGCAACTGAATTGATTCCCATAATTGGGCCATGAATAAACCAAGGTCCATGTATTCTTGTTACAATTGGTACATTAGTTTTATTAACCAGAAAATGCGCTGTTCCATAGGTCTCTTCAATTTCAAGAATATCTAAAGGAGTGTCTAGTTGGTTAACAGAGTGACTAATTATCTTAGCATAAAGATTTATTCTTCTTTTACATCGAATTACTATAGTATCGAATTTTGTATATTGTGAGAATTTTTCGATTATTATATCTATTATTTTGTCTAGATAAGTTCGATGCTTTGATTGGTCATCCAATAGAACTAAGTTTTTATCTGGTGATTGAGCAATAAGATTGTTAGTTAATATAACAGCGTCAATTTTATCTTCCTGTTTATAAATTACATTTTGAATGTATGTAACAATTCCATTAGGAAAATTTTTAAGAGGCCAGCCAGGAGAAATGTAGCCAACTCTTAAGATGTTTTTTTTAGCCATGATTGAGATATTTTTTCTTTAATTTTCTGGATACTTTGTTTTTTAAGATACTCAGACTGCCCCATCAATGCACCTGCTAGCAGCCAATTTATTATACCCATGCCTGTATTTGGGACAGAGTCAATAATACAAATTGCCAACATTAGTGATAAAAGTGAAAAGTAGACTCTTTCCTTAGGGTTGTCTATGTATTTGATATTCTTAGTTGCATAATACATTGGTGTTAATAAAAAGATATAGTATAAGAGAAACCCAAAGGTGCCATTCACACTCATTTGAAGAATCCACATCCCATCAGTAATAGTGATATCACTTCCGAATGAATCGTACAAACGGTTTCTACCAAAGCCAGACCAGCCAAATAAAGGTCTTTCTAATGCATGTGTTAGAAGTTGTTCTTCATTAATATATCGAGTCTTCATTGAGTCGGCTCGCTCTACATTATACTCAGAGACCGTTTGAATAATTTCTCTATCTGGAAACACACCTACAATTTTACTTACCGGGTAAAGCAGAATCATAGATGCTAAAATAAAAGCAAATTTAACCTGTTTACTTGGAGATAGTAAATATATAAATACAGCACCTAGCATAACGTAAAAAAGCGCCGACCAAGTTTTAGATAACATTAATATCAATATTAAAAATAATGTAGCAGTTAAAGCTGAGTATTTTAAGATTTTAGTTTTGTTTTTATGCAAAGCCATTGCTGCTAATGTAGCAATTGATATCAAAAATGCTAGTGGTAAGCCATGACCAACGAATACGGATGCCCTGAAACCATCCCCTCGCATACTTTGGATAAAGTCACTTGCATCGTAGCCATATACCTTGTAGTGAAATTGAGGGCTCATTTTGATTTCATAAAGCATAGGGATGGAATAAAATAGTGCAAAGATTACAAGAATTTTAAAAATCTTTTCATTGTCTTTAATGTCAGAAAAAAAATAACGACCTAATAAAAATGGTACAACCCATATTACGGTTCTTATCACCTCTGAAAGCGCATCATATAACGTCAAGCCTGGCAGAAACTTTCCGCCAATCACAACTGCATCGCTATTAGATAATACGGAAGTAATAATAGCTATTAAGTAAAATATAAAGATATATACTATAGAACCAGAATGAAAAAGCTTGAATTTTATGTTTAAAAAAAACAAGCAAAATATCAATGAGATAGATGAAATTGAGGATTTGTCTAAAGGTGGAAGCAATGGAGGATCTACTGCAAAGTTAGCAGGTAGCAACAAAAAAGCCGTCGTAATCGAAATAAAGATACCAATATTGTTGGGGTTACGTTTGAGTATGTAATATACAAAAATTGGCCAAGAAAAGAGAGCTATGTAGGCTAGGGTGTTTGGCATAATTAAAAATTAAACATTGATATTATTTTTATTTGATTAGTAAAATATTTAGTATTTTAGCTAATTAAACTGATGAAAAATATACCTGCAAGATAACCAACACCGACAAAAGGAAGCATTCGTATTTCTTTTAAAAAATCAAATACAGAATTTTTTTCTAAGGTGTAGTAGGTTAAGGGTAGAGATATCCAAACATTAATAGCGACTGCCCAGACAGCGCCATAAAAACCTTGGTAGTAATAGAACAAAGGCAATCCAATAAATAGACTTAATGTTCGGATTAGCATTACCCACATTCTAACTTTTGTAACTGAAAGGGCTGATAGGCACTCCATAGATACTGCTGATAATGTATTGCCGACTACCGATAGCACTAGTATTTGCATCATCCAACCTGCATCAGCATAGCGCTCATCGTATAGGGTACTAATGAGTAATGGCCCTAGTGCAATTATTAGACCAGCGATAAGAAACATAGGCAAATCTAAATATAAACGAACTTTATAGTATTTTTCTTTTAGAAGTAGTCTGTCCCCATGAACTTGTGAGGAAAAGACAGGAAATACTATTTTTTCAGCGAGCGTTTGTGCTACTGAACTTATCGTTGAAACCAGCATAAATGCAATGCTGTATATCCCTAATGTTACGGCATCAATTTTAGCACCAAAATAAAGTCTGTCAGCCTGAGAAAATAAAAAAGTTAGCGCGGACGCAAATACTATCCATTTACTGAAATCGAATACTTCTTTAGAAATTGCTTTATCCCAGACGATTTTATGCTTAAATGAAAATAGAGTAAAACTTAAAATTGTACTTACGAGTGGAGAAATCATACCTGCAGATAATAGTGCCCAAATTGAAGGATATAACCAAACCCAGGTAAGCATTACTAATAAGCCTGCAAATTGGGAAATTATTTCAATAGCCTCAAGCTTACCCACTTCCATTTTTCTATGCATAACTGGGGAGGCCATAGATCTGTAAGAGCTGATTACTGATGCGATACCAGCTACCAATATTAGATACGGCAGTTGTGAGTCGGTGTAAATACCATCAAACATACTTGGCCAGAATTGGTTACCTATTATTAGGTAGACTGCTGCTATCACAATTACCATATACACAAGCCAGCCGCGGACTACTTGTATAGTCCATACAGCGTTTAACATATGGACATTTTCTGGATCTTTATGGCGAACAACAAAGGCCCATAAGCCAAGATCGGTAAACATTACAATACCAAATATTACAACATTAACTACAGCCATAATGCCGAACAATTGAGGCTCAAGCAATCTAGTTATAATTAAATTTGAACCTAATCTAATCAGTTGACTAAAACCAAAAGCTAACATTACCCATGTGCCAGCTACAAATATTTTATTCTTTTTCAACAACTTATATTCCAGATATTTGACATTAAAAGCAAGCTAAGGCGGTTTGACATAGTCTTAAACATTGGTAGTTTTGAGCATCTATTATAATCTTGAGGCATATCAAAAGCTATTTTAAATTACTTTTCATATAGAAATTTTTTAGACTATATTTTAAATGACAGGTTAAAGAGTTTTAAATTTAAATTTAAATTTATCACTCAACTTTAGTTGATATAATTATTTACATATTTATTCAAACCTTAAAAAATAATGGATATTTCAGTCATTTTAGTAAGCTATAACACTGCAGAGATTACTATTAAGTCATTGCAACATTTGTATTTATCTAGCCATGAGTTGAAAATGGAAGTGGTTATTGTGGATAATGCATCTCGGGATAATTCAGTTGAGCTTATTTCAGAAAATTATCCTGATATACCACTTATAAAAAATAAAATAAACGTTGGATTTGGTCGCGCTAATAATCAAGCTTTACCCTATATTTCTGGGCGATATGTATTGCTTTTGAATACAGATGCCTTTGTTGATAAAACAGTGATTGCTCAAACAGTAGCCTATATGGATATGAACCCAAAATGCGGGATTTTAGGTGTTAAGTTAATTGGAGAGCATGGTGATTTACAGCCATCTTGTAGATATTTTCCAACCCCTTGGAATATTTTTTTAGACTCAACTGGACTTAAAGGCTATTTCAAAAATGTGCAAATGGTGGATGATATGGATTGGGATCATAACTCAGTAAGAAGCTGTGATTGGGTTCCAGGTTGTTATTATCTTGTGCGTAGAGAAGTCATTGACCAAGTAGGTCTGTTTGACCCTCTTTATTTTATGTATTGTGAAGAAGTGGATCATTGTTTTTCTACCAAAAAGGCTGGATGGGATGTGGCTTATTATCCAATACCTGTCGTACATCTAGGAGGAGAGAGCGCTAAATCTGATAGTGAGATATCTAAACAAGGTAGGCAAATTAAAGCATTACAGATTGAGAGCGAGTTGTTATATTTCAGAAAAAATTTCGGTTTCATTGGTGTAGTTTCACATCTGCTTTTGACAACATTTGTTAATATGCTTCAAGTGCTTAAAAATATTCTTAAATTTGCTCCTTTGTCAAAAACGATGACTTATCTTAAACATTCTTGGTTTTTGTGGAAAACTTTTTTCAATACCAATATGGGCACCAAAGGTACTCGTTAGGGCTATATACATGTTTGAAAATATAAGCGATGATTTGAGAGCTTACAAAGGTGATTGGAGTGCACAAGGTTTTTGGGTGATGATTGTTTATCGCTTTGGGAGATGGCGCTATCAAGTCCAACCTGCGATATTGCGTAAATTTTTTTCTGTAATTTACAAAATACTTTATAAATTCATTCAAATTATTACTGGCATAGAGCTACCTTGCGAAGTTAATCTTGGTCGTAACTTTGTTATTGATCACTTTGGTGGCATTGTTGTAAGTGGCTATGCTTCATTTGGTGATAATTGTAGAATTCGAAATGGGGTTGTAATAGGATTAAAGAATATAGAAAATATTGCTGCTCCAGAAATAGGTAATAACGTAGATATTGGTGCGGGAGCGAAAGTATTAGGTGACATAAAAATTGGTAATAATGTAATTATTGGAGCAAATGCCGTAGTAATTAGTGATGTTCCAGATAATTCAATTGCTGTAGGAGTTCCAGCAATAATAAAAATTAGAAGTAATCTTAATGAAGTCTGACTTAAATATTAGCACTCGCGTTGGGGCAGTAGTGATAGGACGTAATGAAGGGGAGCGTTTAAAGCGTTGCTTGACTTCATTGAGTAACCAGCTAAATAAAATAGTATATGTAGATTCTGGCTCAACTGATAACTCCTTAGAAAATGCTGCTAAGATGGGTGTTGAAGTAATTACCCTTGACTTAAACCAACCATTTACAGCCGCAAGAGCCAGAAATGAAGGCTTTCGACATTTGATTCAAGTATTTCCAGAAGTTGACTATGTGCAATTCGTGGATGGTGATTGTGAAGTTATCTCAACTTGGTTAAAAGAATCGATCATTTTTATTGATTCAAATCAAGATTACGCAGCGGTTTGTGGTCGACGTAGAGAGCGCTATCCTGAGCAGTCTATTTATAATTTAATGTGTGATATTGAATGGAATACTCCAATTGGAGATGCAAAAGCATGCGGCGGTGACGCGATGTTGAGAGTAAAAGCTTTGAATCAAGTCGACGGATATCGAAATGATTTGATCGCTGGAGAAGAGCCTGAACTATGCGTGCGATTAAGAGCGTTCGGGTGGAAAATTAGGCGATTAGATAGTGAAATGACGATGCATGATGCTGCGATTACTAAATTTATACAATGGTGGAAGCGTAATGTTAGAAGTGGTTATGCCTTTGCAGAAGGTGCTTATCTGCATGGGGCTGCGCCAGAGAAGCATTGGGTTAAAGAGTCTAGACGCGCCATGATATGGGGGTTAGTAATACCTATTTTAGCAATATTTTTGGGCATGATATCTTGGTTTTTGGCGTTATTAACCATGCTAGTTTATCCGTTACAAATAGCTCGTTTAGCAATAAGAAATATAAAGTTAACGATTAAGTATCCATTAAAAATTGCATTTTTTAATGTGTTAAGTAAGTTTGCTGAAATGTATGGTCAACTCAATTATTATTACCTAAGGCTGTTTAGAAAGACACGAAAGCTAATAGAATATAAATAAAAAACTGATAAGTTAATAAATAAATTTATTAAACCCAAATTCCATGTTTAAGCAGTAAAACATAAAATGTATTCTACATATTAAAATGAGTTTTGTTAAAAAAAATGACTGTGCTAATTTCGAAAGCAATGTATGAACTTTATAGAAGCTACATTGATTTTTATTTCGGTATTGCTTCTAATACCATCTTTTGTTTTTTTTATTCAAACTATATCAGCTTGCTTAAAAACCAATCAAAAAACTAGTAATTTAGCAGATAATACAACTATAGCAGTCCTGATTCCTGCACATAATGAGTCTTCAGGCATCATTGCTACACTCAATTCGATCCATCCACAACTTCGGCCCCAAGACCGTATTATTGTAGTTGCAGATAATTGTAATGACGATACCGCTGATGTTGCTGCTGAACATGGTGCAGATGTTATCAAGCGCTATGATCTAGCAAATCTTGGAAAAGGTTATGCATTAGATTTTGGACTAAAACACCTTTCTAAAAATCCACCTGATATAGTCATAATAATAGATGCAGATTGCCTACTTGAAGAAAATGCTTTGATTCAACTTGCTGCTAGAGCGTTAGATAGTGATCGTCCAGTTCAGGGACTTTATTTAATGTATTCCAAAGGCAATGATTTAAAATCGAAAGTATCTGAATTTGCATGGTGTGTTAAAAACTTAGTTCGTCCTTTAGGTTATGCAAATTTAGGATGCCCCTGCCAGTTAATGGGCACAGGAATGGCGTTCAAATGGAGTACATTATCTAAAGCAGATTTGGCGAATGGAAATATAGTTGAAGATATGAAGCTTGGTATAGATTTGGCAATTGCAGGTATCCCTCCAGTTTTTCATTCCAGCTCAAAGGTGATAAGTTACTTTCCTTTAGCCTCAGAAATTCAATCAGGACAAAAAGTACGCTGGGAGCATGGTCATTTATCTATGATTTTCACTGAAACCCCTCGTTTACTCTTAAAGGGATTTTTAAAAAAAGATATCAACTTAATAGCAATGGCGCTAGATTTGGCTGTACCACCGTTGGCACTGTTAGTTCTATTAATTTTAGGTTATGTGGGACTCACGGGCATTTTACTTACTTTAACTGAAGTTGGATTGTTAGGTTTTAAACTTGCTTTGTTTGCATTGGTTCTTTTAATTATATCAATTGCTATTGCATGGTTGGGATGGGGTAAGAATATTATATCGTTACGTAGTTTGCTCTACATACCCATTTATATGATACTTAAAGTGCCAAATTACTTTAAGTATCTGTTTAAAAGACAAAAAACATGGAACAAGACTGATAGGGATTAAGGAAAATGAATGGACGATTTTGATCGTGACGTATATTGCATAGGTGGGCTTCCATTTGATGCGATAAGCTTAACTAAAACCATGAGTCTCTTGCGTGATGCAAAACATGCAAAAAAATCTTGTTTCCTAACAACTCCAAACCTAAATTTTTTAGCGCTTTCACAGCAAGACCCTGATTTTCGTAATTCTGTTTTGTATAGTGATATCGTGATTGCGGACGGTGCACCTATTGTTTGGATAGCAAATTTACTTGGAATCCCGATTAGAGAGAGAGTCGCAGGGTCAACGCTATTCGAGGCCTTAGGTAAGGAGTGGCGAAGGAAGTTAACTGTATATTTTTTTGGTGGGCCAACTGGGGTTGCCGCAGAAGCAAGTAAACATATTAATAGCAAGTCAACAGGATTGACTTGTGTTGGCTATTACTCTCCAGGTTTTGGCTCCTTAGAAGAAATGAGTGAATCATCTATAATTGAAAATATTAATGCAAGTAATGCTGATTTTTTAGTAGTTGCGTTAGGCGCTAAAAATGGCCAAGCTTGGATAGTTAAGAATTTGCATAAGATAAAGACACCTTTAGTTAGTCATCTTGGTGCGGTAATCAATTTTGAAGCGAGACGCTTAAAAAGAGCGCCTGTGAGATTGCAAAAAATTGGATTGGAATGGGCTTGGCGTATTAAAGAAGAACCATACTTATGGAAGCGTTATTGGGATGATGGAAGATTTTTGTTGAGATTTTTGTTTACTAAAGTAATCCCACATGCAATATGGCTCAACTTTAACAAAAGTAGTTTAAAAAAATCATCTGATAAAAATAAAGTTGTTTTAAACAATCACGAAGCTTATGCTAAGCTAATATTCAGTGGAAGCATACTCGATCCTGTTTCCCAAGATATTCGTGGTTTATTAAGAGAATCAAGTGCATTAAATAAAAACTTAATACTAGACATAACTGATGCGAATTACATTGGCTTCAATCTTTTTGGATTAATATTAATCTTAAAAAAACAGCTTGATAAACAAGGCTTGGAAATCAAAGTTGTTGGATTAAATAATAACTTGAAAAAGATATTTGATTGGAATGGCGTCTCTTATTTGATTAAGTAGTCTTTGAAAATTAGTTGTTGTTAAAAATTCTATGCAAAAATGCAATTAAGGTATAAATAATATGTACGAAGAATTTTATGGGTTGACTGAAAAACCCTTTTCTATTCAACCAGATCCTGAGTTTTTGTTCTTCGGCCTACGGCACAGTATGGCTTATGCGATGTTGGAGTACGGAGTGCAGAATCGTGCAGGTTTTTCTGTTATTTGTGGAGATATTGGTTGCGGTAAAACTACTTTAGTACGTCATATGCTTAATAATTTAGGCGATGAACTCACTGTAGGAATCGTCTACAACACGCATCAACAGATAGATGATTTGCTAAGTTGGATTATGTTAGCATTTAATCAACCATATGAAGGTAAGTCACATTTAGCATTATTCGATGACTTTCAGCAATTTTTAATTAGGTCATACGGTGAGGGTAAAAGGGTAGTGTTGATTATTGATGAAGCTCAAAACTTGACCCCTAGTTCCTTAGAAGCGTTGCGCATGCTTTCTAATATTAATGTAGATAAAGACCAGCTATTACAAATTATCTTAGTTGGTCAACCTCAACTTAGAGATTTGTTAAGACGACCAGAGCTACAACAATTTATTCAGCGTGTTGCGGTAGATTTTTTCATTCCTCCACTCGAGGCTTTTGAGGTTGATAAATATATACTACATCGCTTACATATAGCTGGCCGCGATACGCCGTTATTTACCCCTGCGGCTACTAAGCTAATTGCTCAAGCTGCGCGCGGCATACCACGTAGCATTAATATTCTTTGTGATATGGCCTTGGTTTATGGATATTCTACTAATGTAGATAAAATTGATGTTAATTTGGTGAGAGAAGTGATTCGTGATCGCGCTGATTTTGGTGTTTTAGGCGCATAGGAGAATACATTGATTGTTTTAGTGACTGGTGGAGCAGGCTATATTGGTTCTCATACTTGTGTTGAGCTTCTCAATGCTGGCTACGAAGTAATAGTGCTTGATAGTTTTTGTAATAGTAAGCAAGAGTCTATCAATAGAATAGAAAAAATTACAGGTAAGTCAGTTTCGCTTGTTAAGGGTGATGTTAGAGATAAAGATTGCCTTAGAAGTATTTTTAAAAATTATACTATCTATGCAGTCATTCATTTTGCTGGTCTTAAAGCTGTTGGCGAGTCTGTTGCAAACCCCCTTAAATATTATGATTACAATGTGATGGGTAGCTTGGCCTTAACTGAAGTGATGGCCGAGTTTAATGTTAAAAACCTAGTTTTTAGCTCTTCTGCTACTGTTTATGGCTTCTCTGATACCAAGCCAATACCTGAGACTTCGCAACTAAGTCCATTTAATCCATATGGTCAATCTAAACGTATGGTTGAGCAAATACTTGAAGACTTAAGTGCATCAGATGCTTCTTGGAATATTGCATTATTACGATACTTTAATCCCGTAGGGGCCCATGAAAGTGGCATGATAGGTGAGGATCCTAATGGAATACCGAATAATCTAATGCCTTATGTATCTCAAGTCGCAGCTGGGAAATTAAAAGAGCTTAGTATATTCGGTAATGATTATCCAACAAAAGATGGCACGGGGGTTCGTGACTATATTCATGTGGTTGATTTGGCGTTAGGACATATTGCTGCACTTAAGAAACTAAATGGATTAATGATTATTAATTTAGGTGCAGGGGCAGGATATAGTGTACTAGACCTTGTATATACTTTCGAAAAAACCACAGGTGTCAAAATACCATTTAAGATTGTTAATCGTCGTGCAGGTGACATTGCAATTTATTTTGCAGATGCAACTTTAGCAAAGGAAAAACTTGGCTGGCAAACGAGGTTTAGTTTAGAAGATATTTGCAGAGACTCATGGCGCTGGCAATCTAATAATCCAAATGGTTACAATATGTAGAAAAGGAGCATGTATACTAAATTTAGGTTTATTTGTGGCACCCTAATAAGCAGTTTCTCCACTTAACTTAAATACAGTTAGAAATATTATTTTGATATCTAATAATAATGACCAATTGTTAATATATTCAATATCAGACTCTATACGTCTTACCATTTGATCAATATCTTTAGTCTCGCCTCTTAATCCACGTACTTGCGCTAGCCCAGTAATGCCTGGTTTAATGTGATGTCTTGAAAAATAATCAAAGATTCTTTGCGAGTATTCTTCATCATGCTGCATCGCATGTGGCCTAGGACCAACAAGTGACATGTCGCCAGTTAACACATTAAATAATTGTGGCAGTTCATCAAGACTGGTTTTGCGAATAAAAGCGCCCACACGCGTGATTCGACTATCATTTTTTTCAGCTTGTTTTAATTTTTCAGACCCCTCTTGATGAACATGCATACTTCGGAATTTCCAAATTTTGAACGGTTTTCCGCCCCATCCGGCGCGATTTTGTCTAAAAAATATTGGGCCAGGACTGTCAAGCTTGACTGCTAGCGCTACCAATAAGAGTAGCGGACTAATGAGGATTAGTATCAGGCTAGATAAGACTTTATCCTCAATAGATTTTAATATTAGACCAATACCAATCATAGGGGTTTGAGATAGAGTAATGACTGGCATTCCAGATAATTCTCTTACACTATGATTCAATAAGCGTAACGAGAAAATATTTGGAATCCAATGGATTGTGACGTATTTATCTAAAGTGGTTTTATAAATTTTTTCTAGGCTTTTCGATGATTCAAGCGATGTCACTATGTAAATAGTGCCTATATCATGCTCTTCAATTAGCGCAGGTAAGTTATCAATACTACCTAATGCTTCTGGATCTGGAGCTCTACCAGTAGCTTTTCTACGAAAAAAAGATAGTTCGTCATTTGGTATGGTGACGAAACCGATGACTTCTTCTCCAATCCATGGATTGCTAGAAATTTTTTGTTCTAGGTACTTTGCTAATTGACTTTGACCAACGATCAATACTCTTTCGTTTTTCTGTGTATGTTTGCCAAACTTTTTATATAAGGCTCTAAATATGATATAGAAGAACAATTGTGCAAAATAACCGAAGACAAACAATTGGGCGATAAAAAATCTTGAATAAACTTCGGTTTGCTTAGTCAAAAATGCTAACAACATGAGCAAAAGGAAAGTTAACGACCAAGCATTGAGTAAAGTAAGCGCCTTATCTACAAATTTCGCATTACTTCTATATATTGCAAACTTATCATAGGTAAGCGCCATATTCGCGAGCAATGCGAAGAGTAAAATCATGTACGAACCAGTTGCTCCACCTATAGAATCGTAATGGTACTGTACTAACCCCCATGTCACCCCAATAACTGCAATGCCATCGAGTAATTGCTGTACAAGATTGCTAAGATTATTACGTCTTTGCAAAATTGGTTGAGATTTCTTATTTTTTAATTCCATCTAAAATGCCGATTTATTTGATTGGAGGCTTCATTATTTTGAAAAAAAAGAGTTAAGCTTTTATAGCTTTGGCTCAACTAACATATAGGAATTCATTCTAATAGACATTTGAATTTGAGGCAAGAAAGATATTTAAGCTTAGCCATTGTAACATATTGATTTTGTGTATTATTTATATTTAATATGGTTTAAATTAACATTATTCAACGTATTAGAATTTCGTTTAGTTGACATCTTGAACATAGAAGATTTGTATGTTTCATAGTACAATGAACTGTGACTAGCATTCAAATAAAAAAGTAGTGAATTTAAATTGGTGCCCGGAAGAGGACTCGAACCTCCACATCTTTCGATACAGGTATCTGAAACCTGCGCGTCTACCAATTTCGCCATCTGGGCAACAGCATCAATAATGCGCCGAATTTTATAGAAAGCAAATAAGTTGTCAACAAAAAAACACGCGCGAAGCCAAGATCCACATGCAGCCCGTGAGGCGCAACAATATACTGCGCCGCTACCAAGTCGCGAGTTAATATTGCAAGTGATGTCTGATCAAGGTGTGCCTTTGAATGTAGAGCAGGTGTATGCTTTGCTCGATGTAAGAGATGATGAGCGCGAGAATTTTAATAAGCGCCTGAATGCAATGGAGCGTGAAGGCCAAATTATGCGTAACCGTAAAGGTGCGCTATGTTTAACCGAAAAAATTCATGCGATTGCAGGCACAATTCAAGGTCATCCTGATGGTTTTGGCTTCTTGGTGCCTGATGATAAAACAAAATATCCTGAGGATTTGTTTTTAGGTCCGCGCGAAATGGCGCAAGTCATGCATGGCGACCGTGCCATGGTGCGCATGGCGGGCTTAGATCGAAAAGGGAGACCTGAAGGCAAAATAGTCGAGGTGCTGGAGCGTTCAACGAAAACTTTGGTTGGGCGCGTTGTTCATGGTCAAGGTGTGACCATTGTTGCGGCGGAAGATAAACGTATTAATCAAGATATTTTAATTCCGTATCACATGGATCTGGGCGCTAAACCAGGCCAAGTGGTGATGGTGGAGCTCACTGCCCAGCCATCTTCTGGCGCGCACCCGATGGGCAAAGTGGTGCAAATTTTAGGCAACTATACCGATAGCGGTATGGAAATCGAAATTGCCCTGCGTAAACATAAGCTGCCGCATGAGTTTACGCCTGCGGCTATTCATCAAGCAGAGCGTATTCCTAAGCTGGTGCAGCCTGCTGATTATAAAGGCCGTATTGATTTGCGTGAGTTACCTCTCATCACGATAGATGGTGAAACTGCACGTGATTTTGATGATGCAGTTTATGCAGAGCCGCAAGGCAAAGGCTGGCGTTTGGTAGTGGCGATTGCCGATGTGAGTTTTTACGTAAAGCCAGACGATCACCTCGACAAAGAGGCGTTTGAACGTGGTAATTCGGTTTATTTTCCGCGTCGTGTGATACCCATGTTGCCAGAGGCGCTTTCGAATGGATTATGCTCGCTTAACCCAGATGTAGAGCGCATGTGCATGGTTTGTGATATGCAAATTGATGCGTTTGGCGCTGTGAAGCAGTATAAGTTTTACCCATCAGTTATGCGTTCAAAAGCGCGCACAACTTACACGCAAGTCTTTGAGATACTGCAAAATCCACAAGGTGAGTTGGCAACAGAATTTTCTTGGTTGACCCCACATTTAAATCACTTGTATTCGCTGTTTAAATTGATGCTGGCCGTGCGTGAGAAGCGAGGTGCGATCGAGTTTGAATCAACCGAAACCATGATGATCTTTAACGATAACGGCAAGATTGACCGTATCGTTCCTGCCACGCGTAATGAGGCGCACAAACTCATTGAAGAGTGTATGTTGGCTGCTAATGTGTGTGCTGCAGACTTATTAAAAGAACACGAACATCCAGCGTTGTACCGCATTCATGAAGGGCCAACACCCGAAAAATTAGAAGCGCTACGCACGTTTATGGGCGAGGTTGGGTTTGGTGTGGGTGGTGGAGACAAGCCGCATGCGAAAGATTACGGCAAACTCATGAAACAAATCAAAGAGCGTCCAGACGCGCAGCTATTGCAAACGGTGCTTTTGCGCTCGATGCAACAAGCCGTTTACAGCCCAGATAACGTTGGTCACTTTGGCTTAGCTTACGAGGCTTACACACACTTTACGTCGCCAATTAGGCGTTATCCTGACTTGTTGATTCACCGCGCGATTAAAGCAGTTCTCAACGGTGAAAAATACAAAGCCAAAGATTGGAATACCTTAGGCGTGCATTGCTCGATGACCGAACGACGTGCCGATGACGCTACGCGTGATGTTACCAACTGGCTTAAATGCTTTTATATGCAAGATAAAATTGGCGAAGTGTATGAAGGTACTGTGGCGGGTGTCACAAGTTTTGGCGTGTTTGTTGCGCTTGACGGTGTGTATGTAGAAGGCTTATTGCATGTGACGGAATTAGGTAACGATTATTTTAATTACGATAAACCGCGCCATGAAATGGTAGGTGAACGCACGGGCGTGCGTTTTAGATTGGGCGACAGACTCACCATTAAAGTCGCGCGTGTGGATTTAGAAACCAGCAAAATAGACTTTACCTTAGTAAGTCATGCATCACATTTGCCCGTACATAAAACCGCTGCCCTGCAGCCTAGTATCCATGAGCCTTCTGGCGACGCTCAAAAGAAGACCTTAAACATCAGCAAGAAAAATACTAATAAAAATGTGAATGCAGAATTTAAACCTTTGAGTACGCGTGCTTTAGAAAAAGCGAAGCATGACCGCACGGGTAAACATGCGACAAAAACGCCTGTGAAATCTGCGACCAAGCAACGTACCAAAAATAATAAAAACAAAGGTAAGCCAAAAAGATAATCAGGACATAAATAGAATCATGTGTGTTATTTGTTAAATAGAAATGAGCAATTAAAGTGAGTGAAGCTCGCATATTATTTGGCTTTCATGCGGTGTTAAGTCGCATGCGCCAGCATGCCACCAGCATAGAAGAAATACTAATCGACCGAGACCGCATCGATGCGCGCATGAAAGATTTACTAAACATGGCAGATAGCGCCAATGTGCGTGTGATGCAAGTCGATAGGGCGCGTTTAGATGGCTTGGCTGGTATCAATGGTAGACATCAAGGTGTGATTGCGCGCGTGATTGATACGCCAATTCCGTATAAAGATATTCACGATATTTTAGAGTCAGACTTAACTGAGTCACCATTCTTTTTGGTGTTAGATGGTGTGGAAGACCCGCATAACTTGGGTGCTTGTTTGCGGGTAGCAGATGCAATGGGAGTTCATGCAGTCATCGCCCCTAAAGATAGAGCCGTCGGCTTAAATGCGACTGTGCGTAAAGTAGCTAGTGGTGCCGCAGAAACAGTCCCCTTTATTGCTGTGACCAATTTAGCACGTACACTGCGTGAGCTTAAAGATGCTGGAGTTTTTGTTGTTGGGACAACGTTAGATGCGCCGGAAGGTAAGACCGCGCCATCTAGCTTGCTAAACACAAAATTAGATGGACCAATCGCGATTGTGTTGGGCTCTGAAGGGGAGGGCATTCGCCGCTTAACCGCAGAGACATGTGATGCATTAATGACGATTCCGATGTTTGGATCTGTAGAAAGTTTGAATGTCAGTGTTGCAAGCGGTATATGTCTTTATGAAGTAAGAAGGCAAAGAAGTTTGTAATTTTCATTCTTATGCTAATGACTATAATGATTTAAAAAAATAGTATCGAAATGAATAAATTTTACGAATATTTCTTAAACGCAGGATTTATCAGATCTATCGTAATCGTGACGATAGCATCTGTGTTGTTGTCATTATTGTTTACTTATTTAGTCATCAGTTTAATTTTTGGCAATGCACAGCCAGATATGCCAAACTATTTAATTGTCGCTGCAATAGTGCCTTTAATAGTTGCGCCGCTGGCTTCTGGTAGCTTGTTAAAACTACTTTTTAAAGTAAACGCGCTAGAAGAAGAAACGAGATATTTAGCGACATATGACGGCTTGACTGGCCTTTATACGCGCCGTTCATTTTATGAACATGCTGAGCAACAATTAAAAGTTGCACAAAGAGAAAGCAAAAATATTGCAATGCTCGTAGCAGATTTAGATGGCTTTAAAGGTATCAATGATGCATTTGGGCATCATGCTGGGGATTTGGCTTTGACTTTTGTTTCTAAAGTAATTAAGGAAACTATTCGTAGTAGCGATATTGTAGGGCGAGTGGGTGGGGATGAGTTTATCTTTTGTCTTCCAAATGCATCGCGAGATGAAGCAATGAAACTAGGTGCGCGCTTAGTAGAAAACGTAACTAACGCAGCATTTGTATATGATAACAACCAGATTAAATTAAGTTTGAGTGTTGGAATGTGCTCATCTGAGAAGGAACACAATAAACAAATCGATATTTTTATTAAAGAAGCAGATTTGGCATTATATCGTGCAAAAAAAGCAGGAAAAAATCAACTTGCAGAATAAAACGCTAGCAATTCAATTAGATAATATTTAGTACTTGGTGATTGTGTGCTCTTACTTTTAAAAGCAATTGTTTGTTCTCAATCAATGATTTTCCATAAGAAGGAATCAACTCACTTAATTTATTTTGCCAATTAGTAGTTTGCATCTGATTGCCAAAGCAACGCTCCAGCACATCTATCATCACTTTAACACTGACAGATGCGCCAGGAGATGCGCCTAATAGAGCAGCAAGCGTCCCATCTTTGGCCGCAACAATTTCAGTACCAAACTCTAGCTTGCCCCATTTTTGGTTACATTGCTTAATAATTTGTACACGTTGACCAGCGTTTTCTAATTTCCAGTCACTATTCACTGCATTAGGTAAAAAAGTGCGCAAGGTGCTCATGCGCTGTTCATGGGTTTGAACTGCTTCTTTGATTAAATATTTAGTTAAGGCCAAATTATGTCTGCCGACACCAAGCATGGCTTTGAGGTTGTTTCTTTTGACTGATTTTGCTAAATCAAATTTAGAGCCTGTTTTTAAGAATTTAGTTGTAAAGCCTGCAAATGGCCCAAATAATAACGCGCGCTTACCATCAATTAAACGCATATCTAAGTGAGGTACTGACATCGGTGGAGCCCCTAAAGCAGCTTTGCCATACACTTTAGTTGCATGTTGGTTGATAACTTCTGGGTTGTTGCAAATGAGCCATTGCCCACTTACAGGAAAGCCACCATAGCCTTTAGCTTCGTCAATATTTGCTTTTTGTAGTAATGGCAGGGCACCACCACCTGCACCTAAAAAAACAAATTTTGCTTTGATGGTTTGTTTACGATTAGTGGTTAAGTCATGCAGTTTTACATGCCAAGTATTATCTTTGGCACGGTCTTTTACTTTATTCAGATTTCTAACACAGGTATTTTTGAGCAAACTAAAATTGGGTTGTTTTGTTAAGTGTTCTGTCATATGGCGAGTTAGTGCACCGAAATCAACATCAGTGCCGTGCTCGACATAAGATGCAGCAAAGTGGTCTTTCTCGCTTCTATTTGCCATGATTATTGGCATCCAAGCTTGAAGTTGGGAAAATTTCTCACTAAATTGCATTTGCTCAAATAAATGGTGTTGTACTAACAAAGCGTGACGTTGCTTTAAAAACGCACAGTTTTTTTCGCCCCATACAAAGCTTAAGTGCGGTGTTTTATTGATAAAGTTACTGGGGGAGGGTAATGATTTACTTTCAATCAAATAAGACCAAAATTGCAGAGATAATTCGTATGCAGCATTAATTTCTAGTGCACGTTTTGTTTCAATATTTCCATCAGTGTCTTGCGGCGTATAGTTTAACTCACAGTAACCTGCATGGCCTGTGCCAGCGTTATTGAGCGCACTTGTGCTTTCTAAGGCAACTTCTTCCAACTGCTCAACCATTAATATGTCCAAGCTAGGATCAAGTTGATTTAATAGCATGCCGAGTGTTGCACTCATAATGCCGCCACCTACTAGTAAGACATCTGGTTCCAAGTTTTGCATATTAATAACTTAACAAATCATTTGAATAATTACCCACAAAAAAGCCAGCACTGGCGCTGGCTTTTGGCAGTGCTAACTAATATGTGCGTCTTTTGGGCGGGCTGTACGCTTGCTTTGATTCAATATGCCTAAAAGTGATGCGCCCATTATTAATATCATAGGGTGATAATTCTAAAGTCACTTTATCACCAGCAAGAATACGGATGTGGTTTTTTTTCATTTTTCCACCAGTATAAGCGACTAGCTTATGACCATTCTCAAGCGTTACACGATAACGAGAATCTGGCAAAATTTCATCTACCATGCCGTTCATTTCGATTAGTTCTTCTTTTGCCACTCTTTACGCTCCATTTAATTAGTTAAGACCCTTAAACCAAAAAAGTGGGAATAGTGGAATAAAAAAACAACATATTGCGAAGACACTACCAAACGCAGGCGCGAGTATAGTCTTTGAAGACAATTAATGCAACAAAATACCTATTTATTGAAACTAAACAATAAAATAGCTTGACACGATGCAATATAGTACGTAAAAAGGCGCTTAGGTGTTTAGATTTTTAATAATTTGGGTCCTAACGGCCCTTTTTTTATTTTAAGTAGAAACTTTTTTGGGATGCCTCCCTATTTAAGTAAGAAAGTAATATTATGGCAACAGGTATTGTAAAGTGGTTTAATGATTCTAAAGGTTTTGGTTTCATTACGCCTGACGCAGGTGGTGACGATTTATTCGCACATTTTTCAGCTATCGTTGATAGCGGCTACAAAAGTTTGAAAGAAAACGATCGCGTGAGTTTTGACGTGACTGATGGACCAAAAGGTAAACAAGCTTCTAACATTCAGAAAGCTTAACTCCTAGAATTCAAACTAGCGAATTCTAAATTATAGAATTCTTAAAAATGGCCTGCAAGGGCCATTTTTTTGCTTATTCATTTTCTCGGTATTATGTAGCAACCACACAAAGACTTTGATGTTATCTTAATCCAAAATGCCTCTATTTTCATAGGGGCATTTTTCATGGCTGAATCACACGTAGTATCTGCATTAACCGACAAACGCGCTGAGTTATTAGGCTTAATTGAGCATCATCAAGCACACATACAAAAGCTTTCCATTAGCATTGACCAGTTAGACGCAACTATCCTGCTATTTGACGTTGATTATGATTTTAAAAAGGCTAAATCTAAGGGAATACGGGTGATTAATCCGTGGTTTAAACAAGGTGAAGTGCCAAGGTTATTGCTGGAAATGCTAAGAGGTTCGACAGAATCAATATCCACCACGCAATTAACCGACAACCTCATACAATTAAAAGGCATTGATGTGGCAGGACTGAAAGAACGTGACCGTTTAAGCAAACTGGCATTTGGTGCGCTAAAACGGATGCAAGATAACAACCAAGTTAAATGCACAGGTAAGATAAAAGGGGCTGGTGGTGGCGTGATGCTTTGGACGTTGGTTTAAGCCGCCAGTCTTTCCGTCATTCTGCGATTACCTTGCCAATAACCACACCAATCATGGTGTGTTTTAGTGGTCGCGCACTTACTGGCAATATCATTAAAGATTTTACCGTTAGACCATCGACGGGTATCTTCACGATACGCGGCTTCATTGGCATAGTTGGCTAGATATTCATTACCAAAGCGATGCACTTGACCGTACTGCATTCTACGGAAACGGGCAAAGTAGCTTTCAGCTAAATTGTTAGTGGTACCATCATCTGCACGATACTCCATGCTGTGATTGACACGTCTAGTATCAAATTTACCATGTAGTGGATCGTAAGCATTGTTTTCATCCGCGCAAATGGTCGATTGCTTGGACACAAAACGATCAGCTAGATTAATCACATCGGCTTGATTCTCGCTTTTGATTACAAAAGTTAAAGTCTTGCTTGCGCCTGCTTGATTAGCGCCAGCGCCAGTGAATGGCTCACCCATTCTGTCATAAGCCAACTCAACACACTTTTGGCGCATCACAAACACGCAACGCTTGTTTGGCTTTTGATGAATGGCTAACCGTCGATCAATTCGATCTGCCTTTTTATTCTTTGGGCGGATATGGCCGTTGACATAAGCACCATCCATGTGGATTTCACCATCTAGCTTATCTAACTCACGTTGTTCAATGAGCGATTCACGGATTTTATGCGCTAATACAAATGCTGTTTTGTATTGCACACCCAAGTCACGTGCAAGCTGCAAAGCTGACAATCCTTTGACTGCATTGGCATAGATTGCAATCGCCGCTAAATACACTTTAAGCGGTAGTTTGTGAAAGGAAAATATAGTGCCACTGGTGACTGAGAAAGTATGACCACAATCCTTACAACGCCATGTTTTACGGGTACGTTGAAAATAGTGTTGATTAATAACACCACAGCAAGGACAAGCAATTTTGTCTTCACCACCCCAACGTAATGACTTAAACACCTCAAACGCTTCGGCATCAGTCATTTGCATGACGCGTAATACCGATAAGGTGCGTGATTTTGCTGAGAGTAAGAAGTGTTGTGACATGATTCAACCCTTAATCATCTACTAATATGTAGATATTATAACAGATAAAAGGAATCACTCAATAGGGTATTGATGAAATATCTATTTATATGTAGACTTTTAAACAATTAAATAGATGGATGACCAATCACCATGACAGATACAGAATTATTGACTCAGGCTGAGTGGAATAAATTAGCAACTAACCTGCTAAAATCAGAGCTTGCACGCGCAGGAATTGGGTATGAAGAATTGATTAATCGGTTAGCTAGTTTTGGTGTGACTGAGAGCTATAAAGGTATAGCTAATAAAATCAATAGAGGCACTTATAGCTTTACATTCTTTATGCAGTGCATGAAGGCACTTAAAAAAACAACTGTGAAACTTGACTAATAAAAAATAAGGGCATCATTGTGAGCAACCAGCAACCAGCAACCAGCAACCAGCAACCAGCAACCAGCAACCAGCAACCAGCAACCAGCAACCAGCAACCAGCAACCAGCAACCAGCATATTATCTGAACAAACAATAAACCAACGCAACTTAGAAATACTGCAAACACACTTTCCCCAAGCGATTGAGGTTGACCAGCAAGGTCGATTTGTTATCAACAGTACAAAGCTACAACTTGCGCTTGACCCTGCTGGTGTAAAAGTTGAAGAAGATGGCTACGAACTTAGATGGGTAGGTAAGCGCGAGGCTTACCATAATGCTTTTTTACCCACGCAAAAAATTCTAAATCCACTCCACGATGAAAGTAAACATTGGGATACCACGCAAAATGTCTTAATGCGTGGTGATAACCTCGAAGCATTGCGCATTTTGCGTCATAGCTATTTTGGTGCTATCAAACTCATTTATATTGACCCACCTTACAACACGAAAAGTGATGGGTTTATTTACAACGACAACTTCACTCAAAATCAAACGGATGTCTTAGAAAAGCTAGGTTACGATAAAGACAATATTGATTATATTAAAAATATCTATGGCGCTAAAACGCATAGCGGTTGGTTAAGTTTTATGTACCCACGTCTTTTGCTGGCAAAAGACTTACTCAAAGATGATGGTGTAATTTTTATCTCCATTGATGACAATGAATACGCACAATTGAAACTACTATGTGATGAAGTTTTGGGCGAAGAAAATTTAATATCAACAATAACAGTAAAAATGTCACATTTAAGTGGCGTAAAAATGTCTCATAGAAGCAAAAAAATTCCAAAAATAAAAGAGCATCTTTTGTTCTATGCAAAAAATAAAGATTCAATCATATTAAATGATGAAATGATCGATTCTAGCTGGGAAGAAGCGCTTGATAGATATAATGGATTTATTATAAAGGATACTGACAATCCCAATGACATATCCCTTTGGGCCAGAAAAACTATTGCAGAAATTGCAAAAGACAGAGGCGTGAATACTAAAGATAAAGCTGCATATTTAAGCTTCAAAATACAAAACGCAAACAGTATTATTAGAACTGCTACAAACAACTCTGAAGATTTCAAATCTGTAAAAAAAGAACCTAATTTCTCAGAAATAGTAACTAAAACAGGTATAAACAAACTCGTATATAACGGAGAAGAGGTCATTTTTGCGTCTAACAACGTCAAAGATGGAAAGGTTTTTACATATGTAGGAGATATTTGGACAGACATAGGCATCAACAACCTTCATAACGAAGGTAATGTTGTTTTTAAAAATGGTAAAAAGCCAATCAAGCTAGTTCAAAGAGTTATTAATTTGGCTACAAACGAAGGCGACTACATAGTTGATTTTTTTGCAGGTAGCGGCACTACAGGGGATGCGGTGATGCGGTTTAACTATGAAAATTTTGGCAATAGGAAATTTATACTTGTACAAATACCTCAAGAAATTGACTCTAAAAAAGAGGAGCAAAAAGATGCCTATAAATTTGTTACTGAAGAGTTAAAAAAACCCCCCACCATTTTTGAAATCACTGCCGAACGACTCCGCAGGGCTGGCGCGGAAATTGAAAAATCAATGGCAGCAAAACCAGAAGCAGAAAGAAAACCTATAGACACAGGTTTTAGAGTCTTTGATATTGTGGATGATGCAGAAGCGTTGATTTTGCAAAAACCTCTTTCAGAAGCTGCGCAGTCAGATTTGGATTTATTTACTGCGACAATCCAAGCTGAAATTACCCCTTTGAAAATTCAACAAGTGCTCACCAATTTGCTGTTAGCAGAAGAGCTAAGCTTAACCACAAAAATCAAAGAGATTATCTCTAACAAGCTTTATTTAGCTGATAACGTAGGACTTATCCTCAGCGCAATTGATTTAGAGCAACTTTCAGCAACCATCATTCATCTCAAGCAAAGTGGTACACCTGCCTTATATTTAACGGTTTATGCGCCTTGGGTACGTGATGATAATTTCATGCAGTCTATTAAAACGCTTGCAGAGACTATAGGCTACTCTAGTGATAAATTGCGTTTACGTGGATATGGTGCTTGATCATGGCAATACAATTTCAATATACGCGCCTAGACTATCAAGAAACAGCCGTACAGAGCATCGCTGATGTGTTATCAGATGTGCCTTTTAGCCCTGCTTTACGAAGTGAAGCGAACCCTGTGTTTGACACGATAGCAAATGCAGAAACCCTTAAAAGTAATATTAATGAAATTAGAAGCCGCAATGACAAATCCATCATAAATCCAGTTTTTCATGACGGTATTAGCGATACTCTCATTTATGCTTAAACTTTTAACTCTTTGCAAAGATTTGATTATATTAGTGCCTTGGGCAAAAATTCGACGTGTTAGCCATTCCCCGCGTACAAGCACTCCATAACTAAGGTCTTTTCTTTCCTCTTTTGATAACCAGGTTACGTTTAACGTTTGCGCATCTGAATATAGCGTCGCTTTGTATATGTAGGAATGATTATCTGCAGGGGCTACACCCAGCTTTTCAATTCTAAAAAGGTTACGTACCTTATTTACTTCAACGAGCATAGCGCTGTTTTTAATACTCTTTGGATAATCCATGTTCATTTTCTTTAAACTTTTAAGCGGGTTGGCAAAAGTTTGCGAATACCCGCATGTGGTTAAGTTTGTTTCAGATTTAAATCAAGCGGCTTTTTGTACATCAGTATCATTGTCGCTAGCTTGCTGCAAAAGCAACCGTTCAAAAGCACTGCCATCTTGGCGCGTTAAGTTCGGTACAAAGCGGCTATAAACCTTGAATAACATTTGTGTGTTGGAATGTCCTAATTGACGAGCAATCCATTCTGGTGCTTCACCTGCCGCCAACCATAAAGTGGCAGTGGTGTGTCGCATCTGATAGGGATTACGTAATTCAATGCCTAAATGGCGAAGTAAGGGATACCACACGCGGCGAGTTACGTTAACAACATCGAGCGGTTTATTTTCTAAATTGCAGAATACAAACTCACTACATTTACCAGTAGCTTCATATTGAGCTTTTAATGCTTCATAGACAGGAACTGACATATGTATTTCACGTTGGCTTGAATCATTCTTGGTGTAATCTTCATCACCCCATGTAAATGTTTCTCTAATCAAAATTAAACGTTTTTCAAAGTCTACATATTTCCATTTCAGACCATCAACTTCACCTGTGCGCATGCCTGTGAAGAAACGAACAGTAAAATAGTTTTTAAAGTCTGGGCGCACATGATTGATAATCTTATGCACTTCTTCCAGTGTGAACGGTTTGACATCTTTCTTTGGAATCTTTAACTGTTTAATGCGTAAACAGGGTGTGGTAAAGTTGTATCTGTCAGCTGCTTCGTTAAGGATTTGCTTTAATACCAAGATAATTGCATTGATTCTTCTTGGTGTGTAATGGTCTAGTTTTCTGCAACAATTAGTTAGAGACATTGTTTAGATTTTTTAACCTTGCTTCATATTCTACAGGCGAAATATTGCCTAATGTCGAATGTCTTCGTTTTTGGTTATAAAACG
>Ga0247836_1001709_pt1 | contig 34129 bp, 35 predicted proteins | sample LaCruzMarch2015__4_FD_187116 | JGI IMG/M metagenome (GOLD analysis project Ga0247836, IMG submission 187116) | Freshwater microbial communities from meromictic Lake La Cruz, Castile-La Mancha, Spain - LaCruzMarch2015_14m | ecosystem: Environmental > Aquatic > Freshwater > Lake | place: Spain... | reverse complement strand
CTGATCAGATCGAGATCGGTTGCGGCAGAAACGCTCTCGAGCACAGGGAGGAAGCGATTCCGCCGACCTCAACCCATGCTGACAGCTCCGGCAAGAGACCCTGGGACAGACTTTGAATCAGCCCTGGTGAGGACAGCCTCATGACTGCACTCCGCTTTGGTGACGGCCCGAAGGCATGCCAAGCCATCCGTGGGAACCGCGCTGCCGGGCGCCAGGTTCCGGCTGGCCTACCCGCTGATCGCCTTGGTGCTGAAGCCCGCGACAGGGCTGATCTTGGTGTAGATCGGGTGAGCGGCCTCGCTCAAGGAGAGCGCCGCGACGATCGGAAACTTGTTTTCCGATCCGCGACCGCCTTGCTGCCAGCGGGTTCTCTGCCGAGGTAGGCATCATCCATCTGGATCTTTCCCGCAGCACATAAGCCTCCTCCCGCTCGGTCATCGCGCGAAAGATTTTGTTGTGAAGCAGCCAGGCCGTGTCGTAATTGACGCCGAGGTGACGGCTGAGCTCTAGCGAGGAAATCCCTGTCTTGGCCTGGCCGATCAAGTAGAAGGCCAGGAACCTGGTTGTCACCGGCGGCTAGGTTGCCTGCATGATCGTGCCGGCCGTGAGCGTAGCCTGATGCCTGCAGCTGCGGCACTGCTATCGCTTGAGGCGACGACCGTGAACAAGCCCATGTTCATGGCCAGTGCAGAGTGGACATCGGAAGGCATCAGCCCAGCGCGCCTTCTCCAGAGCTGCCTCACTTTGCTCCTCAGTGCCGTAAAGCTGCTGAAACTCAAGCAGGGAGAGACCTTTCTAGAACTGGATGCCGTTACGCGCCATGGAGCTAATGGTATTTACGTACTAGCCCATCCGGCCCTGGTGACCTGTGCGGAGTGATCTGGGTAATCACGTCTGCTTTTCAAGACTGGACGGTTGTGAAGCTCTTATAAAGACTGGGTCCGTTTCTGGAGCTCAGGCCAATGCAAGGAGAGAAGATATAGGCCTCTTTTAGGGAGGACACAATGCGTCAGACGGGTTATCTTGTAGAATTGCGCAGAGAATCCGATTCGCCTTATTGCCGTATATGGCCACTATCCGCTGCTTAGCATAAAGCCATTTATCTCTAGTGTCCACAATGGCAAGTCTGACTGAGCGGCCAAAATTATCATTCATCCTTCCTCTTTCGGTACGGCCTTGGCCTATAGAGGCAGTATCCAAGGAAATGGCACCAAAATCCTTATTAAGAAATTCATGCTTTACTCGCCCTCCTGGGCTATCATTACAATGAAATGCTTCTGGAAAACCTTCGTAGCAACCTGTTATCGGTGTACTAGTTGTCGGAAGGCTGCGACGCGGGTCAATCCAAGGCGCAATCTCAGTATTTGCCAAGCCAGGTGGATTCAGCTGTGTGATGGGATTGTCTCTGGGTATATCACTCCAATTCGAGTGGGAGTAAAAGTCTTGTGAGGCGTGAAAAGCAAGCCCAAGAGACTCCAGCACATTGCACTTGGCACGTCCCTTTGTCCCGTTATAAATGCAGGGGACGAGCATTGATGTCTGAGAGGCTCGGATGCTACCATCTGCATCAACAAGGGCGGCGGCGTCAGCGACGGCTTCATCAAGCCACCTAAAGATCCATTCTCGGCAACTTTCCAACTTCTTGAGTGCTTGAGTTTCTGTTTGCGCATATCCATCAATGGGCATATAATCTGCCCCATCACAATGTGCTTCCTGTTTACTCATCAGTCCGCGAACAGGATTGTCAGGGGCGCCAACGGCTCCGAAGGTATTGTTTTTTCCCGCCAGCTCATCCATGGTTCTCTGGCCCATTCCTTGGCCGGTCAAGGCGAGTCGCGTTATCTTTTCGTGCTCGGCATCTTGGCCTAATCGCCGGATCGTTCCATAGGCATCGGCTTTAGATGCCTGAGCCAGACAGGAAACCAATAGAATTAGCAATGCTGCTGCTTTTGACATGAGATGATCCCGAGTAGCGTCAATAAAGGGAGCAGTTAGCGCGAGGCAAAGATCAATATCAAAGCATGGCATTCCTGGGCGTTCCAATCCAAAGGCTGTAACATTTATCATAATAGTGTCCCAGTAGGTATCGCGAGGCTGTCACATCTACGGTGGGGTGTGGGGAGAGTCTGTCTGATGTCATTAAGGTATCTAGTTACCCATAAATCTCCGCGACCCTGAGATCGCGCTCCGTGGAGGACATGGAGCTGCAGGCCGCATTGGAGATCCGCTCGGTCATGTAAGCCATGGCAAAGTGCCTGTTGAACCGATAGCAGTAGCCGCCCAGGTAGCGCCTGGCGTACTTGTCGAAATAGAAGGCGTTGAAGGTGCCGGTAAGGCTGGTCTTAAGATTTTCCAGCAGAGTAATGATCCAGCGGAACTGCTGCAGGTCCTTGGGATGTGTTACTCCGGTGACGATGACCTCGTGTCTGCAGCCACCGTTGGTGACCGAGCTGAAGCAGGCCAGCCCATCGGAGAGCACCTCGCAGCCTGGCGCCAGGTGCTGAGTGGCCCAGGCAACAATCGCCTCGGAACTGAAGCCAGCAACCGCCGTGATCTTGGCGTGAATTGGCCAGCATGTCCCATTCAGCGAAACCACCGCCACGATAGGAATCTTTATTCTCCGATCTCCGACCGGCTTTGCCGGCAGTGCGTTCTCCACCGAGGTAGGCATCATGCATCTGGATCCTTCCCCGCCGCAAGGGATAGGACTCCTCCCCGGGCGCGCAGCGAGCTGGTCAAACAAGTAAAGCACTGTTACTAAGAGTGGTCGCCAATGTCAAATTCAGTGATAATTTGCAATAAGTCATGCTGCTAGCGCCTATGATCTAATCGGGTTCCTAGAACAGGCTAGAGAAAGGTGCAAATCACCCAGATCAGTGCATGCATCAGCACATTCCATATGCATGTACGTATATCACTAGACCAAATTCCTGCCTTCCAACATAAACAAAACCTCACTGGAGTCATGCCATGAGCATTGAGAACGTAAAGAGCTTCATCAAAGATGTTCTTCAGAATCGACAAGACTTAGCGCAAGAACTCACCGTCTTTGACAGCCCTGAGAGCTTTGTGGACAAGGTTGTTCAGCTGGGAGCGGCTAATCAGTTTTCTTTTAACAAGTCTGATGTCGTCAACTTCTTGAGCCAAAAGAAAGCACAAGCCGAAGTATCCAACGGACTTGATGACGCAGATCTCGAACCTATCGCAGGTGGGAAAGGTGTCGCTTGGAGCAACTCTCCATGTCCTGCGGACACACGATTCACTTCATGTTTTGGCGTTAGCTGCTGCATTAATAGCGTCTGCTAATATCTTTTAGCAGAGAATTCCCCGTTGTAAAAAACTGCTATCCAAACACTTACAAGACTCCTAAAGCTGGAGTCATTAAGTGTTTGGGTGGCTTTAATTTTATATCATTCTGCTATTTACCCTGTTCAAGGCATGCCTCTAACAGCCTATGCATCCTCAACAAATCGGTGAAATTGTTCGCAATGCGATTTTTCTGCATGAGATCTTGAATGACTCAGTGTTTGAAACAAGTGTAAATGATTTAGAGGGGATCAATCCACAGCTAGAGCGTTGGTGTCAAGTTATAGCCCAAGGAAATTGGGAGACATTTGGGAAGCGGCTCGAATGGAGTGGCTGGAGCCTTGAAACAGTGAATGAGATATTAGGCACAGAGATTAACATAGAACGCTTTTCAATGGCTGATTGGGCAGTTACGCTTACAAACTTTATCGTTGATTTTCCAGCGTTACCGTGTAAGCCAGATGTAAGCCCGCTTCAGGAAGGAGATCCGCTCCCTTTTGAGGATATTTTGCTACCTTTAGTATTGTTTGCAAGGAAACAGCTTCTTGTTAGACTTAATGTATCCTCTTTATCTCCAGGCAATCTGCCTCTAGAAATACTCAGCGAATCTGCATATTTAAACTTAGAACGTGAGCTACTCCGACGCTTATTAAACATTGCATCACAAACACTTGATTTTGAGTTTGCCAGAAATCGCACTGCAGGAGAAAACCTACTGAACTTGATTCTTGAGAACGGAACTGGGACTGCTAGCAATACTAAGTATATTGCGTATACTCATGGTCTTTTATCAGATAGCTTGTTAAGCTTTTTTCAGAGGTATCCGGTTTTAGCACGATCACTTGCAACAGTTGTGAATTTTTGGGTAGAAGCAGTTGGAGAGTTTCTTGAGAGATTACAGTCCGACTTGACAGAGATTTGTACTTTTTTTAATGCTGAGTCGGCGCATAACCCGGGAAAGGTGATTCGAGCGGAAACCGGAGTCTCTGATCCTCACAATTGTGGACGTGGAGTAATAATCCTCACGTTTGAATCATCCTTTCGAATTGTATACAAGCCTAAATGCCTTCAGCTGGAATCAACTTATAATTCACTGTTAGATAGTTTTAATTCATACCTGCGTCAGCATAATCAAGGGAGAAATGATGACATCATCGACTTTAGGATCTTAAAAATTTTAAGCAGAGACTCTTATGGATGGATTGAATTTGTAGAGCAAAAGTCTTGCAGCAACGAGAATCAAGCGCGACGCTTCTACCTTCGTGCGGGTATGTTGCTCTGCCTTCTATATATGCTAGGCGCTACTGACTGTCATAGTGAAAATCTAATTGCTAATGGTGAATACCCTGTATTGGTTGACCTAGAAACAGTAATGCAGCATCAGGTCAGCTCTAATGAGGGGATTTCAGAGAAGTCAGCTGCGTTAATAGCACATAATCACTTACAAGACTCTGTTCTTCGTACAGGGCTTCTACCTTTCTGGGAATTCCGACCTGGCAACTCTACAGCCTACGACTATAGCGCTTTTGGCAATACTTACTCTCAGACTACAAGGGAGCCAGTCCCGATCTGGAAGTTTATCAATACGGATAATATGCGGCAGGCTCGCGAAGTTGCAACCATACCACCTCAAGAAAATGTTCCAATGATAAATGAAATGCCCATTTCTCCTAACACCTATTTGCAAGAGCTAGAGGATGGATTTAAGATCTTTTATGATCTGCTTATTTATTGCCGAGATGATTTGCTTGGGAGCAATAGTCTCCTTGCCGCTTTTTGCTCGACACATGTACGTTTTATATTTCGTCCCACTCGAGTCTATGCAAAGCTGTTGCAAAGCTTAATTAAGCCTAGTTCTTTGCGCAATGGTCTTGACTGGAGTATTGAGCTGGATATACTCAGCAGAACATTCCTGGATGGCACGGAAAATACTAACAACTGGATCTTGCTATCTGCTGAGATTAGATCCTTGTGTCAGTTTGATTTCCCGTACTTCATGGCTAGAGTTAATAGTAAAGACTTGGCCGTAGAGACAGGCGAACTTGCCAGAAACTTCTTTGAATCTTCTTGCTACGACCAAGTGCTATCTCGCTTAAACAGCATGAATAACGAGGATCTTGAAGTACAAACAAGAATTATCCAACTCGTTTTTCATTCTAAAGTTGCAAGAACAAGTGAATTTAATCCGAGTGCTTCTACCTTGGATAAAGCGAGATCTATTGCGAATTATCATTTTGACACAGATGAACTAGTACAGTATGCTCACGATATTGCACTTAAACTAGGACATGATGTCATTACTGGAAGTGATGGCAGCGCCACTTGGATAGGCTTGACTTTTATCCCTTCTGTTGAACGGTTTCAGATTCAGCCCTTAGGTAGTTCACTTTACGAGGGATATTTGGGAACAGCACTATTCTTAGCGGCAATGCAATACGTCAAGCCAAATACTCGGTTTGGAGAACTCGCGCTTCAAGCTGTATTACCCATTAGGCGAGTCTTATCGGGCTCCCATAATGCAACTGCAATAGAATTCGCACATGACATAGGAATAGGTGGCGCAAAAGGAATTGGCTCTGTAATTTATTCTTTGGCAAAAATTAGTAAGTTTCTGGATATCCCTGAATTATTGCATGACGCACTTCGAGCATCAGAGTTATTGACTCTAGAAATTGTTGCTTTAGACAATAGCTATGACGTTATTGGAGGTGCTGCAGGTGCAATTCTCAGTCTGTTGGCGCTCTATTCGCAGACAAATGAGTTGGACTTACTAACGCGTGCAGTTTATTGTGGGAACCATTTGCTTAAGTATTGCCAGACTGCCTATGCAGGCTACAGCGACAGAACGAAAGGGCGGAACTCAAAACCAATGAGTGGTTTTTCACATGGTGCTGCAGGTATTGCATATTCATTATTCAAGCTTTATGAAGTAACTCAAGACCGCTCATACTTTGAGACAGCATGTCAAGCAATTGCATATGAACGAAGTATTTTTTCTCCTTCTAGGCGAAATTGGCCATTCGCTTCTTCGGTGCCAAGTTCTTCAGATGAGCCTGTATTCTGGTCAACTTGGTGCTATGGTGCACCTGGAATCGGTCTAGGAAGAGCAGGGGGCCTGTCGCTCTATGGTAGTGAAGATGTTTTAGCTGAGATAGAGATTGCAATAGAGACAACTCGATCCACCAACCTTCAAGACATTGATCATCTTTGCTGTGGCAACATGGGAAGGGCTGAAGTATTGTTGGCGACAAGTCGAGTTATGTCAAGGCCTGATTGGCATCAAGAAGCCAACAAGCTCGCGGCAATATGCATTCAAAGATCTCTAGAAAAAGGTGGATATCAGTTGTTTCCCGAGTTGCCTCCTTCTGTTTTCAATCCGTCTTTCTTTCAAGGAGCAGCAGGAATTGGCTATCAATTGTTGAGGTTAGCATGCCCAGACTCTCTACCTTCTATCCTGATGTGGGAGTGACTTCAGAGCAAGTTGAACACTTGTCAAATTAGGTTGGTACAGTAAACGTCCGATAGAATCGAACTAGCAGTCGGCATGTCATTGGTTGGGCAGAGAGCATTCGGGGCAGAATGTTGTAAATCCTTCAGTGGTCCATTTCCTGTGTGGGCTGGTGCGGGTTATCATGACACGCTCGATTCCTGGAGGACTTCCAGGGTGTATGCACATGGAGAGCCGAATGCTGTCTGTGCATGTTGTATGACGGGTGTCACATCCGTAGGCCATGGGGGTTGAGGAGGGACATCTGAGAATGACACCCGAAATGGATGAACAACCTCTCGAACGATGGAATAATGCTGCATGGGTTACATCCATGTGCGCGTCAGCGATGTCCTCCTCCTGCTCCTTGAGGTCGGCCTTTCCTTCCTCGATCAGCACCGTAAGCACGATGGTCTGAGGCAAAAGGCCGGGGTTCTCCTGCTTGAGCACCAACAGCTGGGCGTGATCACACAGCCACGTCGGGTGTGAATAAACATCCAGCAGAACCGGTTGCTCCCGTGTCCCCTGCTCTCCGCATCCATGCACCCCAGTTGCCCAACAGCGCTGCCAGTTCAAAGCAGGCGGTCCCCCGAGCGTCTCGCCCACCGCAGTCGCGGGAGGAAGCTGGGCCCGCCCTGACTTGGCCCACCCCAACCCGGCGGCGGCGAGGGGATGACCGCCTCATGCGCGCGCAAGGGTGCGGAACCCGGTGACTGCCAGGAAAGAAGACGCGCCTGCCGGGTTCTTGAGGTTGGATGGGGTGAGGCGTGGTGATTGGCGTGCCCCACCGCCCCGCACTTGCGTGCCCTTACTTCGCGTGACACCCTTACCCCCCCGTAGCTGGGATGGGGGGACCGCGTAGTGAGGTGGAGGTTCCTCGGGATCGGGCAGGGGGCTCGGCTGAGGGGTGGTTCAGTTTTCGAAGTCGCCTGAGTTCAGAGGCTCAGTGAATGCGAGTGCCTCGTCATCAGCAGCGACCTGTACCTCGGTGAGGGCAGGTACGAACTGATCGATGTAGGCGCCGATGGCGGTGATCTTGCTGTTGGCGTTGTCGGCACTGGCCTGTAGCTGGGCCATCAGCGGCTCGGCGGTGGCAGCACGCTCAATGGAGGCCAGCGCATCGCGGCGGGCGGCGTCAATGGCTGCATCGTCATCTGCGTCATCCGCGTCAGGGAATCGGCAAGGTGCGGGTGCAGGTCGGCCTCGAAGGACTGGAAGCCGGCGGTCACGCCGACGATGCGATCGAGCACACCAGTCATGGATTTCAGTGGAGATAGAAGCAGGGAAAGAAGGCGGAGGGTAACGGGACACCTCGGTTTTGAGCACAGGGCCGGGCGGTCAGGCCCGGCGGGAGGGCGCGCGGCCGTTCACCGCGAAAGACGCCCGATAGAGCTCCGAGGCGCTCATCGCCTGAGGGTTGATCGGTTCGCCGTTGCTGCCGATGCCAGAGACCGTCAGTCCACCGGTGGCCTGCTGCCGGCCGGGCCCCGCTGCTGGAACAGGAAGCCATAGACCGGGTGCACGCGCATCTGATCGAGGAACTCGGTGGCGGTCATCGGCCGGCCGTCATCACCCAGCAGGGGTTTGCCCTGGGAGTCGAGCGGTTCGAGCACGTCCTTGCCGTCACCGCCAGTGGTGAGGCGGAAGCAGGTGCCCAGCTGCCCCTTGAACATGTCGAAGAACTTCCCCCGGGCGTCACCACCGGTGCGGCCCTCGGCCTGGGAGAACGCCCGCTCCAGCGGACGGTCCTTGCGAAGCTGGAGCACCTGCTGCTTGGCCTCATCGCGCTCGGCAGCGACGGCAGCCACCTTCCGGGCGGAGGCCTCCTCCATCTGCCGTTCACGCAGCTGCATCTGCTGCTCGAGGATTTGCTTCTGTCGTTCGGCCTCCTGCAGGCGTGCGTACTCCTCGGGGTTGATCTCCGAGAAGCGGTTCAGCTGCTGCCGCAGGGTGCGGATTTCTTTCTCGAGCTGGTTGGTCTTGCGGCGCTCGGCCCGCAGAGGTTCGGAGAGGCGGCTGTCGTCCACCGGGGGAGCAACTCCATCGGGCTGAGCAGTGCCCCGGACCTGTCGGCGCCGCCGCTAGCAGTGCCGCCCTGGCCGCCGTTGCCGTTGGGGTCGGCGGTGGCCGGGGAACCGGAAGCAGTGGCCTCACCGGCCTGAGCGGTGGCGGCATAGTTGTTGTCAGCGCCCTGGCCGCTGGATGCGGCGGTGGGGCTGGAGGTGGAGGAAGTATTGGCAGTGGCCATGACCCATCGCGGCTGTCGTGGAGGAGCATCCCGTCCGGGCTGTGCTCACCGGCTATAGGCCCTAGGGTCTTGGCCCTCTGGGTCTTGCCCCTCAAGGCCCTGCCCCTCAGGCCAGCAGCCAGGCACTGCCACTCCAGAAACGAATCGGCCTCAGGATCCAGCCGCTGCCCGTCCAGACCTTGGCCGGCAGCGGCTGCAAGCCTCGATCGATGCCCAGATAGACCAATGCCATGCCATGGCTCGCGCTCCTCGTCCCAAAGAACTCCTCGGTGACGATCCGCCCCGCCGGTCCCTGGTCCCAGTTGTCGTGACCACCCTCGAATGGCCCGATCGGGTCCTGGCGCCTACGCATCGCTCATCCCACCGCAAACTTGAGCATGCCCCGCACCGCGCCGGTGGTGGTGGTCGAGCAGAACATCAGCAGCGCCAGGCAGGCGTCATTGGGCACCACCGGCAGACCGAGGCCGGCCCAGTCGCGGATCTCGCTCTTGTTGGCCACCATCGTCGTGGTGCCGGTCACAAAGCGAGTGGCCGTCACCCCGAAGGCCCCAGCTGTTCCGGTGGTGGCGCTCAGGGTGACGCTGTTCACCGCCTTGATGCCCGTCTTGCCCGCAGCGGGGAGGATCGGGTAGAGGCCCGAGGCGCGGCTGGTGGCCGCCAGGGCGATCACCACATCTCCGGTGGTGTCATCGGCATAGGTCACGTTCACCGTGGCGTTGACGCCCGTGGCGCCGGTGTCCGTGTACCACTCCAGCCACCAGCAGAGCTCAGAGAGATCCACCGCGCCGATCCGATCCGCTGAAACGCCGGTGAGGGTGAGGGGCAGGTTGGTGGTCTGCACCGTCGGGGAAGCAACGGTTCCCGAGAGGCCGCCCTGGTGAGCGAGGCGGTCATGGACGCTGAGGTTGGTGGCGCTGTTGGCCGTCACCAGATCCAGCCAGGCCAGGTAGTTCGCCGCCGGCGGTGTCTGGTTCGTGAGCGGCAATGCTCCGGTCGTGGCCCGGGTGCAGACCGCCGCCGTGGTCGGAACGGCGCCCTGGCCCGGCTGACCCGTCGCCCGCCAGAGCGAGTAGAAGCGCCCGGCCACGGCGTTGGTGAGGCTCGCCTTGTCGATCAGCGCATTGCGCGAGAGCGTCAGGGCTGCAATCAGCTGGTCGCGGCTCGTGATCGCCATCAGTTCGTGTCCACCCAGAGGTCGTTGACCTGGGGGCTGGCCGGTGCCGTTGGTCCCACGGTCAGCCTTGAGGCGTTGAGCTTGAAGTTCAGCGCCTCCTGCAGGTCGGCTTGCGTGCTCAGGGTGCCGGTGATGCCACCCCAGACGCTCGGCCCGGCAGGGCCGGCAGGCCCCTGGCTGCCGGTTGCCCCGGGTGGCCCGGTTGCTCCGGCTGGCCCCGTCGCTCCGGTGGGCCCAGCGGGTCCGGTGCTGCCGGCGGTGCCGGGCACGCCTTGGGGGCCCTGGGCGCCGGCTGGGCCCTGGCTGCCCGGCGGTCCAGCAGCTCCAGCTGGTCCTTCCGGCCCCCGCAGCGACAACCCGAGGGCGCCCCAAGACGTCATCCACTCCCCCACCAGGTCACGCCTTCTATTGCCACAGACACTGGCGTGGCTTTGGCCTCAGACGATCAGTTCGAAGACCTGGCCGTTCGTCCGGTTGAGGTAAAGATCCCCCGGTGCCGGCGGCGGGTTCAGCCCCTCGCTCGGCGGTGGTCCATCGCCCGCATACCAGCGGGTTCCGCGGCTGGCTGCACCGGAGCCGCTCATCACCACCAGCGACGGTTTGCCATCCACCGGGGAAGGCAGCAGCGCCAACCCGCCTTGGGGATGCAGGCGCAGCCGCCACACTTCGGCGCGACTGCCGTTGTAGGCCAGCCCATCGAGGCCGTCGCTCGGCACCAGCGGCTCGACACCGGCCAGGCTGCCCGTGCCACCGGCTCCGCCAGATGGGGAGCTTGGGATCATGTTGGGCGGCAGGGGGCAACCCAGCAGCGCCACCGGCAACGTGGCGATGTTCATCCCCATCGTCACCGTGACGGTCAGGTCCAGCCGCTGCCCGTAGACGTGCCGCACCTTGGGCACATCGGGCCGGTAGGGCGTCCAGGGCACGGTTTCGCTGGAGCCATCGCCCCAATCCACCTGGAAGTCCTGGGCCGGCAGCCCCAGCGGGTTCACCGCCAGCTCGATCGGAGCTGAGCCGAGCGGATCGTTCCAGCGGCTCGGCGCCGGCATCCAGAACAGTTCCAGCGGCAGCGCCGGCACCGGCCCCAGCCGGAAGCTCAGCTCCAGCCAGCGCGGTGCTTCATGGAGCAGCACCCATTCCTCACCGCCCGGGCAGCCGACCGGCGGGATGATCCGCACCCGCCCGTTGGTGGGATCAGAGACATTGGGCAGCGGATACGGCACGGCGATGCGGCTGAATCAGCGCAGCAGATCCAGCGGTAAGGGGGGCTCCTGGGCATCGACTTCAGGCGCCTCGAGCCCAGCGAGCGGGGTAGTCGACTGGGGTCCGTTGGCGACCAGCCGCTCGGCCTCGGCCACCAGTTCCGCCTTGGTCATGCCCGGATCCAGCGCCACGCCGTAGCGGCGCTCCACCTCGGCAATGATCTGCGCCTTGGTCATCGCGGCGTAGTCAGGCAGCGGGGCCGCCACCGATTCATCCGCAACCGCTGCACTTGCAGTGGCGGCGGCCACCACCGAGAGCAGGTACGGCTCGCTCCTGCCCGCCTCGTTCACCACCACAACCGGCAACCGGGTGGGTTCGGTGATCAGACTGCAATCCAGCTGGAAGCTCAACTCCGTGGTGCTGAGGAAGGTGTAATCACCCGCCTCTGCCTGGCTCTCACCCCCGACCTCAAGGTCACCGCCAGCGGAGAAGCCCGTGCCCACCACGTAGGCCTCCACGACCTCGCCCTTGACCACAAACGGTCCGCCTTTGATCGCGGTGATCGTTGGCAACGCCATAGGTGGATCCGGAGGATCCACTGGCGATCCACCACCGTCCTCCCCATCACCACCGGCAAGCCCTGGAGGATGCGCCGTCCAGCCGAGGGCCTGCCAGCCATCCATATGACAGGGGAAGCAGAAGCGGCTCTGGTCGCCAAGAGTGATCCGCACCATCCCTTCCGGGGCCGCCACGCTCAGCAGGGAATCGGCATCGGTGAGGGCCATCGGAATCGTCGGATCAACGGGGCGAATGCGGTCGGAAGGTCCCTCCTGGACGGGGTTGAGCTCCGGTGCGGTCGGTACCGTCGGATCCGAGCCCTGCGTCAGCGGTTGAGGCGGCGCCCAGGGAGTGCCGGGCTGCGTCGGCCTTACCAGTGAGCTTTCAGAGTCGCTCATCGGCTCAACCGTGGGTGAGGCTGACGTGGGCACCAGCCGGCGTCGATGGCGTCAGGGTCGCCCGCGCAAAGAAGAAGCAGGGATCGACGACGTTGGCCAGATCACCGGCGGCGGGCACCAGGGCATCGCCGCTGATCGTCGCCTCGATCTGGCCGCCAGCGGCGGGAACCGCCACGGTGGCGGCCGTCACCCAGGTGCCGGTGGTGCCGTCCTTGAGCAGCGGCGCCACCTGCAGTACGGCCGTCACCGCAGCAGCGGCACCGGGGTGGGAGAACAGCAGGGTGAAGTGCTCGACGGTGTCGAGCGGAACGCTCAGGCGCACGATCTCAGCGCTCACCCGGGTGCGCTCGAACGGGTCGGTGGCGCTGTAGTTGATCCAGCCCACCAGCGTGGTGCCGGCATCGATGAGCTTGTTGCCGGAAGCGGTCATGGTCGTGTCCTCAGAACAAAGAGATCAGGAGATGTGGGGCAGTATTCGCCTCAGGTGATGGCGGGGCCGATGTTGTACAGCCGCCCGATCGCCTTCTGATCGCAGACGGCAAAGCCCACGTACCAATCGACGCGGGTGCGGAACACCGGGGCGTCCTGCACTTCACCGAAGTCCCGCACCGAGATGCCGTAGCGGCCCTCGAACGGTCCCTGGAGGCCGGTCATCTGCTCATCGCCGAAGGCGCAGCAGTAGATCGAGGTGGTGCCACCCGCTTCCCCGAAACCGAGCACGTCGTTGCCGTTGGCGTCCTCCTCCAGGCAGAGGATTTCGGTGTCCTCGAACCAGTGGCGGCCGTCCATCACCTGATAGAGATCACCACCAGCGGCGCGGCAGGCGGAGCTGATCTGGCGCCGGCCCGCCTTGCTGGTGAGCAGCACCTTCTCGCTGCCGTAGGCATTGACGGAGTCCACCAAGGCCTCCAGCCGGGTGAGCTTGACGCTGCCGGAGGTGTTATCGACTGTCTGGGGGCCACCGGGGGTGAGCCGCTTGCTGAGGCCGTTGAAGGCGCGCGGGTCGAAGGCGGCATCGCCGTTGATCACGGCTGCTTCCAAGGTGAGCCGCATCGAGCGCACCTTCTGCTCGGTCTGGCTGGCCCTGGCCTCGGGGCCGTTGAGGTCCACGATCGAGCGGTCCACATCGAGATCCCCCCCGAAGAGGTGGACGAACTCGGTGTCGTTTTCGACGGCGCCGTAATCACGCCGGTAGCCCTCATTGACGGCACGAAAGCCGACGCGGGGCATTTTCTTCTCGACGGCGAACTTGAGAGCACCACCAAGCAGGTTGCGGAAGGGCAGGCGGCTGATCAGTTGACCCTCGGTGAAGGTCTTGATCACGGCCAGGCGCTCCACCCGCGTCTCGTGTTTGGCAGCCTCGATCAGGGAGAGGCCCATGTTTGCTCCGGGTGTACCCAGCAACGTCACCCATCTATTGCCAGCCACCGAAAGGGTTGGGTGCTGGTCAGGCCCCGTCATGGTGCGGGGTGGCCTCAAGGGCTGACGCAAGCGGCGAAGCCGCCCTTGACCCCACCCCGCCCGGCTTTGGGGTCCTTCTCCAGCTCCCCATGGCTTCCGCCTTCCGCCGCGCTGCACTGGAGCGCCACAGCTCCGAATCCCTCGATCGCATCAGCACCATCTGCCACTCGGCCTGGGTGCCGCTGCCACGGCTCGCAGAGCTGGCCGAGCAGATCCTCTTTGAGCGCCAGGCGGCGCTGCCGGAGCGGGCACTTGATCCAGAGATCCTGGCGCTGCTGCCCTATTGAGCTCAGCTCAAGCCCGGCTGCGGCCGGGCTTTTCCATGCCGTTGGCGAGACAAGCGATCCAGGGATAGACTCCCTGTATATCCAGGCAGGTCCGATGCGGGCGGTCACCAAGTTGTTTCTGAGCAACCGCAGCCAGGCGGTGCGCATCCCCGCCCATCTGCGGCTGCCCGACTCCGTCAAGGAGGTGGAGGTTCGCGCCTGCGGCCAAGAGCGGATCATTGCTCCTCTCGGTCGCAGCTGGGACAGCTTCTTCCAGGGTGGCCCCACAGTGCCCGACGACTTTCTGGAGGAGCGGGCTTCCCAGCAGCAAGGCGAACGCGAGTCCTTCTGAATTCGCCGATGCTGCGCTATCTGCTGGATACCAACATCTGCATCTATGTGATCAAGCGGCGGCCGGAGTCGCTGCTGGAGCGGTTCAACCGCAACGCCGGTCACCTGGCGATTTCGTCGATCACACTGGCCGAGTTGATGCACGGCGCCGAGAAGAGTTCCGATCCGGAGCGCTCGCTGGCTGTGGTGGAGAACTTCTGCAGTCGGCTGGAGGTGCTGGCCTATGGCGCCAAGGCCGCCCAGCATTACGGCCAGATCCGCTCTGCCCTGGAGCGCCGCGGCACACCGATCGGGGTGAATGATCTGCACATCGCCGCCCATGCCCGCAGTGAGGGCCTCACCCTGGTGAGCAACAACCTGCGCGAGTTCGAGCGGGTGGACGGGCTGCTTTACGAAAACTGGGTCTGACTACTCGCTCGCAGGGGGTTCCAGGTCTGCTTTGAGCTTTTAAAGGTGAACTCCAGCAGATCTCCGGCGTCTAGGGCTTCTAGCGCCGCTACCGAGTCAGGGCCTCATTCGTAGTGCGTCCACAGCCTCAGCACCTTCACGATCTTTTCCTCGCGCAGCACCTGGTAGACGAGCCGGTGCTGGATGTTGAGCCGTCGGGAGAAGGCTCCACGCAGATCACCCACCAGCGCTTCATAGGGCGGCGGCTGCCGAAAGGGATCCTCTGCCAGGAGTTGCAGCAGCTGCTCGGCCTTGGCCTTGAGGGCCGGTGAGGCGGCGGCGAGCTTGCGGGCGTCCTTCTGCGCCTGCTTGGTGAAGCGAACGCTCCAGCTCACCAGCCGGGCTGATCGCTGAGCTCATCTGACGGTGTGGCCAACCCATCGAGGATCGACTCGCGCATCCCCGGGATCGAGACCAGGTGCAGCGTCTCCTGGATGGCGTTCCAGTCGGCCTCGGAGAGCAGCACGGCATTGCCGCGCTTGCCGGTGATCTGCACCGGCTCATGGGAATCCCCGACCTCGTCGATCAGGGCATACAGGCGCTTGCGGGCTTCTGTCGCAGAAATGCTGGCCACCAGAGCAGAGCGTCAGGCACGTACGTCAAAGCGTACCGCTGCCTGCCATGGCAATGGGTTGGATCCGAGACCTGTTGCCGCAATGGCCACGCCGATGACCCCGGAGCGGTTCCAGGACCGCTGGGAGGCCTTCAAGGGCGAACCCCAGCAGGTCTCCGGCATCTGGGGGCTCTATCGCTCGATCGCCGAACTGGAAGGCAGCGGCGACATCCTCGATGAGCAGGCCACCTGGGCGCTCAAGTTCAGCGAGAAGCCACCCACACCGCCGGCGCCGGCCGGTGGCCTCGATCCACGCGGAATCGAAGAAGAAGGCTTGATCGGCCCAAAGATCGCCGCACCGGTGAAGCCCGGCGATTCCTACCTGCTGGTCAACGACCGCGACCAGGACATGGAGGCGTTTGATCACACCGGCAGGCTCCTCTGGAAGGTGCAGTGTCTGGCCCGCGGGCAGGGGGCCGACAACGACTGGACCCGCACCAGCACCGACACTCCGCCCGGCCTCTACAAGCTCGGCCAGCTCTACCCCGATTACGAGCAGAACCCCAACCCGCCCTGCAGCGACACCGCCATGTCCTACGGCTGGTACAGCTTCGATCTCGTGGAGCTGGAGCAGCAGGAGATCAAGGTCGGCCGGGCCGGGATCATGCTCCACGGCGGTGGCTCCGGCTGCGGCTGGCCCGGTGCCTGGGCCGCAAAGCAGCCTCTGCTGCCGACGCTCGGCTGCATCCGCCTCCACAACGTCGACCTGCGCGACAAGGTGCTGCCCCTCTACGAGACGGGCACGGTCTATGTCGGTGTCTTCCAGGAGCCCTGAGCCGGGTGATCGGCGGCCCCCCTCCGATCACCCACCTGGCCCGTCCTCTCCCGCCGCAGGCGAACCGGAACAGCGGCGGCCGGCCAGGCCCCCATCGACGTTCAACCGGGAACGGTTCCTGCTGCGGCTCGTCGCCCTGGTGCTGATCGCTGAGGTCTCCCTCTACGCCTTCGGTGCGGGTGTCTGCGCCTGGCGCGGCGCACAGCAACAGTTGCCCCAGGGGGGCCTGTGTGCTCGCTTTGACAACGCCGTCCACACCGCCTTCGGTGTGGCGCTCAACACCCTGCTGGCGCTACTTGGGGGCAAGGCGCTGAGCGACAGCCAGCGGCCGCCAGGGCCATAGGCCACAGCCAGGCATCACTCGATCGGCTGAGCAGCCACGGCATGAATCAACAAGCAGTCCGCCCAGATGGTCGGCGGGTTGGGGCGGCTGGCCTGCTGCTTGGCCTTGCTCAGCTTGGCCTTCTCCTCCGTCGAGGCCTGGGGTCGCGCGTCCTACGCGATCAGGCCATGGCCCGCACCCCATCCCAGGCCGATGCCCTCTTCCAGCAGTTCCTGCCCCTCGCTGATTCCATCGCCCGCGGCCTGGCGGTCGGCAGCCGCGTGATCGAGCTGGAGGATGCCCGCCAGGTGGCGCAGATGCAGCTCTGGCTCTCCTGCCGCCAAGTCACCGATCCAGCCTCTGCCGCTGGCTATCTCAGGCGCTGCATCAAGGGCGCCCTGCTCCACCACCTCCGTGATCACGGCCGCCTGGTCCGCGTCCCGAGGCGTCAGCACGAGAAGGGCGGCCACCCCTGGAGCCATCAGAGCCTGCATGCCCCCCTGCCCAGCGGCGCGATCTGGATCGATCAGCTGGAGGCGCCCGAGCAGGAGCAGCAGCCGGAAGGCGCCAGCGTGGAAGCCCTGCTGGATCGGTTGCCAGCAGCCCAGGCGGCCGTGATCCGGCTCTCGGTCCTGGAGGGTCAGAGCCTCCGCCAGATTGGCCAGCAGCTGGGCATCAGCGCCATGTCGGTGCAGCGGAGCCGGCAGGCAGGCCTCGCCGCCCTCAAGGCCGAGCTGGCCTGAGGGCCCAACAGCGGGGCTGCCCCTCTGGGGCTGGCCCCGTTGGGGCTGGCCCCATTGGGGCTGGCGGTGGGATCGCGCATCATCCGCCGGGGCAAGGGCTGCGCGAGGCGCTTCGCGCCCCTTGCCTGATCCGGCGGTGCTGCTGGCGTCCCATCGCTGCGCCACGGCGCCAGGTCCCATGTCCCTCTGGCTCGATTCCCTCTCCCGCGAGGATCCCGTCGCCCTGGTCCACTCCAGCCACCTGGCGCTCACCCGGCTGCTGCGCAGCCACCGGGGCAAGCCGATCCGGCGCCTCTGGATCGATCACCCCTATGGCGAAGAAGAAATCACCCTGCTGGAGGAAGAGCTGATCCCCGCGATGGAGCAGTTCCTGGCCCGCATCCAGGAGATCGATGCGGCGCTGGAGGCCGCCCATCAAGCGGAGCTCGAGCGGATCCAGGCCGCCAGGGCAACAGAGCCACTGGCTGCGGCCTGAGTGTTCATGGGGCCGGTCAGCACCGGCCCCCTCACCAGGGTTTGCCCTTGCGCAGGTAGGTCTCAGCTTCCGCTTTACGGATCACCCGCGACTCGTGGTTGTTGCTGATCTGCACCAGGCCGCCACTGATCCTGGCCGTGACGCGCCAGAGTCCTGCTGGCTCTGACGAGATTGGCTTCTCACCCAGCACCGAGCCGAGCCGATCACCAGTGGCAGCGCCAGTCGTAGAGACACGGAGAGCAGGAGGCATCAGCGCAGCAGCAAGACGTCAACATCCCTTGCCAGCGCGGGCCCTGGCCTGGCAATGGGACGTGAACGAACGCCATGCAGCCATGCCCACCACCATGATCAGCGCCAGATCGATGAAGGCCCCGGCTCAGATCGCCCGGGTTCACGCCAAGCCCCGCACCGGCATCTGGCCCCAGCAGGTCGTCGGCGCACCAGGCGTTGCCTTCTCCGTCGCCATGGCCCCCTCGCGGGGCAGCTTCGATCGGCAGATGACCAAGACCACGCTCACCCGCCCATCACGGGTGCGGCGCACCGGTGGTTGGAGCAGCGGCGATCTGCTCAGGATCACCTGAGGGCTGGGGGGTAAGGCGCGCGGGATTCCTCATGGTCGCCCCACGGGCAAGGGCTGACGCGAGCGGCTCGGCGATAGGCGCCGTCGCCGCCCTTGCCGTCGCGGGGCACCACTCGGGCGTCCCGCGCTTTGCCATTCATGGCCGCGTCCCAGTCCCGCTCTCGCAAAACCTTCGATGGCCCCACAGCAGAAGAGAAGATCGTCGCCTCCTTGATCGAGCTAATGGAGGCCGGCTCAGACCCCTGGCGGCGGCCCTGGGATGGCACCGGCGGTGGCCACCACGTCAACCTGCTCTCGGGCCATCGCTACCGCGGCACCAACCCGATCCTGCTCACGCTCGGCATGCACATCCGGGGTTCTGCTCTGCCGTTCTGGTGCGGCTTTGCGGAGGCCAGGAAGCTCGGGATCTTCCCCCGTAAAGGGAGCAAGGCGGTTCACATCCTGCGGCCCCAGCTCCACAGCCGCGAGGAGCCTGGCGAGGGCGGTGAAGTCACCCTGCGCAGCTGGGCCAGCTATCGGCCGGTGGCGGTCTTCAATGCCGCCGATCTCGAAGGTGAGGCCCTTCCCGCTCTGATCGAAGCCCGCAAGGCAGCGGAAGGTGTGGAGCCCAAGCCGGAGCCCGAGCGCCTTGAAGCGGCAGAAGCCGTGCTGGGTGCCTGGCCGGTGCCGGTCAGCTTTGGCGGGGATCGCGCCTGCTATCTGCCCGGCATCGATCGGATCCAGCTGCCCGATCGCGCCAGCTTCCACTCACCGGCAGCGTTCTGTGCCACCTGGGCCCATGAGCAGATCCACTCCACCGGCCATGAATCCCGCCTGAAGAGGGATCTGGGCGGTGCCTTGGGGAAGGCGCGCTATGCCCGAGAAGAGCTGGTCGCCGAGCTGGGGGCGGTGCTGCTGGGCGATCGGCTGGAGATCGGCAGCGAGATCGAGAGCCATGCCGCCTATCTCGGTCACTGGATCGAGCTGCTCAAGGAATCACCCAAGGTGCTCTTTCAGGTGCTCAGCGAGGCGAGGCAGGCGGCGGATCTGATCTGCCCGGAGGTGCCTGGGCAGCAGCAGCCATGCGGAGAGGCCCTCACCACCTAAGTGGTCCTGCACATCCGCCGTTCATTTCATCGACCGCTGTCTCAGACCGGGTGGTTCGTCGGGCCAGGCGGGCAGAAGTTGGAAACCTGCCGGTGGAACCTTGCGGGCCATCGCGGCTGGCTGCAGTGTGGGCTCACCGGTCAGGCCTGATGAGCTGGAGTGAACTGGAGCGGCTGGTGGCCGAAGCGGAGAACGACAGGGACCTCCGCCGGGCCCTGAGGCACTGCCGGTCCAAGCAGGAACTGGTGGTTGCCGCCCGCCGGCTGGGTTATCGCATCACCCGGGTGGATATCCAACGAGCCCGGAAGGAGGACCCGAATCAGGAAGCTGAGAATCGCACCATCCGCACCAGCGCGCTCGAGGGTTGATGGCAGCAGGAGAACGCGACTGGCTCCGCCTCCCGGTGGTCTCGGCTGGCTCGGAGTACCTCGTAATGGGTCATCTGATGCGACGCAACATCCTCACCTACAAGGCCCCGCCGGGGAATGAGGGCTACGACCTGATCTGCCTGCATCCCGACCCACGCCATCAACCGGGGCCTGACGAGAAAGCGCAGATCCGGGTGCAGGTGAAAAGCCGGTACGCCAGCGACTGCGGTCGCAGCTTTCCGGTCAAGGACAAGAGTCTCGACGCCTTTGACTATCTGGTGGTGGCCTTTCTGAACATCGGCAACTTCTACGGCAAAAACGATGGCAGCAGCGGCGCCCGAGAGCCCGAGTTCTTCACACTCCCACAAGCCTTTATCAAAGAGCACCACCAGTCCAGCTCTAGTTGGCAGAAAGTACTGCTAAAGGGCCTGGAGGATGAGATTAAAGCGTTCCGCAACGAGGAAGGTTTCGAGCAGATAGCCAGCGATCTGGGAATACTCTTCCCTCGCAAGGTCCGAGAACAGAAGCTGGAGTCTGCATGAAGTTCCGGGTGATCCAGTCGAATGATCGCGGCTTGCTGACCAAGGTGGGCGATCGAACCTATGCGCGCCGCAAGCCTGCCAAGGGGGAGGAGCAGCTTGAGCTGCCAACCCTCTTTATCTGGGTCAAGAAGCCAAAGCGCTACCTAGCCCGCTGCTGGACGCGCTGGTCGGGAGAGGTCCTAGGGCAGGACTTTGTCTATGAGGTGACACACTTTCGAGAGGTCATTGATCTGCAGGGACAAAGTTGCTTCCATCAGTGGTGCTCCCACCAGCTCAGGCAAGAGATGTGGACGATGAGGGGAGAAGTTGTTGATATAAGCCAGGAGAGCTGCCCTGAACCGGAGGCTGTCTATGAGGCCAAACGACAGAAGGGAACCTCTGGTCTCCGGCGGAGAAAGGCGCGCGTCCTGGCCCAGTCGCCGGCACTTTCGGAGGATGAGAAGGCGCGGCTGAACCAGATCTATGGTTTTCGAGACTCCCTCAACCAGGCCGAGGGGCGCATAAGCTATCACGTTGATCACATTCTGCCACTAGCTGCTGGCGGCCTGCATCATCCGGACAATCTGCGCGTGCTGGCAGCATTGGAAAACATGCGTAAAGGGGCCAGGCTCCTTGACACTGCTACTGACTAGCAGGAGGCTTGTGTGAGAAGTTGGCGAGAGAAGTAGAGACTAATTGATTCTAAGTGTACTGATCCGACATGGAGGCACCGTTACCCAGTCACCAGGCAGCCCTGAAAGATTCAGTTCATCTCCAGAGCCTTGAAGGTCGCTGTCTTCACATCGTTGTAAAAGATCGGATCAATCTTGTCGATCACATCTGTGCTCACTTCCAGGAAACTCCGCTTGTTCTCAGCGGGGATCAGAGCGCAGCGGGCGCCATTGTCCATCGCCACTTGAAGTGGCTCCACCAAGGAGCGGGCGGCCTTGATGTTGCCCTGGATGCTCATGTCGCCGATCACCAGCATGCCGGCGCGGGCCGGCGCCCGTCGAATGGCGGAGAAGGCCGCGATGAAGAAGGCAACGCCCACTTCAGCCCCAACCTTGTTGCCGAGCAGGTCGATGGCTTCCACGTTGTAGTCGTAGCTTTCGGCTTCATGGCCGATCGAGAAGGCGTGCTTGTTGGCTTGAAGGTAGGCAAAGGCCCGCGTGATCGACTCCTTCATCGCCCCACTGATGCCACCAGCAGGCTTGAGCTTGCCGTTCCCTGAGGCGATCGAGACCTCCAGTCGGTAGAGACCCACAGTGCCATCGCCGGTGACGGAGGTGGCATAGACCGAGCCAGGAGCCATGGGCTCTGCCGCAATCAGATCCTGGCCGCCCTGCTCAGGCACGCCCACGAAGTGCTCCTCGCCCGTCTCGTTGTCGGAGTAACTGAAGGAGGTCTGGCTGTACTCGAACGACCCCATCTTCTTGAGCTGTTCCTTGACACGGCGCCTGCCCTCGATCGCCAGCTTGAGGATCTCCTCCAGGTCTTCCTTGGAGGGTGCTCCGTGAGGATGGATGATCTTGACCAAGCCCGACACTGTGCGCCGAACAGCCTTGCGATCGCGAGCATTGAGATGGGTACCCATGCCGAAGTAGGTGTCGCACAGCTCGGTGTAGTTGAGTTTGCGCAGATCCCGCAGCGCCTCGGCGAGATAGTCGATCACGAAACCGTAGTGGTCTGTGAAGAACTCATTGCGCATCTTCGGGATTTCCCACCCCGGCAGGTAACAGTGCAGCCTGTCAATGAAGGCCATGTCATCGCGGATCACATCGGGCATTGGCGCGAACAGGTGCCCGGTCTGCACCATCACGTCAATTGGTTGCTGGGTGTTGCCGAACATCGCGATGCTGGCATCACCGGCGAAGCTCTCAGCCCCACGCTGAAACTGGCCTGATTCGCAGTAGGTCTTCATCGTGGTGATCACCTCTTTTGGCATCTTCTGCAGATCGGCCACCTCGTCGAAGCCCACCACGTCCCAGATCGAGACCATCCCCTTCACCTTGCCGTTCATGTGCCCGAAAAGGTTGGCCACTGTGGTGGGACCGGTGAGTAAAGCGGCGTACGGGGAGAGTTCCTGCACGGCAAAACTCTTGCCGGTGCCACGAGGGCCCAGCTCCACCAGGTTGTAGTTGCGCTCGCAGAGCGGGATTAGCCGAAGCAGAAAGAGCAGCTTGAGCCGCTGGGTCATCTCTGAGGGCTCATAGCCGATCGAGCGGATCAGCAGATCAATCCATTCTTCGGTACTGAACTGGGTGCGCAGCTTCCGGTACTCCTCCAGATTGAAGGTGGCCAGCTGGATTGGGTTGAGCTGGCTGATCGAGAAAGGCGCCTTGCTATCGGTTTCATCCCACTCCACCTCCACCTGGGCCCAGACCCCGCCGGTCAACAGCCGCTCAAAGGCATGCACGTCCTCGTCGGCGATCCGAAGGTTGCTGCTGCCGAAGTTGACGCACTCGGCCACGTAGGTGGAGCCGGTGAGGCGGACCTTCACCTTGTCGATGAAGGTGTAGCGCCCCTTCTGCTTGACCTTGCTCTGGGCCTTGGTGGCCTCATCAGGGCGGATGTAGTTGTTGGCGAGGGTGTCGCGCACCACCGCCAGACCCAGCTCAATGGCGGCGGAGTCGGATGAGGCACAGTACTTGCCGAGCAGGTACTCGAGCACGAACACCGGCACGTTGGCGCCCACCTTCACCGAGCGCACCAGGTCCTTGCGGACGCACTTGCCAGCAAAAACCTGGTTGACCTTGTCGTCGAGGGCGTCCCGGGGCGTGGTGGTCATGGATGGGTCAGGAGGGCATGGTCGGGCCTTTGTGGATCACGGGTGTGCTACAAACGGCTTTGTGGATCATGACAGGCCATTCCGTGATCCACAAGGAGCGTCTCATGGCCTCCCCTCCGCAATCGCCAGGAGCTGCTCCAGGGAAAGGACGCTTGACCGGCGGCCGCTGCCTTCTCGGAGCAAGGCCAGAATTCCCGCCTCCCTCAGGCAACGCAGGATCCGCTTGGCAGTGGGGGCCGGTATGCCGGCATGCTTTTCAAAATCAGTGGCCCTAAAGGTGGGGGTGGAGAAGATCCAGTCCAGGGCAGTGATGGCGTATTGGGAATGGGTGGCCTCCTGCGCCGCGGGCTTGAGCTGCTCGTAGAGACCGAGAATCTGGGAGGCCCTCAGCTGGTTCTCGATCGCTTGGGCCTGCACGGCCTCCAGGAAGTAGCGGCACCAGCCGGTCCAATCACCATCCCGGGAGATCGCCAGCAAGCGCTCCACATAGCTCTCCTTGTTGGCCTCAAAGAAAGCACTCAGATAGAAGTACGGCATACGCAGGATGCCGACCTGCCAGAGGAACAGGGGCAGCACCATGCGGCCGATGCGGCCATTGCCATCCAGGAAGGGGTGAAGCGATTCGAACTCGGCATGCACGATCGCTAGTTGAACGAGACGGTCGGGATAGGCGGTGTGAATGAAGCCCTCCCAAGACCCCATCGCCTCCACGAGCTTGTCCGCCTGGATCGGGATGAAGCGAGCTTGTTCAATGGTGCACCCCCTCGGTCCGATCCAGTTGGGGATCTTGCGGAACTCACCCGGCGCCTTGTCATCGCCCCGAACTCCTGAGAGCAAGGTACTGTGCAGCTCGCGAATCACCCGGAGCGACAGGGGCAGCGACTCGAGGAGCTCCACCGCCTCCCGCATGGCCCGGCGATAGTTCTGAACTTCACGAATGTCGTCGCGTCGTTCCGGGGAGAGTGTGCTGGCCTCTGCATCGGCTTCGAACTCAAGAACTTCAGCGAGGGTGGCCTGGGTCCCCTCGATGCGGGAGGAGAGCACCGCTTCCTGGCTGGAGAGTGGGCTGAGAAGTACCGCAGGATTGGGGATTCCCTCCAGCAGGCCGTCGTAACGGGCGAGGCTGGCATTGGCGGGACCAATCAAAGGGATCAACTGATCCCAGTCGAGGCGAGGAGGGGGGAAGCCCCCGAGGTGATAGGAGACAGGACCCATCAGCTCATCAGATCGACCACGAGGTCGCCGCTCCTATGGAGCACGAGGTTGCTGGCTGCATCGCAAAGCTCCAGGTACAGCTTGCTGGCGCTCACCTCCTGGGGCAGCACCAGGCCGATTGTCGCCTGCTCCCCGGGGGTGAGGGTGATGCGGTCGGTGTCCCGGTCCAGCTGGGCTCCTACGGCCTGTATCGGGCGGGCCACCAGCTCGTCGGTGGCGGTGTCATAGGCGCCGATCACCACCTGCCTCGGCTGGCCCTGATTGAGCAGGTCCACGGGCAGGGCCAAGGTCACCATCACGACCCGGTTGGTGATCTGCTCAGGGAGCTCACCTGGCCAGGTGAGCTTGCGCTTCTTCTCCTTCACGACAGGCTGGGCCGGCGGGCAACGGAAGCTGAGCACAGGGATCAGCACCTCCTGCAGACTTGTTCCACCGTGGTGGTACGAGAGGCTGCCACCTGCCCTGAATACGCCGGCACCACGTGGTACCACCACCGTGGCCCCTTCAGGGCCATAACCCAAAGAGGTGGGGTCAATGGCGACGCATGGATCCGGCACCGTGGCGGGGTGGCCGACCCAGCAACGCCGTTCCAGCTTGAGAACCTTGCCATTGGGAGGAGCAATGCGCATGGCCGGCTCCCGGAGCGGGCCATGGATGTGGCCATGGTCGGAGGTGATCAAGAACCGCTCAAGAGGATGATCGAGCGGCAATCTGGCCAACTTGCGGACGGCCTGCTCAATCCGGTCGATCTCGCGCTGCATATCAGCACGCACGTTTGAAAGTAGATCGGTGCGGTCGCGCTCGCCGGCCTCATCGATCCCCACGCTGGTGATCACCACAGGCGCGGAGCCGACAAGTAATCGGATCAGATCCTTCTCCTTGCCAAGGATCACGTCTACCAAGTTGAGCACCACCGCATCAGGCACCCGCTGCTGCAAGTGGGCAAGACGCTTGGCTTTGTTGTCGGGCCCCCAACCAATCGGGTTGCCATCCACCACGGAGGTGGGGGATCCGGCCTGATCGACCACGGCAAAGGAGCGCTCGGAACCCGGCAGCAGGGCCGCCATGCCCACATAGGTGATCGGAGGAAGGGCTGCCTGTGCGGCTTCCAATCGCAGCTCGCTGAGCTGGTCGCTGCTCCAGGAAGCGAAGCGTTCCTGTAGCGATGCCCCCATTTCATAGCGGAGGGAATCGACCCAGAGCACGACGATGCGGCCGGCACCGAGCTGAACCCGCTCAGTCCAGATGCGCTGCTGGGGCAACAGGCCAGGGATGCTCCAGCCTGCGCTCTCAAGCGCTTGGGTGAAACGTTCGGTCTGCTGCTGGAGCAGTTGGTCGTAGCGCTGGCGCAGCTTCTCAAGCCCTGCAGCTATGGCGACGTCAGGAGTGGGAAGGCCTGCGGCCAGTTCCTCCATCTGCCGCTGCAAGCCATCCACTCGGTAGGCGCCATTGGTGATGGTGGCGGCCCAGATTTCAGCACTCGCAATTGTCTTGGGCAGCACGGCTGTGGCTGCGGTGATCTCGAGACCAAGCTCTGAGGCTGCCTCGGCGAGTTGCCATTGGGCGCGGCGCTCCAGCTGCCTCGGCTCGGAGGGGAGGCCCACGAGCCAGAAACTGTTCTGACGGGCTGCCACCAGCTCCTGGGCCTTCACGTCATCACCGCTGGCGAGAAAGGCATCCACGCTGCGCAAGAGAAACACTTCCTCGCAAGGGAAGGTATCGATGGAGCCCAGCACGCCGGGCCGTTCGGCTGCGATCAGCTCCTGAAGGCCGAGCTCTGCTTCGATTGATCGTGCGATGGCGGCGTAGGCCACCGGGTACTCGCTCCTCAGCCGCATGATGTCCTGGAGAGCTGTTTCGACAGCGACCTTGCCGGAGGGCAAAGCCTGTTTCCGGAAAGCGGTGAGTTCATCACCCTGCCAGTCGCGGAGAAACTCATGCAGCAGCAGGGCCCTCTGAGCCCTCAGGCGCCATTGGGGCAGGGGCTCGTCCGCTGGAAACCCGAGGTTCCAGCGGCTCTTGAGCAAGTCCGCCAGCTCGTTGCACAGGTTCTTCGTGGTGATGGCGTTATCGAGCTGGTCATTGACCAGCCAGGCGCGAGCAAGCTCGCCGTTCTCGGGTGGGCTGCTGCGCTTCAGTTCCTGCTGGAAGAGGGCCTTGAGCAGGCTGAAGCCTTCACTCCCCGATTGCTCCAGGGCATGGGCAACCTCGCGGTAGGTGAGATCAGGCCTTTGGAGCAGCTGCTCCACCTTCTCGGGTTCGAGATGCTCACGCAGGTAGCCGCGGGCGCGATTGACCAATTCGATCGCGAAGACCGTGCCTGCACGGATGAGCTCCAACAGGACCTTGCGGCCTTCAGCCTCCTGGCGACCGGGGAGATAAACCAGCAAGGGGGCGGGGAGGTCGGCCGACACCAAGGGTTCCAGCTGCTCTCGCAGCTGGTAAAGGCTCTCGCCCGCTACGGCCCAGGTCACTGGACCATGGGCCAGTGCGAGACTGCCCATGCCTGAGGCATCGGGTGGGGTGATGGCGATGTCGTCAAGAAACGGCCGCAACTGCTGTGCCGCATCGAAGACCAGCACCACGCGGTGATCACGCAGATCCTTGCTGAGCAGGTCCACCAGGCGCTGATGGAGCTTGTTGGGAGCTGCGTTAGGTGCTGGTACGGCTACGGGGGAGGCCATCAGCTCATCTCCTCCTCACTCTCAATAGCCAGCTTGCCGGATTCACTGAGCCTGTACTTGGCTCCGCGCCGTTCACCCACCTGCTCCAGGTGACCGATCCCCCTGAGGTGGACGATTACTGCCGTCAGGGTGGAGGCTGGAAGGTCCAGCCCGTTGGCGATGGTTGTCTTGCTGAGTCCATCGGGAGGGGCGGCAGTCAGCAGCAACAGCACCTGCCGCGTGGTTTCAGGATTGAGGCTGCTGGATCCACGGGTGCTTCGAGGAGCCGCAGCCGATCGGGTTGCCCGAGGTGTTCGAGTGCGAGTGGGTGCCACCGGCGGCGGTGCGGCCAGGAAACGCTCCAGGGCACTCTTCACGGCCGGGTTTGTGTTGGCAGCGATGAGGGCCTGCATTTCGGCTTCGGAGAAGTGGCGTGGCAACCAGTTGCCGTTGTTGGTCTGCTGCCACAGGCGCTCTTCCAGACCATGGGCAATGGCGAGGCTGCGATCACTGGTACATTTCGGGATCACCCGCTCGGGCCAGAGGCGCAAGGCCAGGTAAGCCCAGTCGTAGTTGCCGGCAACAAGCTTGTCCCAGCATTCCTTCACCTTCTTCTGCCAAAGGGCGTGTGGGGTGATCCGCCAGAGGATGGCGTGATTGATGATCACGCCATCATTGAGATTGGGGTTCCAAAGTGGAGCGACCAGTTGCAGTTCAATCTGCAACTGGCGGATGTCGTGTAAAAGCTGCTGGTTCTTCTGCAGGCGTTCTGCTGCATTGCTTGTGCCACCGCTGGATACATCCTGCTGGGCCTCGAAGACATCACGCTCGGCATCGGGCACACGAACATGAAGAATTTGGTTGAGAACGCGGAAGATCGTATCGGCCGTGAGCCGGTGGTAATAGAGCCAGATGGCATAGGTACCGGAACCGCCAGCAAGTTGCCAATAGATCGGGGCTTGCCTGCGGCTCTTGGAATAACGCTTCAGATGATCGGCAAAGAACGCAGTGGGACTGCTGAGATACTGATCCAGATTTGATACACCAAGATGGGAGGAGGCTTCCTGAACAAGAGCTTCATCTCTCCCCGGAAAGATCACGGCGGTGACTTGTCGCACCCTGCCGAGCAGGTCCAGAGGATGCCCTGGATCCGTGATGAGAACACCATCCCAGGCAATCGATAAGGGGTAACCAGCGGCGAGTTGCCCTGGTTGCAAAGGAAGGCCTGCTTCATCTTGAAGCTGGCCTGGAGCACAGTTCGGTAGTGCGGCAAATGGATCTGGAGGATCAGGGGCTGATCGATGTCCAGTTGTCAGCCGCACATCCCAGCGCCCGAAGGCACAGCCCATCCAGTAGCTGACGAGCGAAGCCGACAGCGCGTAAAGATCTTCGGCTCGGATCAGGCCAAGATTCCTGCGCTGCTCCAGAAACCGGTCGGGATGAATCTCAAACAGCCGGCAGATGGATTCGAAGCCGCGTAGAGACACCTGCTGCTTTCGGCGCGTCTGGACCCGCACATCAGTTTCGGCGTCGAGTCCACCGGGGAGTGAGTCTCCTGGGATGGCTTGCTTGGTGAGATAGGCCTGGGTGAAGAGATCAGCAGGAGCAGTGTTCTCCACGGGGTAAGACGGCAGCGGTGGCTCAAGCTCCTCCCAGAGCACCTCCCGATCCGGTTCATCGAAACAGAGTGCTCCAGCCACGAGATCGTCGATCCGTGCCTGGATGGCCGCCAATCTGGCGAAGGCCTGTTCGCGTCGGTTCACCACCAAGGCGGCTGCATCACGGAGGCTGCGCTCACCGGCAAGTCGTGCAAGCGCTGGCAGGCAGAACAGGGCCGTGGTCTCATCGTCCTCAATGGCCACGGAGCGAACCAATAGGGTTGCCTCCTCGGTGAGATCTTGGAGCGCTTGAGTCTGGTTTTGGAAATCTGGAAAGGGCAGGTCTCGGATCAGCCCTACTTCATAGCTCTTGGATGCAGAACCAGGGGCGTCATCGCCAGCCCCAAGCCGCACAGAGAGCAGCAGTTTCGTTGGCTTGGCGGCAAGCAATCCCAGGAGTAGGGAGGGATGCACATCATCCAAGGGAAAGGCGACCGGGCCTTTGTCCCCAAACATGCAACCGGAGGGAAAGGCCCGTGGGCCAAAGGGGCTGGTCGTTCTTCGGGGCCAGGTGACGCCCGGTCGTCCGTTGAAAGTGGCGTTGCGGATGTATGCAGAGGGGAAGGCTGCAATCTCCCTCCCCTCTCGCTCCCAGCGGATAGTCAAGTGGACGTCATCGAAGAAGTTCTGATATTCGCCACCTTTGGCGAAGCGCGCCCATTGCCGGTCGATTCCTAGACGATCTGGCTGTACTTCCCAGGCGAGCCGAAGGAAACGAAAATCATCCGCTGTTGCCGTTCCCTGCTTTACAGCGGCGCCGCGAAGACGGACTGCATGTTCCGGCTGATACAGGTTAATCAGCCGATGGGACATCCAATATCCATAGACCCCTGTCGGTAGTGACGCAAGCTCCCGCTGCGAGGCCATGAAGCAGAAATTCGGAAGACTTGCCGTTGGCAGAGCTTGCAAGGCTGAAAGCAGTTGGGTCTGCTTCGACTTCGTCTTGAGCAGACGGACCCAGAGGGCTTTCTGTTCTGGCTTGACGTCACGACCAGCGGCCAGTGCAACAGTTTCTACCTGGGCATCCAGCACAAAGGAGCCAAGATCGGCAGCCACCTCGACGCAACCCAATTCACCAAAAACCTGAGTTCTCAAGGCTTCGAACGTTGGCAGTCCGAGCCAGGTGCGATTGCTGATCGCACCCACCTTCCCGCCTGGGTGCAACAAGCCAAGGCTGCGCTCGTAAAACATCGCGTAGAAGTCGACGCAGGTGCGCGTAAAGCGTTCCTGGAAGTAGGTGGCGCATCGAGAGGTCTGTTCACCAAACGGGGGATTCATCAAGATGGCATCGTACTGATTGGTCAGTACGTCGATGAAAGCGAATCCTTCAGCCGTATCATCGGCGAAGATCCGTCGCTGGAAACCTGAGGCCAACTGGGCCTGGCCGGCATAGGCGTTCAATGCAGCAAAGATTCGCCCTTCCGCTTCATGCCAGAAATCTGCCCTGTTAAAGTTGCTGAAATCAAGCTCAACTTGATTGGGCGCTTCCAGCTCTGCAAAGAGCACCCTCTGAACCGGGCGGGCAAGTTCGCGTGCGAGCTGCCGCGCTTCCACAATGGCTGCACGAATCTCTTCTTCAATTAGAAGCAGGGAACCGGCCTCTCCAGCAAGGTTCATCGATTCAAAAATTCGTTTGAGCAAATACTCAAATGGTGGCCTCTCCTCGATGTCAAACTGTCGATCAAGTAGTTCACCAAGGAGATTCTCCTCCCCAGGCATCGGCTCTGCGCAGGCCACCTGAGCACGTCGAACAGGGGGCCGGTTGACCACGGCCACTCCTGCACCCTGCCAGCTTCTCTGCGCTCTGAGCCAAAGGGTTAGTCCCGAAATCTGTACGGCACGGGGATCGATATCAATGCCATGAATGTTGTGGGCAAGGATCAGTCGCGGGATGTCTCGCTCATAGTCGGCCTTTGATGCGTAGGTGAGATGCAATGGCTCCAGGGCGCCTTCTCTGGTCAAGCCATCGGCCCCCATCTGCCCCTCCAGCTCCCAGGCTTCGCGATAGATCTGCTCGAACAAATCGAAGGCGTAGAGGCCAAAGTGCATCGAGCCGCAAGCTGGATCCAGCATCCGAATCGTGCGCGGATCCTTGAGCGTGCGGTGCGGGATGAAGATCGGCTGTTTGAGTAGATCTTCCTGAGAAGGCTCCTCGCTACGACCTCTCGCACACCGGTTCTCGATTTTGTTCAAGATCAGATCGATCTCCGCATTCAACGCGTCCAGCGTGCCCTCGCAGAAACGCTCCTTGCGGCAGAATAGAAACAAGAGATCCAGCAACTCTTGGGTAGTAAGTGACTGGATCGTCTCGGTCTTGATTCGTGGTAAGCGCTCCTCCACCCAACGGTTTGAGTCTTCTCCCGCTTGCCCGGCGCGCGCATACCCATTGACCGTGTGGGCGAGATGCCATAGGTCGGGACGTTCACCGTCACCAGACTGGAGCCACGCTTGGGCAGCACGGACTTCGTCCGAGTTCGGCTCGGCCAGGAAGACCTCGTCAGGCCGGCGCAGCAAGTAACGGCATTGCTCTTTCAGGTGCGTCTGCCCCTGGGTCATCTCATACCAGATACGCCCGATGGTGTTGTCCGTGAGGAACTCCACCACATAACGCGGCGTGAAGAACTGGTTGCGCACCGCCAGCTCGCGGCTGTTGCGAGGAGCTGCCGACTCATCACGCATCTGCTGCCGTTCTTCCTTGCTGTTGAAAAACTGATAGAACCACCCAAGGGTTTCATCTTCACCCCACAGCTCGCTCAGCTCCTGCCGGTTGAGGATCCCGAGCAGTTCCAGCAACGCTGCCCGCCGCGGCCAGAGCAGACAGGCAGGGTCACGGGGATTGAAGAGCACCTTCACCTCCCGGCTCACATCTTCGAAGATGCTCTGCAAGAACAACCGATAGGAACCTTCTTCATCTGCCAGCAGGGCAGGTGCAATTGCCGTGAACTCCTGGAAACCTGCACTCTCTAGGCCCTCACTGACGCAGGGCCGCACCAGCTCCCTCGCTTCCATCAGCTTCAACGCCACGAAGCGGTTGAGCGTGGTGAAGGCCATCTCCCGCAGGCTCAAGAGCAGCGCTTCACGTTGATCGCCAATCGCGGCCTCGCGGTGCTCGATCGTGGCTACGAGCTTGCGCCGCACCAGGCGTTGATCAGCTTGAAGGTGCGCGCCTGCCGACTCCGCTATCCGAACCTGCTCCACATCGATGTCAAAGACCTGCAGCAGCTGACCACTGAAATCAGCCTCCAGCAGGTTGCGGGCATCCTGGGCCGCCCTCTGGATTCGGATGCGCTGCTCCCTTTCCACGGCTCAGAACCTCACTGCAGCAAGACCTTGCGGTCATTGCCCAGCTCCTGCAGACAGAGCTCCTCGATACTCTCCAGCACCTCCTTGAGTTGCTCTGGGGTTTCGATCGGTTCCCTGCGGATCGCCTTCACCGAGACCGTTGTCACCTCCGCTTCTGGGAAGGCCCATTCCTGGGCCCTCTTCTCCTGCTGCCGCAGCAAGCCAGCCAGCACCTGGGGTTGATCCCTTAAGCGCACCAGATCGAAATCCGCGGCCGCCTCCTGCTTCTGGATCAAAGGCGCCCGCAGCTGGTCCTGTCGCTCAGCATCCAGCTCCTGGAATCCTGGTGCAGCCTCAAGCTCCTGAATGCCTTCGCTCACCTTCAGCTCGACAGCGCTCTGGGCTTGCTGGCGACGTTGCGCATACGCCTGCTCAAGCCGGGAGGTGAGCTGATCAATCTCTGGCAGCTTGTCGTAGAAGCGGGGCGATTGCAGCCGATCGTCCAGGTCCTCTTTGGCCTTGAGCAACTCTTCCGGCAGATCTGCTTCCGTTTCCAACAAGCCCCAGAGATTGGGGCCCAGCGCCACGCGAGCTCGCTCTAGGTCTGCTTTGCGGCTCTCCAGCGCCGCTGCGATGCCCCGCGCTCGCTCCCGCTCCTCCTTCACTGCGGCGACACTCCCTTTGAAGGCGATCACCACCGCCTCATCGTCGCTGTCCTGCCAGGTGGAGAGCTGCTCCACCGCAGCCCCAAGCTCTTCACGGCCGGGCAGCTGCAGCGGTGTCATGTCGCGTATCACGCCGTTGATCACGCCACTCAGGCTGAGGGCCTGGCTGCGAATCTCCCGGGCCAATGGACCTGGTGCCACGCCCGCCACCATCTTGCCGGCGAAGTCGGTGAAGGCCTGGCTGGCCTCGATCACGTCCTGGGGGCCAATGGTCGGCACGAAGAGGTTGAACAGCGTGCTTTTAAACGTGGTGTTGCTGGTGAACAGGGGTCTGGCCTTCGGGTCACCGCAACCCACGTACGACTGGGAGCTATGGGTGGCCTTGAGCTGACTGGCCTTCTGCAACGCCGCTGCGAGGAATTTCACGCAGTCGAGGGTCCAGCCGAATGGTGGATCAGCGAAGTGGCTGATCAACTCGTTGCCCGTCTGTTTGCCCTTGGAGCGGATCCGGTTGAGCACCGCGCTCAGCGCTGGTCGAGCGGTATCAATCAGCCACTGGCCGCCCTCCTCCTTGCACATCTGCAACGTGTCGATCGATCCGCTGAGACCTTTGAGGCTGTCGGCGTTCAGCAGCCTGGTGAGCTCATCAGCCGTGGGGTTGACCGGGGCTTCATCGAATCGCTCGTAGATCTCAACCAACCCATCGTTCAGCACCTCTCCAATGGCCTTGAGAGCCGAGGTGGGATTGGTCGAGCGATGACGGGGGCCCCCGTTGAGGAGGATCGTGCCCTGGGTCAGGGCCTGTTGCAGCGCCGTGAGGGCGCCAGCTTTGAAGTCTTCGAGCTTGCGTCGCTCCTCACTCACCAGCTGCAGCTGTCCTTTGCTGGTGGCATCGCGGCCTTTGAGGTCGATCACCTTCTGGGAACGGAACCACTCACCTAGGTTCCGCTCCAGCTCCTGGTTCGATGGCATCGCCCAGAAGAAGCTGTTCCTCTCCTGCTGGCTCCGCATCCGCAGGGCTTCGATCCGCACCTCGGACTCCTCGCTGGCATCAATCAACTCGATCTTCACCGGCACTTCACCGCGGATCAGTTCTGTGCCCCGGAAGTGCAGCGCCGCCTTGAACGTCTTGACACCACGGCCAAGCACAGCGCTGGGCTGGGGGTCCCAGATCAACTTGAGCGCCTCCTGAAGCAGGCCATTGCGTTCCTGGGCATTGGCGACCTGCTGATTGCGGACCTGCTCCCAGTCCTCCTCTTCCGGCTTGGGAATGCGGTACTGACCATCGGCACCCTTACGAATCAACGTGCGCTCCACCAGGTGCTGGCAGGCCGCATTGACCTCAGATAGGAGCGAGTCGGCATCGACCCGGGGGTGGAGCACCACCGCGATGTTCTGCTCGGTGACAGGCACCTGATCTACAAACTGGAGCAGACAGATCGCCTTAGCCACCGGAACGGAGAGGGGGTGGGTGGC
>Ga0247836_1001700_pt1 | contig 34330 bp, 38 predicted proteins | sample LaCruzMarch2015__4_FD_187116 | JGI IMG/M metagenome (GOLD analysis project Ga0247836, IMG submission 187116) | Freshwater microbial communities from meromictic Lake La Cruz, Castile-La Mancha, Spain - LaCruzMarch2015_14m | ecosystem: Environmental > Aquatic > Freshwater > Lake | place: Spain... | reverse complement strand
GTTTAAGTGAGGTTTATGAACTTCAGAAGGAAGGATTTTGGGTGAATACTAGCAGAGAAGCATATAGAAACTATCAATATCTTGTGGGAGGAGCCATCAATGGTGTTCCTACTATTGGCGTGTCTTCATCATTTCGAATTGACTTTTCAAATGATACCCGAACAATTAGGAGAGGTACACTTGCTTGGCGGCTTGGCGCAATCAGTTCAAATTTAAATTTTGCATATTTAGATATAAACCCTGAAACTACATTCCAAAGAATATCTTATTCAAATGATTTAATTGCTTCACAATTTAGGTCTGTTTCTTTGATTCCAACTTTTCTTCGCAGAGGTAGATCAGGTTTTGGAAATATAAATTTCGGATATTTTTCTGGAGGATGGAATGAAAATCCGCAATTAATATCAAATGTTGAGAGACTCAATTACGCAAATGATGTAGTTTCTCCAACAATGAGAGGACCATTAGAGCAAGCTATAGCACTTCAAGGTTCATATAGTACTTCAGATTTCGGTTGGGTAACAGGAGGAGGAGGAATTTCATCTCCTATCAGCATCTCAAAAATATCTAGAATTACATATGCGAATGATATGAATGTTGCTAGAGTCCGAAGTTTTCTACCTACGATACATCGGTTTGCACAAGGAGCTGGGAACTCAAATTTTGGTTGGATAATTAGTGGTCAACAAGTGAGTTATTCATCCTTGTCCACAGTCGCTCGTTTAAATTACTCCAATGATTTAGTTACTCCACAAATTCGTGGGCCATTACCATATGCTGCTGGTGGAGTGGTAGCTTCTAGTGGAAATTCAAATTATGCTTTATCTCATAATTCAGTATATCAATCTAATAATAATACGCAATCAAATAGAATAGATTATTCAAATGATACAAATACTCCCGTATATCGAGATATTAATAAGGTTTCTTCTTCTTGGGGTAGATTTGCTGCTGTTGGAGCATACTCATTTGGTGGTGCTCCCCAATCATATCTTGGAAAATCTTGGATTTCTACCGCTCCATATGGATATTTTGGTGGAGGTATAGATGGCTCTATTTCTACTATTTATTCTCATATGGGTAGAATTGATTATGCAAATGATACTGAAAATGCTGCTCTACGTGGAACGCTATTCTCAGCATTAAATTCAATGGCTTCCACTGGAAATTCAAGTTTTGGTTGGTTTGCGGGAGGAGGTTCTCCAACTGTTTCAAGTATCTCTCGTTTAGATTATCTCACAGATACCAATACTACAAGTTTAAGAGGACCACTCTCTATTGTCCGAACAAGATTTGCTGCGACTGGAACTTCAAACTTTGGGTATTTTGCTGGGTCTAATGGAATCTCCTCTATTGATAGAGTCTCATACTCCAGTGATTTAGTTGCTGCAATTACTCGTGGTCCATTGAATGTGGGAAGACAGGATTTGATTGGATTGAGTAATATAAATTATGGATACTTTACTGGTGGAGCTTCGGCATCTACTACGATTTTAAGTAGATTAGATTACTCAAATGATACCAGTGTAAATCAAGTCCGAAATGTTTCTACTCAAAGATTTTCATCCAGTGCTACTGGAAATGAAAACTTTGGCTATGTTGTAAATGGTACAACCACAAGTCCCACAAATATTTTACTCACTGAAAAAATAAATTATGCAAATGATACTGCAAGTTTATTGAGAGTAGGCACAATTTCTAATGATAGGTCCGCAATGGGAGCTACTGGAAATTCAAATTCTGGATATTTTGCTGGAGGATTTAATTCTATTGGAAGATATAGTACGATAGATAAGATTGACTACTCTTCTGATACTCAGATTTCTACAATACGTGGGCCTCTTACTGTAACTCGGGAATATATTGCATCTACATCGTCTCAATCTTATGGAGGTGCCCCGAGTACCACTACCAGTCCTATTCCGACATATATTAATTCTATGTTGAATAGAGACCCGAATAATGCATTAATCGTTCCTCAAAAAAGAGTTTTAGGTAGTTTTGGATACTTTGTTGGTACTACATCAAATTCTGGGCAACAAAGATTGGATTTCTCAAATGATTTGGTTGCTGCATCACCCAGAAGTTTCTTATCGTTGGTTAGACAGAATATTAGTGCAATTGGAAATAGAAATTATGGCTACTTTGGTGGTGGGTATCTTTCAGACACATCGGGAGTATCTACTGTAGAGAGATTAAATTACACTAATGACAATATAGTTAATACTAGGGGTCCATTGGAGTCTTCTTTTAGATTTAGGTCTGGATTATGTGGAACTAACTTTGGGTATTTTGCTGGAGGTATTGCTCTTGGAACTACTAGAACAAATATAGCTAGACTAACTTTTTCTAATGATACTTCTATCGGCACTCTCCGCACAAATTTAATACAAAGTAAATGTGTAATGAGCCCTGTTGGAAATATAAATTTTGGGTATTATGGGGGAGGGGTTTTAAATGTCAGCAACGTTAGAACTACGATGATAGAAAGATTGAGTTATTCTAATGATGGGGTTGTCCCAAATATAAGAGCAAATTTATTGTCTGTAAGAAATCTTAACTTTATTACAACATTTGGGGCCGCAGGAAACTCCAATTTTGGGTATTTTGGTGGTGGAAATAATGGAGTAAGTACGCTATCTTCATTGGAACGTATAGATTATTCCAATGACCTACAAATATTATTACCAAGAGGTCCATTAACACAAAGTATTAATGCATTGGTAGCGACTGGAAATTCCAATTTTGGATGGTTTGCTTCAGTTAGTACAAGAACCGACCGTATAAATTATTCTAATGATACTTTATTGGCATCAATTAGAGGCCCAATACTATTATCTGGTTCTGATTTTGTTGCAACCACAAATGCAAGAAATTCCTAATATATACTATACTTATATTATAATTCACAATGATTTCTGGTGCTACTGAGACTGCGTATACGTATCTTTCACAATATTATCAATTTCCAGAGAATGTTTTAGTTTCACATTTACCACAGAAACTTAAAAGTAAATCCTCTTCAATTAAAATTCTCTGGGCTCATCACGCATATGACCAGCAGGTTTATCATAATTTTACTCACGATGATATAACTCATATTGTTACTCCATCATATTGGGCAAAGGAAACTCTTCAAAAATATCATAAAGTTCCAGAAAATAAAATTACAGTCATTCCAAATGGAGTGGATTCAATTTACACATATTCAAATCAGAAACAAAAGCAACTCATATATACCTCTATTCCTTATAAAGCACTTCCCATTCTTGCTCAGATTATTCCATTAGTTCATCAAAGACATCCAGACGCAATCTTTAGAATATTTTCATCTATGTCTTTATATGGTCCACAAATTGATTCATATATTGAATTATACGAAAAACTCAAAGCACTTCCAAATGTGAAATATTCCCGAGCAATAGATAGAGAATTATTGATTTTTCATTATCAAGAGTCTGCATTTTTTATAAGTCCTTGTATTTGGGAAGAAACTTTTGGAGTTTCAATGTGTGAAGCAATGAGATGTGGAGCATATCCCATTATTACTGATATTGGAGCTTTAGAGGAAATTGCAGGTCCAAATTTAGCGACAGTAGTTCCAATTGAAGGAACCCGAACACCAAAAGGTTATGAAGTTACAGAGAAGTTTATCTCCAACTTTGTAGAGGCAACTTGTATGGCTTTGGATTATTTTGATAATGAAAAAGAAATCTATAATCAAGTATCTCAGTCTTGTAGTGATTGGATTGAAAAATCTTATGATTGGAAGAATATCGCAAAAACTTGGGAAAACTTAATTCATAAATTGCAAAATAAATCCTCTGGCGTAGGATTTGGAAATAAAATATTAAAGTCATCAAGTAGATTGAGTCAGACTTATACAGAAGATGTAGTATTTACATCACCAAGTGTGACTAAACCCAGTATAAGTTATTTTAACTTTGCTAAATACGGTAGTTAAATCGTTTGAATTTTATTGGAGTTGAATTTTTATGTCCATATTACCTGAAAATAGTTTAGGATTTAGAACAGTTGAAGAAGCAGTTGGAGATAAATCTGGTGAATATCTCAAAAAAGCATTTGAAAATGTTTATAGATACCACGAGATTGATAAGGAGCTTGCTCAAGGTAGAACTAATTTCCAATTAGAAAAGTTTGCACTTCTAGAAACCTACACTTTAGAAAGTGCATATGAAAGTGTTCTCAAATCTCGTCGTCAGATGGCGGAAGGATTGATGAGTAAACTTCTTGAAATGCAAGAAAAGGTCAGAGAATTTGAATATAAGTGGAAAGACCAGAGCCATTCTGAACCTATTCAATGGGAATATAGCGCAATGGGAGGCGGTGGAAAGAAGTTGTGTTGGTATGATTTGGACCAAATGCAATTGGAACATTTTCTACGCTCTAGTGAACTAGAAGTGAGAGATAGGCTTTATCAAATTGAACATTTGGATAAAATGCTTGCGGAACTTACTGAACGTAATGGAGGAAATCCCGTATCTAGAGAACAATTCCTTGCGAATGAAGAGAATTACTGGAAGGGTAGATTTAGTGAACAGATGTTAGACGAAATTCTTGGTTCTCAACTTGGATGTAGTATTGGTAACATTCACAGTGTTCGTAGGTCTACTGCTCCTGCTTTGGTGGATAAGAGAAATCAATTCAACAATGGATTCCCATCTCTAGGAGAAGCATTAACTTCCACAGAAGGTCGTATGAAGTTCGTAAGTGAACTAGAGAAGAATGTAATTCAAGGTTATGAAGATGTAATGGGAGTAAATCTGGGTGCGGGTAATTTTCTACCTACTGAGGAAAGAGCGCAACTTATTCAAGAACGAATGAAAGCATTTCGTGAACTTTCACTCTCGGGTTCCGTTGAAGAAGTTCCACAACTAGAAGATTCCACTGAGGTTGTGAAAGAATGATAAGGAAATAAATACTTATTATAGTTCTTATGGGGAATAATGCCTAATAATGCTGGGATTTTCTCCCTAAGTACTCATTATAATAAAAATTTAAGTTTAGATATTTCATCTAGAACTAGAGAATCTTATAGTGAGTATGGGTATTTATTTTCTGGTCGGAATCGGCTGGCGAATTTCTTTCCAACCAATATTGAAAGAAAGGATTATAGTACTGATACAACAACTAATTCTAACAGGGGATTTATACTTGCACCTTCTATATATACCTCTGTGGTTGGAAATTCCAATTTTGCATATCATTCGGATGATTATGGGTTCAGTAGAATATATAGATTAAATTATTTAAACGATACTGCTTCGGTTCAATTCAGATGTGTGGATTCTATTTTAAACAGGCGTGGTGGAAACGTAGGAGGAACTAAAGATTATGGGTGGTTTATTGCTGGAGCTACATCAAAAATCAGTCGTATTAATTATTCAGATGACACTGTTCCTACTCTCATTCGTGGAAATGATTTAGTCTGGGGAATTCGTGGTACTAGTGGGCAAAATATAAACTATGCTTGGAGTATTGGTGGAGATACTGCAAGCCTTAGTGGTGGTGGTGGATTCGCAACCAGTACTATAAGAAGATTCAATTATAGCAATGATTTAGCTACAGTTAGTTCACGTGGTTCATTCTTATTTGCCTGTAGATTGAATGCAACTACAGGAAATGAGAATTTTGGATACGTTTCGGGTGGACAGTATATTCCCCCATTTGCTATAATATCAACCACGGGTAGAATTACATATGTAAATGATTTAGTGTTTCCAGTTATAAGAGGTTCGTTGAGTGCTGCTCGTGGATATTTGTCTGCTTCAGGTACTTCTAGTTTTGGATATTATTCTGGTGGGGTTCAAATTAATGGTGGTGTAGACAATTCAATCGTAGAGAGATTGGATTACTCAAATGATACTAATATTATGAGTATTCGTGGGCCATTATTTCAAAATAGAAATTCCACTCAAGCTAATATAACTAAAGGTTCATTTGGTGGTGCGTCAGTCTCACAATATTCTGGAGCAGGAAGGCAAAGTTTCTTTGATAATCAGAGAATGAAGTCGCCTTCAGATACCACATCATATAGCGTCAGAAAAAATGCTTTACTTTCTTATGGATACTTTGGAGGAGGACTTACGGCATATACTCCAAGTGTTACAAACACTAGTTGTATATCAAGATTACAATACTCCACAGATACATTAAACATACCCATTCGGTCGTCAATTGCACTTGGGCGAAGAAATTTAGCTTCTTCTTCAAATAAAAATTTTGGGTATCATTATGGTGGATTCGCGGAGCCAGCTACACTAATATCAAATATCGACAGAATTCAATATTCAAATGATACTTTAGGTTCGGTAGATAGAGCTAAGTTAGTGACTATTCGTCATAATTGTATTGCAACTGGTTCTAATCAGTTTTCGTATATAATGAGTGGAACTAATACTACAACTATAGAAAGATATAATTACTCTAATGATAATTTAAACTCTACTCAAAGAGGAAATGGCTCGATTTTGCGTAATAGTGCGTGTGGATTAGGAATTTTAAATTTTGGATACACTGTTGGAGGAAACTCTGCTTCGTATTATTCTATAGTTGATAGAATCAATTATTCAAATGATTTAGCAACGGCATCAGTTCGTGGAAATATAACTTTAGCGAGAAGATTGTCTGGAGCTTCTGGGAATTTAAATTTTGGTTATGTTGCAGGTGGTACTTCTGGGAGTAATCATTCAACTATTGACCGTATAGATTATTCAAATGATACTACAATTTCTATCACTAGAGGAACATTGAGTGGAAGTACATATGCGTCAGCTGCAACAGGAACTTCTAATTTCGGATATTTTTCTGGAGGAAGAGGAGTTCTTGATGGACTTTTGACTAGAGTTGAAAGAATTGATTATGCGAATGATACAAATTCACCATCCATAAGAGGACCATTGAGTTTTGGTGTAAATAGTCACGCTGCAACTACCAATTCTATGCTATAATAATTGAAAATTTTAAATTATGAAATATACTTATAGATTTATGGCTGGACTTCCAAGAAGTGGGTCCACATTAACCAGAACAATTTTAAATACTCATTCAGAAATTTACGCAGGACCAATTTCACCATCAGTTGAATTACTCTATTACACTCAGAGTTATTTTGATAATCATAGTGAAATGATGAAGTCTTATCCAAGACCAGAAAGTTGTTATAATGTTCTTTCTCAAATTGTGAATAATTTTTATGAGCCTATAATGAATCAAAATGGTAAGTCTATTATTTTGGACCATAATCGGGCAATTCCAAATAATATTGAAAGATTTCGTCAATATGTAACTGAAGATATTAAAATCATTTGCCCAGTGAGAGGAGTCTTGGATATTCTTACCAGTTTTATTACTCTGATTCATAAAAATTCAGATTCAGTCTCTTTTATAGACCAGTATTTAAAAGAAAAAAATCTTGAATTAACGGATGATAATCGGTGTGATTACTTAATGAGTCCTGGAATTGGAATTGTAGATGAATCTCTATGGGCTCTCTCTAGAGCATATAAGACTGGTGAGCAGAATTGCTTATATGTCTATGAGTATGATGACTTGGTGAAAACTCCAGTTGAAATTTTAAATGAAATTCATGATTTTTTAAATCTTGAAAGATATGAGTATTCATTGAATAATTTAGAGAATGAATTTCCTGAGGATGATATCTTTTATTATAATCTTGCGGGAATGCACTCTGTTAGAAGAAAAATTGAAAAAATAAGTAACGCTCCAGAAGAGGTATTGAGTGATTATGTTTTGAATAAGTATAATAATTTGGAATTCTGGAGAGATATAAAGTTCAATCATTACTTAAAGGCCTAAATACTAAAAAAGTATCAATAATTTTATGGCGGAAATTAATACACAAGGAATATTTTCGCTAGGGCAACATAGAAGTCGTTCCTTAGATAATAGAATTTCATCTAGAACTAGAGAATCTTATAGTGAGTATGGATATTTTTCTGGTGGATATGTACTTCGAACTTTTTCGAGAATATCTACAATATTTAGATTTGACCACTCTAATGATACTCGAGGAGTTTCCCAACGTTCAGGAATTCCTGCTAATGTTAGAGATGGAACTGCGTGTAGCAATTTAAATTTTGGATACTATTGTGCTGGTAAACTAATTTCAAGTGTATATCGTATAGACTACAAGTCAGATATAACCATAGCTACAATTCGTGGTTCACTTGCTCATAGTATTGGTAGATGGGCTACTTCCGCTGGAAATTCGAATTTTGGATATGTTTTGGGTGGATCTGACATACCAGCTGCAATGGCATCTTCATCAATCTCTAGAATTAATTATGCTAATGATAGCAATGCAGCAATATCTAGAGGAAATTTAAATATACCCTCGTATCAAGGACTTTCTTGTGGAGATATCAATTATTGTCGTAATTATGGTAAATTTACTGCAACTTCCTTGGGGACTACCACTTTTAATAGAAGTTCCTATGCAAATGACACCAATTTAGTATCTTTTAGAGGAACTCTATCTCGTACTGATGTTGGTGGAGGTGTGGGGAATTCTATATATGGTTGGATTACTTATATTAGTTTTACTCAAATTTCTCGTAATGATTTTTCAAATGATACTTCTGGATTTTCATCAAGAGGATTTATATCTAAACTTTTCGCACAATATAGTGGAGAAGGAAATTCAAATTTCGGTTGGCTTGGTGATGTTAGCTTTCAAAGTATTAGTACTAGTAACATATTAAGAATAGATTATTCAAATGATACTATTGTAACGCCCACACGCTCAGTTTTTCCTACTTCATCTACGAGTGGGAGAGTTGCACATTCATCTTCATACTTTGGTGGTGCTCCAAACACTTCCAATATCACAACTCTACCTACACAAATTCAAAATAATATAAACTATAATTTATCTAATGCTTCAACCGTTCCACAAAAAAGAGCTTTAGGAAGTTTTGGATATTTTGTGGGCGGAACGAATGGACCTACTATATTTTCTACAAATACTCGTATACAATTTTCAAATGATTCAGTAGTTTCTACTAATAGAGGACCTCTTTCTCAGAATAGATGGCAGCATCAAACAACAGGAAATTCAAATTTTGGATATATTGCGGGAGGAAGAGTTGACATACCTTCCGCAATTATTACTACCGTAGACAGAGTAGATTATGCAAATGACATTTCAGGTTCAATAGATAGAGGGCCATTAAGTTCTGCTTCGTACTATACAAGAGGTTGCACATCAAGTTCTTTTGCATATTTTAATCAGTATACGAGTATTAGTAGATTAAGCTATTCTGATGATAGTGTAACCACTGTAGTTCGGGGAAACCGAGTTGTAGGCTCAAATCATTATGCAATTTCTCAAAACTCAAACTTTGCATATTATTCTGGCGGTGGTGATATTGGTGGAGGAAATGCTCGTTCAAATATTGATAGATTCCAATTTTCAAATGATACTTCAACTACTTTAAATAAGGGTAAGTTAATTTTTGCTAAATCTGAGTCTACTGCTGTCGGGAACAATAATTTTGGATATATCGGAGCCGCTAGAGGAGTATCTCCAATACAAATAACATTTATCGAAAGAATTGATTACTCTAATGATACCAATGTAGCCAGTGTTCGGATTAATTTAGATACATTTCGAGTTGCAAATACTGGAAATTCTAACTTTGGATACTTCTCTATGGGAGGAAGAACGGCGGGAGATAATATCATCAGTTCTACAGATAGATTAGATTATTCAAATGACGTAGCCACTACAAGTAGAAGAGGAAATAGTACCGTAAATTATTGGTTTTCTAGAGGTTTAACAAATGGTAGAAATTCCTAATATATAACTTAGTATTTATTTCATACTATGAATTTATTGTCTAATATTTTAATTGAATCAGATGTATTAACTTCAGAAGCAATTGATGAATTGTTAACTCATTGTAAAACTTCTACGTATGAGGATTTATCAGTCTTTGACCCGGAGAAGACGAATACTACTGGGAAAACTTCTTGGGAGGTAGATAAGAAAGTTAGAGATACTCAAATGATTCCATTTGATGATTTGGTTCCCAAAATTGAAGATTTATTTAAAAATATTGTTTCTCATATTGTTAATCCATTTTATGATGTTAAATTGAGAGACAGTGAATTTCCACAATGTTTGAGATATGGCGTGGGTGGTCATTATAGCCCTCATATCGATGGAAGGTCTCTCTGGCTTTCTCCTACTGGAGATAAGATTTGGAGAAAATCTACCGATAGAGATTTAACGTTTGTATTATATTTGAATGACGATTTTGAAGGTGGAGAACTTATATTTCCTGACTTACATATTCAAGTTAAACCTAAGCCTGGATTATTAGTAGCATTTCCATCCGACCAAAATTATGTTCACGGAGTAAATCCTGTTAAATCTGGAGAAAGATTTTCAATTGTAACTTGGGCAAGGATTTCTGGATTTCTCACAAAAGAAGAGGAAGACCAAGAACTCATTAAAAAATATGGTGTATGCTAAATATTTGACATTGGATTTGAACTGTGATAACATAGATATGTACCCTGTATGAACACTTATGCACCTAGACCCAGATTTATTTGTTGACCTAACAGAACTTCAAGAAGATACTGCTGAATACTTTACTGATGAAAACCGAGTAAGTGGAGAAACGTATTGGACTATAGTTGAAAGTTTAGCAACCGCAAAATTAGCTGAACTACGAGGAGCATTTCACTAATTTTAGTTAATCATATAACTATATTACACTTCTTTCGTTTTCCTAAATAAGGAGTATAGTATAGTTATATTGTAGATGGCTCTTTCTAGATTAGCAAATCTGAATAATGACCCAACTGGAGCCAAGCTCTATGTAGACCCAAATAATTTTGATGCTACTGATGGTGTAGAAAATAGAGGAACGTCTCCAAACCGACCATTTATTTCAATTGCTAGAGCAGTTTTAGAAAGTGCCGTCTTTAGTTATCAACCAGGAAGAAATAACGATAGAAACGATAGAACAACAATTCTCCTAGCTCCTGCGGTTCATTATATAGACAATAGACCAGGATTTAGTGTTGAAAATATAAATGGAGCCGCAGTATTTAAGAAAAGAACTGGGCCTGATACTTGGACAGTTGTTACCTTAGACCCGTTTGGAGAAAATACAAATTTCGATAGTTTTGATTCAAACAATGATTTATACAAGTATAACTCAGTCAATGGTGGATTAATTCTACCCAAAGGAACTTCTATTAAAGCAATAGACCCACGTAAAACAAAAATTAGACCACTGTATGTTCCTGACCCAACAGATTCCACTGTAGAAAGTTCAAGTATATTTAATCTTACTGGTGGATGTTATCTGAATAAGGTTACATTTTTTGATGCGGATATAAGTAAGTTCTCATATAAAAATTATTCTGACAGTAGAAGTGTTCCTACATATTCACATCACAAGTTAGTTACTGCTGTATTTGCAGATGGAGTAAATCCAGTTAGATTGGGAGCAACTCAAACTAATCTCACAGATTTACAAATGTACTATTATAAGCTGACTAGAGCTTATAATAGTCTATCAGGTAGAAATATTGAAGATTATCCTTCTAATTTAGATTTTGAGCCCAGTGTAGAAGAATATCGTATTGTTGGACCTCTTCAGGACAATCTAATAGGTATTTCTAGTATCCGAGCAGGTAATGGAAATGGTACTGGAGACAATAGTATTATTACCGTTACGACTGCAGATTTACAATCCAAATCTGAAATTCCTCATAATTTTTCAGTAGATACTCAGATTACGATTCGTGGAATTACTGAATCTACAACTGCATATAATGGAACATTTACTGTAAGAGAAGTTGTTGGAATTAACACCTTCACTTACGTCACAACCATATTACCTGCAGAAGTATTACCAGCACCAAGTTCATTTGATATAGCTACAGTATCGGTAGAAAGTGATACTGTTTCGTCCTCATCTCCATATGTTGCTGAGTGTTCTCTAAAATCCACAAAAGGAATGTGTGGTATGATTGCCGATGGCTCTAAGGCCACTGGATTTAGGTCTATGGTGGTAAAGGAATATACTGGAATTTCATTACAAAATGACGACAATGCATATCTCATATATGATAATGGTGTGTATTACGACAATATAACTCTTCCTAGTTCCAGTAAATTGAGGCCATTATATCAAAACTCAAGAGCGATATACAAGCCAGAATACGAAAACTTTCATATTAAAGTCACGAATAATGCATTCGTTCAGGCAGTTTCAGTTTTTGCTATTGGATATGCAGAGCAATTTGTATCTGAAAGTGGTGGAGATATTCGAATTACTAATGCTAATTCCAACTTTGGTGCAAACGCATTAAGTAGCCTTGGATTTAAAGCTGAAGCATTTAGTAGAGATGATACTGGATATATCACTCACATCATTCCTCCAAAAGAACTCTCTTCAGTTGAGAATCAAATCTCCTGGGTATCTTTGGATATTCCTAAAACTCAATCAGTTGCAGACGCTAAAAAATTATATCTCTACTCATATAATGATATTAATGTTCTTCCGAATTATAAACTGGAAGGATATAAAATTGGTGCCCGAGTTTCAGCTAAATTATTTTTAACCGAATCTCAGATTACATACTCATCTCCAATCTATATGGCCACACCAAATGGTCAAGAAGGACTGGTTGCAAGAAAAGAATATACAATCTCTAGAAGTGGGAATTTAAATAATATTTCCACAAGCAATATTATCACACTAACTCAAAATCATAATCTATTTTCTGGAGAAAATCTTAGATTGTTCAGTGATACTGGACAAGTTTTTGATGGAGTTGCTTCCGATACTTTATATTATGCAATTACAAATACAGTAGACAATACATTATCTTCAAATCAGATTAAATTAGCACTGTCTTTGTCTGATGCGCAATCTAATATTCCAATTCTTGGATTAACCAGAAGTGGTGGAGTTATTACAATAGTAAGTTCAGTTACGGATAAAATTCCTGGAGATTTTGGACACCCAATTCAATGGGATTCTGTAAATCTACAGTGGTATCTGAACACTGCTTCTACATCAATAAATGAAATATACACTAAGATTTTAACCTATGATGTAAGTACATTTGGAAATGAGACTCCTGTAACATACATTAATAGAATTTCTGAGCTTCGTTCAATTGACGATAGTATCTATAAACTTCGTTATGTGATTCCAAAGGAATTCATTTCTGCAAGACCACCACAACTTGGATATATCATACAAGAAAGTGATAATGTAGCAATCACAACGGCAAGCGTATCTGAAGCAAGTCCAATTTTAAACTCTACTGAACTTAGAAATGATAGAGTTATTGTGGGAGTAAGTGCTGCAGGCACTGTGAGCGGTTCTCAGTTGGTTACGGTTACTACAGAATTACCACACAGATTTGTTCCCGGAGATATAGTTAAATTAAATAATATTAGAAGTACCAACAACTCATCTGGAATTGGAATTGTAAGTACTTACAATGGTTCTTATTCTGTTCTAGACACTCCATCTTCTAGAATTTTCACATATAGACTAGACGGACTGAAAATAAATCCAGGTTCGTTTACAAATTTAGTAGATTCTAGAACCACAAGACAACAAAGAGATGGTATACCTTCAGTTTCTCGTCAATCATATAAAGAAAAATTCTATATTTATGATATAGATGAAATTAAATCATACATTCCTGGAACTCAAGGACAGGACGGAGTATATCATTTAACCATTATCAAATCCTCAGTTGGAATTTCTCCCAATGTAGGATATGGATTATCTAATAAGTATTTCTCTCAAGATATTCGCAATTTATATCCACAAATAGATAGAGACAATGCAGTATCTGACCCAAATCCTGCAGTGAGTTTTGCGGATTTATCCATTATTGGTAAAGTTGCAACAGATAATAAAAAGAATTCTATTACATTAGAATCTCTTATTGATTATCTTCAAAATACTAAAGTTGGATTTGGAATTACCAATATTACCTTAAGTGGTTTGGGTAATACCACTCTCACACTTTTTACTGATGTAGAACACAAGTTAAACTCCATTAAGAGTGTGAACTTTCTTACAGTTGGTGCGGGATATGGAATAAACAGTACATTCTATTCTAGAGAACTGTTAGACTTGAAGTTTAGCGAAGAAAATCCTACTTGTAAAGTTTCAACTGACGGAAGTGGTCAAATTATTCCAAGTTCATTTAGACTTGTAGATGCAGGAACTGGTCATACTGTAGGAGAACAACTTGGAGTTCTTGGTGGTATTCCTTCAAATGCTGTGCTAGAAATTACGGACATCAATAATAATATCGGGGATTCTCTACAAATCTTAGGTGCAACTCCAGCAAGTATTAATGACGTATACGAAATTCTAAGTGTTCCTAGTAAGAAGTCTATTGTACTATATTCTCCAAGTGGTATTTCTACATATTCAAGAAATACTAATGGAAAGCTTCCCATAGGTGTTATTGGTGGTCCTGGAGTTGGAATAAATTCTATGACCTTATCCAATATAAGTGTTGGACTGGCTACAGTGGTCACTAGAGCTTCACACGGATTTGTAGTTGGAAATAAATTCAAATTCACTAGGTCAGATTTGAGTTTTTATGATAATAAGAATTTTGTTGTAAGTAGTGGAGTTGGAACTACTACGTTCTCCATAAATGTTGGAGTTGCAACAACCACAAGAACTCCAGTTTCTGGTACATTATTAAAATATGCAGTTTCTTCAAACGATTTACCTGTTGGAAAGTCTGAGGAGAATTTAGTTTCACGAGGAAATGTATTCTATTCTGGAGCAGTTACAACTTTAGGTGCGGCATTAGTAAAAAATACGAATTTAGAAACTACGATTACAGTAACTAACTTTACCACATTTGTACAAGGTGATTATATATCCATAAACAATGAAATTCTTAGAGTATCCAGATATCCGAATACTAATCAAATTTATGTAATTCGTGGTCAGTTGGGAACTCCTAGAACAGATGCAATTTCAGGTACACTAGTTAAAAAGATAGAAGTCATTCCCACAGAACTAAGAAGACCATCCTTCCTATTTGCTTCTGGTCATACTTTTGATTATGTCGGATGGGGACCAGGAAATTATTCTACTGCACTACCACAAAGACAGGACAGAGTATTAAGTGAAACTGAAGTATTCTTAGCTCAGACTAGAAAAGAACAAGGTGGTTTGATTGTTTATGATGGTATTAATGATTCTGGAGATAGTTTTACTGGAGGTAAAAAAGTTTCATCTACTACAGGAAAAGAAACCATCGTTGAATCTCCAATTCTAACATATACTGGAGATGACGTAGATAGTACCAGTTCCTCTCGTCAGACTGGAGTGTATGATGAGATATTAGTACGAAATAGAATTACCGTAGAGGGTGGAGAGAATAACGACCAGAGTTCTCAGTTCTATGGACCAGCAAGTTTCAATAGAAGACTAACCAATCTTTCTTCAGAAGGAATATTGGCTAGAAATATTTCTTTGAGGTCTGTTTCGAATTCTACCGATAAGTTATTTACCGTTGGAATATCTACACCAACCACCAATACTCTTGCAAATCCAAAATCTGGATACGTTTCATATGAATTAGACCCAATTAATGTAAATCATATTGGATATGTTTACAAAGGTAATACTTGGAGACCCTGGGGACCTATTAGTATTGAACCAAATCAATTAAGTCTTCGTGTAGATAAACTCGGAATTGGAGTTAATCCAACAAATTCATTTAGATTGAATGTTGTAGGGTCTGCTCAAATTGATAATCTAGTTGTTACTGGAAATGTTTCTTTTTCTCAAGCAGTCACTTTGAGTGATGTTAATTTTGAGGATATTTATATTAATAAAACTGCATATTTTTCTGGAGTTAGTACAGATTATAGTCAAATACATCAAACTGGAACGTCAAAATTAAATCAACTAGAAGTAGTTGGAGTATCTACATTTAATAATAATGTGTTTATTCAGAAGGTACTTCCAAATGACCCCAATGTTGTTCTGTTCAGTAATAGTATTGAGACCAATAATATTCGTGTTGGAATGGCAAATTCAAATACGATTGATACAAAATTTGGAAGTCTAGTTTTAACTTCCAATAATAATAACACTCTTGTATCTTCAAATCTTACACTCTCTTCCGATTTAAGTCTATCCAGTGGTAATGTAGCCATCACTTCTATAAGGTCTTCTGGAGTTGCAACAGCATATGTTACCAATGCGAGTATCGTTCGTCTTGGTGTGGGTAATACAAATCAAAACTCATATCTTGATTTGAATAATGATAGCCGAGTTTTCTCAGATTTTGGATTGAGATTGATTCGTAATTCTGGAATTGGAAGTGTGGGTTCCGAGCTAATTCATAGAGGGTCAGGTTCTCTAAATCTGAATACTATTGATAATGGTTCAGATATACGACTATTAACTGGAAACACTGAAAGAGTTCGTGTAGGAAGCTCAGGAACCGTTACAGTGTTTCAAAATAGTTCAGGCGTCAATACTAAGGGTGGGCATCTAAGACTTACTCAGGCTGGTACTGGAGATGTTGTGCTGTCTTGGGACATTACAAATGCGAACGCAAATCGTAGATGGTATGCGGGAATTGATACCAGTGATGGGTATTCTTGGAAATTAGCTTCTCCAACTACAATAGTTCCATACGGAAATGAAAACTTTGATATAGACACCAAAATAAAAGTTGAGCCTTCTGGTGCTACCTCAATTTATAATACTCTGAGTATTGGTGGAAGTTCATATATCAATAATACTTTAGGATTAGGAACCACAAGTTCTGGTGGCTCTAATTTTGGTAAGTTGTCCGTTCTTTCTCTAGGAAGTGATTCATATGGTTCTTTTGAAGGACCTAATGGAGTTTCATATTTAAGATTTGCAGTTACTGGAACAGGAACTATTGGTTATCTGGGTCAAGGTTCTGCCTTAGGTTCTGGAAGTGCCTCTGGATTAGCACTTCGTAGTCAAGGTGCATTTAATCTATTTACAAATGGTTCTAATCTTCGTGCAACATTTGATAATACCACTCTTAATTTGTTCTCAAATTCTCTAACTGCTGGAGCAATTACTGGAACTTCATTTATTGGAGGTGAAATTTCTGGAAGTAGATTGAATATTTCTGGTAATTCTGTACTTACAGGAATAACTACGGTTTCTTCTGCGAGTGGTATATTTGCTCAGAAATTCACAACACTATCTCCACAAAGTGGAACGTTAAATTCAATTCTGACGTATAAATTCCTCAGGTCAGATGGAACTCAAGATTTTGTAACCTCTCGTGAAGTCACATCTGCATTGGGATTTATTCCTGCAAACATTGCTTCTGTTTCTGGTGATGCTCCTGTTGGAAATTCATTGGTTTGTGATGATATTTCATCTGGATTTAATAATAGCTCTACAGATTTCAATTTAAGAATTAATGGTGTAAACTTTATTCCTGCTGGTGGACCTGCAAACTTATTAGTATCTTTAGGTGGAGTAATTAAGCAACCAGGAACTGATTATGTAATTGTGATGACTGGACAGAATAATACAAATATAATTCGATTCACAGTTGCTCCATTAGCAGCAACTTCTTGCTTCATTATTGCTTTAGGTGGTCAAGGTTCAATTAGTTCAAATGTGGATTGGAATGCTAAAGGTGATTTGTTTATCGGTTCTGCTGATAACTCAGCAATTAGATTAACTGTAGGTGCAAATAGAAACATTTTAACTGCGGATAGTACACAACCATCTGGAGTTAAGTGGGACTTTCCTGGTGGTCCTCTCGGTTCAGTTGGATATGTGGCAAACTCTTATGAATACAGCCCATTTTCTGGAGGAGCAAACTTAAGAGATTATGGATTTTCTGCAGTAATTCAATATGCACCTCCAGGGTATCTAATTTGTAATGGTGGGGATATTCCTATTAATGGAGTTTGTCAAGGAGTTGATGCTATATTGTTACAGGAACTCCGAGTTCTTTTACGTGGAACTTATGGTCGCAATGGACAACTACCCAATTTACTCGCATATTATCCTGTAATTGCTCCAAGTTCTTTAGGTGGAGTGAGTCCATATACAGGACAAATGATTCCTATTATTCGTTACTAATCATATAAATACATTCGTAATTATTTAAATTCAATATGAATAAAAAACAATTGACTGAAACTATCACTGAGAGAGCAACTAAACTCCGAGATGAGTTATTGGAAATGGAGAGAGCTTTCAATGTGAAGAAAGAAGAATTTGTTCGTCTTGAAGGAGCTTTACAGGCTCTATCTGAACTAGAGGACTAAAGGTTCTAGATAGGCTTGAAATCAACAGATTTATTATAATGGGTTTGAGAGAGTTGTCAAATTTTACATAATTCCTAAGACTTGACTTCTCGTATCATAGGCCCTATATTAGAAAGGTCCTGAAGTCTCTGTAGTTTCGAGATTTCGGTCTCGTCTAGTGGTGGTAATATGCGATTATACATATTTGGCAGACTTGGAACTCTGCCTTTTTTCTTTTTAAGAAATATGTATACTAAATACAATATAATTTTGGAGGATAGTTATGGCTTCTGATTTATTCTATGAAATGACTGCAGATGAGATTTACGAAGAACTGCAAGATGTTCAGAGTAATGATTTTGAAGAGGATGACTATCGTGAAGATAGAATGGAGCAAATGATTTCTAGATACGGGTATTGAGGAATTATGATGACTAACTCTGTTGAACAACAAATTCTTGACGAGGTTCACGCTAGATACTACGATGAGTTCTTGAAGTATTTGGGTATTGACCCTGAAGATTTTGAGGACGTTCAGTCTGAATTGGAATTTGATGACTGTTCTCAATGACGCTTGTTAACTTCTCACCTACATTGAAACCGCAATTTCCATCTTACGTCACAAAAGACTTAGCTTGGGCGGCAATTCCATATGGTGATAAGCAATACATTGTAATACACAATGGATTTCAAGTGCATTTGGCTCGGTCTTTTCAAACTGCAAAATCTTTTATACAGAAACAATTGAGGAAATCATCAAATTGACCTATGTGAAATTAGTTGAGCAATTAACACAAATCAAACAACAAGTAGAGGTTATTGCAACTGTTGAAGATTCATCTGGAGACACATTTCTCGGAATTACAGACTTCATACTTTTGAGTTCTGAATTGCTTCCAGAAGATGAGGATGATTTGTGCTATTATCTTGAGGATAAGCATCTAGTTTGGGATGTGTTCGTTCCAGATTGGGAAAATGTTTAATCTTAGACAATATGTGGGAACTTCAAGTGAGTTTCCAGTTTTAGACCCCACAACGCCATATTACGAATTTTTATCTTATCAAGAGTGCTGTTGGAGTCTAGGAAGACCAGTTCGCTTGGGGTCTTTTCTTCGTTATCATAGTTATCTTCGGGAGATTGGATTAAAATGATGCAGCCACAATACATACTTTTTCTAGTTCTAACTGGAATATCACTTTATATTTTGTTCTTGGAAGAACTTGGACCTGTGTTTATTAGTTTGTGGGCCAGTTTAGTTGAGATTAAGTTTCGTAGATTCTTCTTTTGGCTGAGGTATCATCCAGAAAGTCCAATTCTCAGAATTGTAACGTATCGTAACGCAGAGAAGTCAACTAAACTTCTTCGTAAGGAATTTGGATTGTTGGAAACTGACGACTGAATTTTATGATACGTGGGGGGGCTCCCAATTTATTTTTACTTTATATTATGTGAATTACTTAAAAACATTATGAACTTTATTATTCAAAAATTAAAAACCGTACTTAGAAACATTCTATCTTTTGAGGGTATGAAAACTAGAACTTCGTGCTTTGGTTCTGAGAACTTTATATGTGAAGCTTTTAGTCAGAGAGAATTAGCACAACTCAAGAATTCAAATCATTGGACTATTGATATGATAGCTGAATTTTATATGATTGAACCAAAATTAATGAAAGAAATTTTGGAGTATCATAATATTCTATGACTAAAAAAATAAAGCCTAAACTCACAAAAGCACAACTGATAGATTTATTGGTAGTTCCACCACTTCATATTGGATTTCCTTATACTTTACATCATAAGGATGGAAAAGATAAAAAATCTTGTTATTTCTCGTGCGTAGAACATATGAAGAAGTATATTCAAAAGAATAAACTCAAAAAAGTTGATTGTAAAGTAGAGCAAACTAAACCTAGAATTAGAGACATTCACGATGAAGATTAAACCGAATTGCTCCAAAGAAGTTTCTACAGGAGAACTTGTAGATAGTGAAAAGTTTCAAGATTTACAATATAAGAAACATTTGGAAAAATTAAAACCTATTAAATCTACTCACATTGATGAAATTCCAGACTAAATAATTATGAATTGTGTGCAATTGCTGATACAAATGACGAACGACGAACTGTATGAACTAGAGGCATTAAGAAAAGCAATTTCTGAATATCCCTCAGCAGTAGTTCCAGAAAAACAAGAGCGATATACTGAACTATTCGTGAAGTCGCTAATGCAATGTGAGTTTTCTTTAAATTAAATTTACCCTAAATACAAATATAGTAAATTTTTATTCATATGTATCAGGAATACTTGGAGATTGTAGTAGAACATCTATTAGAAAATGGTTTTTCTGATACATTAAGTGAGGCAGTTTCTATTATTCCTGCTATGTCTGAGTCTTGGATATATTCTATTGTAAATTTATCCGAAATGAGAAAGGAGGATAAAGTTAAGGGTAAGAAAAAAACTCCAGAATTTATAAATCTTACTCAAACGAGTAAAAAAAAGTTAGTAAAATCTGGAGATAAGTGGAAAAAACTTGGTGGAGAAACAGTTTCTAAGAAAACAGTAAATCCTGAAGTAAGTTTTGGAAGATTGAAGCAAGGTCATAGAACATATAGAAATTCATACACCACAGGAATGACGATGGGATATGCTCCTCAACCACACGGAACTGGTGGAATTAATCGTGGAAAAAAGAAGAGTGAACAGACTAAACCATATGAGCTTCATATTCAAGATGCGAAAGAACGAGCAAGATATAATGCAAGAAATAATTCTCCAAGAATAGGAGGTATGTTTTATTCAACTGAGATTAAAGTTAAAGATACTGATAATTTCAATAAAGCTTCAAAAACTTTTACTAAGATTCAAAATGAAATTGCTAAAAAGCGCAAGCAAAAAGAAACTCGTGAACGTATGAATGATGCTGGTGCAAGATTCAACGCAAAAAGAAAAAATACTCAAACAAGAATGTCTAGAGCAGCCGAACGATTGAATTCTGATTTTCTCTAAAATCTAGACTGGTGGTCAGTTGAACAACTGTCTACTTAAGACATTTACAGCCTGAGTCTGTGATAGACTATAAAGGTGTCTGAGAATCATTATGGAAACTCTTGAAATTCAAAACTCGTCTGCAATTTCTAAAATTATATTTGATACTGAAGAAAGTGTTGTAGGAGTAGCCTTCACTTCAAATAGTGATAAAGTGTATAATTACAAATGTAAAAATATTGAAGATACTAAATCCCAGATTATGATTGCCGAAACTACTGGTGGGAGTGTGGGTAAATTGATTCATAGTCTTCGCAAAGATGGAATTCTTGAAATCATTAAAACGGAGAAGAGTGAATGAATTATGTTTTTCATGCAGATATCAACCGCCCTCACAATTTCCAGTTGGTTCATATTTTTGTGGACATAGACTGCCCAAATATACTTGGGATATTATGGAGGCAACTCTTGCGGTAGCTGAAGCTGCAAGAATCTGGAGATATAATCCAAGTAGAATTTGGAAAGTTGCTCCACAAATTCCACCAATAGATAAAATCTCAAAAACTCCGTATTATGACCTTTACCAATCACATTATTCTAAGAGATAAATTATGAAACTCTCAATCTTAGCTCAGAAACGTGCCGATTCACTTTGGCATTTTGACCACGAGCATCACAATACAAAAGAAGAATTATTATGCAATGGAACCGAACTTGTTCTTGACCACTTCTTCACTTTACGTTCAGGTAGAGAAGCATTTCCTGGTGATATACTAAGAATAGATTTGAACACAGAATATGTTGAAATCTGTGATACTGTTCTAAAATTTCAATTCACAGATGAGTATGGAACGGTTTATATTGACAATTTAACTCAAATGAAAGTTTGGTTGTGTCCTTGGCTACAAGGATATTTTGGATATAAGCCAGATAGAATTTGGATTACAACTGGTTGGGGATTTTCTATGATGACTAAATAGTTTGAAGAAACTTCTGTTTATTGATGAAAACTTTTAAGCAATTTTTAGAAGAAAGAAAGAAATTTGATGATAAGTCTTATGATTTTGATAGAACTCCTCATAAGGATTTAGAATTATCTTATGATAAACCTTCTGATATTAGGTCATCCCCACATAAGTCTCCGTCAGGTCATACTTATATAAAGCATAAAAAGTCGGGGATCTCTTATGAGATAGATCATCAACCAAGCTATAATTCTCAGCACGGGTATAGCCGTATTCATTCTGATGAAGTGAAAACTCATGGACATAAGCCTGCTCATCATGTTAGTTGGGGTAATGATAGTAGGATACCTCCTAGCACTCTTTCTCATGGGCAAAGATTTAAACTCGCAAGAGACGCCAAGAGAGTGTGGGATAAGCATATCAAAGATAGAATTCCTGCGGGGCATTTAGTGTCTAATGACCCTGACAGTTTTTCTTATGCTTCAGAGAATAGAAGAAACCCAGAAAAGAATACGAGAGCATCTATTTATAGAAAGCATGGATTTGGAGTTGAGGGAGAAAGGAGTGGAAGACAATATTCAGCTAAAATTGGGAAAACATTCCATCCTATCCAAGCTGAAAGTTTTTCTCATACCCTATGGGCCTATATATTGGCTAATATAAATAGTTAAAAGTATCTAAAAGTATCTAAAAATATGGACCATATTGATATTCACAATTTACAAGAAGCTTATTTAGAAGTTTGTGAAGGTTATAAGAAGCTTCCTGTTGGTAAAATGATTCGTCAGGCTTCTAGAAAGACTTCAGATGCTCATGGATATGAAGATGAGCACATAGACCCTAAGGGAAATGAAGACCCATTTGAGGCTTCTCAGAAACAATTTGACCACATCAATAAAATGGAAAAAATTGCAAATTCTCATAATAAAAAATCAGCCAAAGCTAAGTCTAAGTATAGAAAAGAAGATTTAGACATCTATGATATCATTCTTACTCATCTTCTTGATGAAGGATATGCGAATACAGAAGAATCCGCAAATTCAATTATGTCTGCAATGAGTGAAGATTGGAGAGAAAGTATTCTTGAAGGAGCAGTAAATCTTTATAGTCCTCGTCCAGCTACTTATAATCATCCTAAAGGAGTTTCTTCTCCAGCAGGTAAAGCACTAAGAAAAAGTGATGAGTTGAGAGAAAAAGAACCAGGCTCTTCAAGACAAAAGAGACAAACTAAAACTGCAAAACTTTTAGGTCGTGCAAATTCCGATACTCTTAGAGCTAAAGCCGAAAGTGATAGAAAAGCAGGATTGAGAGTTGAGGGTGCTGAGATTGAAAATTTAAGAAAGATTCAACAAAAGTATAAAGAAAATCCTGATGCACCAGCGAAAACAGCAGTTGAGAGGTATCTGAAGAAAAAGGTTAAGGTTTTTAGTTCAACTTCAAAGTTGACAAAATAAGAAAAAACTTGTATATATACTATAGGACAAATTGAACCTCCAATGAAGACTCTACATATTCAACCAAAAACAGATTATTCCCCTAAAGCCGATTGGTTTATGGGCGAGTCTCTTTTTGTTGAATTGTATAGTTAGAAGAAAAGCTAAAAATACAAACAACAAAAAGAGAGGGACCTAAAAAGACCTCTCTTTTTTTGTAGTTTAGCCACTTTTCACACTGTCCTCCTCACTCTTGACTTCTCAGCCAATGTGAGTTACTTTTAATGATACGCGCAGGCGTTCCTTATTATATGCACCGCCCGAAGGCCAATTTCTGAACTGGCACACTATGTCCCCACTGGACGACCAGAGGTGGTATATTGATTGGGTGGTGAGAGAAACACAGCTTTTCAACCAGAACCTTGACAACTAAATACACATCTTTTTTGGGACATTAACTCAGTCTGGTCAGAGTATTCGGCTTTGTTAGGAGTGCTTACATCGAAATATGTAAAGTAGAACCTTTCTGTATGCTGGAACACCCTTAGAGCTTTAGATACTCACTGTAAAGTAGTAATAATTCTAAAGATTGGGCAATCAGCAGGCAACCGTTAGTGGGAGCCTCAGAGACTAAACGAAAGGCATCTAAACGGATAATGCTGTAGATGATGATATAGTCCAGACTACAACATCTTTGATGGTCTACGAGAGTAGAAGTAGTAGGTTAACCGATTAGTCCTGCGTTCGAATCGCAGATGTCCCACTTTAGACGATTCAGCAACTACAAAATTTCTTTTTGGTAGAAAAAACATCGTCTAGTTAATGGGAAAGTGGCTCCTGTCGGCAATATGTGGGGCGGCAGTCTGTAAAACTGTTACATTAGCACCATCGGAGGTTCGATTCCTCTCTTTCCCACTTTGAAATACTACACTAATCGTTATTACGACATAGAAGGTATTTTACTTGAGAATGGTCCAAACATTCTCCATTGATGCAGTTCGGCTATACTGCTTTAACAAAATGGCCGCCAAATGAGAAATTAATTCAGCGGTAGAATGCAATCCTGCCAAGATTGTCGTCATCGGTTCAAATCCGATATTTCTCTCTTGTGCCAGTCTTTGAACTGTCACACTCTCCGTGAAAGCTGCGGGAAACCGTGGTATATTACTTACGTGGTTGGCAGAGTGGACGATTGCGGTGGCTTCCAACACCACTATTCATCAGGGGTTCGAATCCTCTACCACGTATTGGGTATGCTTAGCCCTTAACCAAAACTCAGCAGCGTTGTCTGGTGCGCGTTGTTTTCTAGTCCAGTTTAAAGAGATAAATTCTGATAAATTGTGTCTCTGACCAAGGGGAAAGTCCCGAGATAGGTGGTCCCTATCAACCTGGCCCATTCGTCTAATTGGTTAGGACGCATATCTGTCTAATATGTAATATCGGATCATCCCCGATATGGGTCGTTAGAGATTTATCTCTATGTTCCAGGCAATATACGCTCTTTTATATTGTTCTGTGCATTCCGCAGTAGACAAATTGATTAAAGTCGGTAGGTTTTCACCCTATTATTTTGCGGGTTTGAATCCCGTCTGCGGATTTTCTCATTTATTTGAGAATAATTTAACGGAATGTAGCTCAGAGGAAGAGCACTAATTTTGGGAATTAGGGGCCGAGATTTCGACATTCTCCATTCCGATTGAGAAGATTCGAGCTTCTCAAAGGTAATTAGATACCTTAGTTCAGTATACGGAGTATTAATACCTCAAGCCGTAAAAGTCGGCGGTGTGTTGAACATCTATTTTGGTCGGTGAGCTAGTCTGGTGATTTAGCGTCTGTTTGAAGAACTGAAGAACTGAGTTCGATTCTCAGACCGATCATTGAGAACCAAATTCTCAAACCACCAACAACATAACGCACAGAGATGATTCGCAGAATGTTGTAATTCCTGGAGAAATCCAGGGTCTCAGGAACATAGCATAGCCTGGTTTAATGCACTCGGCTGATAACCGAGAGACCATCAGTTCAAATCTGATTGTTCCTATTCTCAGAAATGAGAAATCTAGAGTTAAACTGAGTCTGGAATGTGCTTCAAACCTAGCACAAGGTTGACCAATTAACTTTAAACCTATAGAGTATAGAAAGTATGGGGAAGTGGGAACGTAACCACCTTCTGAATGTGAAATGGAACGGGCACAAATAGTAAACATCCTGGCCAGGGTTGACCGTTCACTCTATATTTACGGGGCGTTCGTATAACGGCAATTACAATGGTGTTGCATACCATAAATAAGGATTCGATTTCCTTACGCTCCATTGCTCCTATTCATAGGAGTATTTTAAATTGAACTTTTGGATTTTATTCATCAGTTCTTCTATAGATATGTCAGACTTTTTATGTTTGGATATATTTTTTGAATGTATCATTAGTTGACAATTTGCTGGATGGGATATAATTTTAGGGTCAATTCCTAATTCAAATCCTTCTCGAATTGAAAATATATGGTCTCTACTAACTCCACCTATATTATTTTTGTTTGTCGGAGAATACCAACCATAATTTTCAATTAATGTAAATTCATATTCATCAGGAAAACTAGAAAGACCAAATTTAAATTTACAATCTAATTTGTATTTTTGAAATTCAGGTATTGATTTTCTTTCGTATTCACTCTTACATTTTCGTGAACAATGAATTTTGTTCTTTAAGAATGGGGCATTACAATTTATACAATACTTATAGTTAGGTTCTTTTTTGTTAAGCTCATTGTATCTCAACATCGATTGACTAATTTTATCGCCCCAAGTATATTGTCGCAATTTATTATTGAACTTTGCAGAACAAGAGCGGCCACAAAAAATTGAATCATATTTTCTTTTTACAAAAGAAATTGGCTTATTACATTGCTTGCATAATTTGGGAGCTTTAAGATATAATTCTTCAGATTCTTTTCTTTTGGCGGCATTTGTTTCTTTACATTTACTATAATCTCGGAGATACTTGTTCACGTAGTAGTTTCTACATTTCCACGAACAATATACTCTATTCCCTAGAGTTTCATTTAAACATTCTACATTCTTACATTTCATAATAAATAGTTGAGTTCTTTGATTGTTTATATGTGGAGAGTATGAAACTTGAACTAAAAACTTTAAGTAATTATTGAGATTATTTTTTATGGCTAAACCTCAATCCAAAAGAGAATGGCAGGCCATGATGAATACTACGGTTTCTTCTAAGAGCATTCAGCTTCTAAAGAAGATAGTTCGTAGAGTTTCACGAAGGTTCAACAAACAAATTCATCCTTGGGAGAAAGAAGACTAATGGCTAAATCTGCAATTCGTAGGCATCACGCTCAACGACTTCAAGATAAGTGGAATAGAATTCTCAAACAAATTTCTCCGAATAGAAATCTTGAATGTATTACTTTTGGTAGAATTTATACAAAAGACCCACAAGATTGTGGTGTTCCCGAGTGTAAGTATTGTAGTTGGGAAAAGAGATTTGACAACTCACGAACTTCTCTTCGCAAAGAAGAACGTTCAGCTATGAATGATTACTTTACAGGAGCTTAACTCAGTGGTAGAGTTCTTTTCTGACTCGAAAGAAGTCATTGGTTCAATTCCAATAGTTCCTATTCTCAGAAATGAGAAATTTTTGGAAGTGTGGCAGAGAGGCTTATTGCAGAAGTTTGCTAAACTTCCGTGTCGTTTATTCGGCACCGCTGGTTCAAATCCAGCCACTTCCGTTGAGGTCACTATGACTATCTTAGCTTTTGCTTTAATGTAATAGTTCAATTGACCTCGAAGCGTTGGAAAAGATGGCCCACACCTTCTTTTCTCACCGAATCATGGACTTGTAGGTTCAAGTTAAACTATCAGGTTTTGAGTGTCATATGCACTACTGAAGCTGTGGGTATCAAATCCCACCAGTCCACCAGTCCACCAAATGGAGAATTGTCCGAGAGGCTTATGGTGCAAACTTGGAAAGTTTGTGTGGATAAAACCACCAGAGGTTCGAATCCTCTATTCTCCGTTCGGCTCTATAGTTCAGTGGAAGAACAGAAGATTCATACCCTTCTTGTCGCAAGTTCGATTCTTGCTAGAGCCATTCGCTATTCGGAAATAGCGAACGTCATACTCTGTTAGCTCAGTCTGGAGAGAGCAAAAGTTTCCTAAACTTTGGGTCGAAGGTTCAAATCCTTTACAGGGTATTCACCTTTATTGGTGAATTGGGTCATTGTAGGATTAGCTTAGTGGTAAAGCGGTCGCCTGTGCAGCGATTTACGAGGATTCGATTTCCTCATCCTACCCCTTATTATAAATTCTTATGATCAATACCCAACTTTAAGCATCTTTTTCTCACGGCGTTATCACTAACGCCTAGAATTTGACCAACTTTAGTCATTGGGTATTGCCTCACAAGATTTATTAATTCCTCTTTGGAGATTTCAAATTTTCTGGCGTTGAGTCCATTTTGAATTGATGAGCACTTTTTACATCGTGTAAATTTTTTACATAATTTAGCTCCACAGTCTACACATTTATGTGATACTTTTAAATTTCTTGTTCCAAATGTGGGTGTTTGTGTATGACAATTTGGGCACAATAACCTTAGATTTTCTAATCTATTATCATCTCTGATTCCATTTATGTGGTCTAATTGTAATGATAGAGGTTTGTTGTTCCAAATATTAGAGAGGGAGCATATTGAACATTGATTTTCTAGAAGATTTTCATCAATCAATCTTGTTTTTATGCGTCTTCTAGAATAGTCGGAGTTTATTGTAAGTATTGCTTCTAATTCTAGTACATTATCTTTACTAAATTGCCCAACGGTTGAATATTGTTTTCTATATTCGCTATGATTCTTCTTGAATTTAGTTAAATCATATTCTTCAGACTTCATTCTACTCATAAAAGTAGTTCTAACTCCTGAATACGCATTTAATTCAAAGTGTTCTAAAATTTTTGTATATGTATTGAATGTATTCAAAGCAAGTTGAATTTCTTCGTGTGGGATTTCCCAAACTTTGCTTCTTTTTCTTCTTTGTTTCTTCATAATTGAACTCTCAGGTATATTTAACTATTATACCTTATTTATTAAATAAGACCAAATTAACTGCCCTTATAAGCTAGTGGTAAACTGTATTCTTGGTAAGAATATTTCGTGAGTTCGATTCTCATTAGTGGCTCTTGAGATTTATTCTCAAATTTTAAAATTACGCCTGATAAGCATTGTGGTGATGCAGGAATCCTGTAAATTCCAGAGGAGAGTTCGATTCTCTCATTGGGCTTCGTCAGAACTCATGACTCTGATGACACGAAATACGTTGGCGACGGTCAACACTATGATGAATAGTTTTCGTGATGTAAGTAAATATCCGTGGTTTGGTAGAAAAGTGAGGTCCGACCCCTCACAATATTTACTTACATAATCGGGCCTGTAACTCAATTGATTAGAGTAATTCTCTCTTAAAGAATAGGTTGCGAGTTTAAATCTCGCCAGGCCCATAATGTCCAGGTGCCCGAGTGAACGAAGGGGTTAGTCTGCAAAACTAATAAATCGCCGCAGGTTTGAATCCTGTCCTGGACTTTGATTCACAAGAATCATATTTTAATGTAGAATCTTCTAATCGGGAAGGAAGGCTCCCTCTGAAGGAGACAATATAGGTTCGAGTCCTATTTCTACATTCAATGCGGAATCGTATAGTGGGAATATCCTTGTCTTTGAAACAAGAGACATAAGTTCGAATCTTATTTCCGCAGTTTATATTCATTTGAGTCTTATTTTATGATTAAATTTTTACAGTGTCTCATTCTTGGCCACGAGTATGAAATCGCTTCTCATACTTCTGTTCCTCCAAAACCACTGGAGGCTCAGGGTGATTTATCATTTTCTCTTGAGATGATAGTTGTTGGATATGCAAAAACTATTCAAACTTGTAGGCGTTGTGGTAAAATTAAAACCACTACAACTCTTGGAGTTTAACTTATGATTAAATTTTTACGATGTGTAATTTTTGGTCATGAATATAGAACTAGTTCCGTTAGCTCTGTTGGCCCACATCCAGAATCAATTCTGAATAAATCTGGAGGCACACCAATAACTCTCTCAAGAGCATTACTTGGATATACAGAAACTATTCGAACTTGTAGGCGATGTGGTAAGATGGAAACCATTACAACGCTTGGAATCTAAATCATGAAAGTCACAGCATATAAAGTTGTATCCACGGTTCTTGATTTTGAGAATATGGGTAAAGATGAAGTCATTTATGAGATTGAGAATACTCGTTACTGTATGACTAAAGTGAATACAATTGAATCATCTGAAATTGAAGAATGGGAAGATGACCATCCTTTAAATCACGGTTCTACTTATGATGAGGTCTTTTCTAAAAGTAAGGTTCTTTTGAATAGAAAATATAATCAAGACTCGTGGAGTGAGGCTAGTAGAGATGTTGACGAAGCATTTTCTTTAGATTTTACTTCAGCTCTTAGAGGTTTACCGACAGATGAAGATGGTTTTGTAAAAGGAACATTTAAAGTGACAGTAGAGTGGACAAATGACTAAGCATCCAATTACAATTAAAGATTATGAATCTATGAAAGATTTAGCACACGATGTTTCAAATCTTCGTTATGATGTATTGTCTGATTTTTTATGGGAGCTTGCAGAAAAAATTGAACTTGATTCTAAATCTGATAAAGAACGCGAGAGATTTAAACTAGCGAATGAACTTATAAAGACTTCTATGGACTTCAGAAACTCTTCAAATTCAATATGGAAGTCCTGGACAATTTGTAAGCCTTATATTGAGTAACGTGTCCCCGTGCCACTTTTCAAACTGGCATAAATAGCTTTGACAAACAGGGCATTTCGTCCTATATTGTTCAAGTGGTTAGGGGCGTGTAGTCCAACGGCAGGAGACATTTGCCTTAGAAGCAAAACAGTGGAGGTTCAAATCCTCTCACGCCCACTTTGTCCATGTAGCCCAACTGGTAGGAGGCAATTGATTTAAGCCCAATACAGTGCAGGTTCGAATCCTGTCATGGACATATGCCGAAGTAGCCCAATTGGCAGGAGGCACTACATTCAAAACGTAGACAGTGTGAGTTCAAGTCTCACCTTCGGTATTGAAGATTTTATCTTCATTTTATACAACTTGGCTAGTTGGTCCAATGAATAAGACGCTTTGCTACGAACAAAGTAATATGGGTTTGACTCCTATACTAGCTTCTTGGAAAGTCAAGCCGATAGGTGACGGCATCAATCTTGAAAATTGACGAGGTGTTAAAGCCCTTGGGAGTTCGACTCTCCCACTTTCCGTTCATTTAATTTTATTATGAGTAGTATTATTGATTTCGATTTAGTCTGTTCTTTTGTAGAACAGGGATTAATTAAACATCATTCTTTATATAAACATCTCAGATGTAAAGCCGAGTTTCTGGAATCAATCTATTCAGATGCATTAATTGATGCTGGGTATGGGAGTGATTGGAAGCCAAATTATGGTCATAAAATTGGGAAGGATATAACTATTGATTTGGGAGAAAGGTTAAGTGGTAAGGCTGGTCGAGTTGTTTACAAGGGTTCTAAACTTGAATTTAGTAGTTCTAGATGCACTTCTTACGAAACCATTGAGGAAATGGTAGAATTTTTGTCTCAGCCACATCAGGATTATATTATGTGCTGCGCTGGAAATATACCTGAGTGGGAAAGGGGACTTCGTAAATATTATTTTATTGTTATTGAAGCATCTAAATTAAAGTATTCAGATGTGGATTGGGTTCCTACATATTCAAAGAACAATAAATTGACTGGATGGAAATGTTCCTCTCCAGACTTTAGTGCCAAAATTAAGAAAAGTATGTCTAATCAATTGTGGGTTACTGCACATTCTTCATTATATGATTTCTATAAAGAAATTGTTATTTGACTTCTATTTTAAATAATACTAAAGTTAATGTAATATTATAATTCAATATGTTCAATATAATTGACGCACACACTCAAAAATTTGAAGGTTCAATTTCTCCAAATAGTTTAATTTGGGGAAATTGTCTTGAGGTTATGAGTTATATTCCAGACAACTCTGTAGATATGATTTTGTGTGATTTACCTTATGGTACAACTGCCTGTTCTTGGGATTCGGTTTTGCCATTATTTCAATTGTGGAGAAATTATTATCGAGTATGTAAAAAGAATGCAGCGATGGTGTTTACCTCGGCTCAACCATTTACAACAGTTCTAGCGTCTTCTAATTTGAACGATTTTAGATATGAATGGATTTGGGAAAAGCCTCAAGGAACAAATCCAATGAATGTCAAGATTATGCCTCTCAAATCTCACGAGAACATTTTAGTATTCTATAGTGTCAAGCCTACATATAATCCTCAAATGTGGCAATCAACTCCATATTCTGGATTTTCTTCAAAAACAAGTAAAATTGGAGAGATTTATGGAAATGCTCAAAGTAAGCATAGAGACAATCCAGAAGGTTCTCGTTATCCAAAGACAGTTTTAAAATTTAAACAAGAGAAGGGATTACATCCAACACAAAAACCTGTTGATATGATGCAATACTTCATAAGAACTTACACCAATGAAGGTGATGTAATTCTGGATAACACAATGGGTTCTGGAACTACTGGAGTTGCGGCAGTTTTGGAAAATAGGCAGTTTATTGGAATTGAATTAGAACAGAAGTATTTTGATATTTCCTGCGAAAGAATTTCTAAACTCGTCACGCAAACTAAGACAACAAACGTTCTTGATTTTATTTAATTATGAGACCCAATTTAAGAAAAGTTCTTGCTACGTTTAATCCAGATGAAAATGGCTATTCAGATTGGATAGACAGAGATGTAATTCTTGCATCAGGACTTAAATTAACAGATAATGGAAATATCAGATTTGACGTTGCCTTTCGTGTTGATGAGTTTAATTGGGATGTACAAAGACTTCCCTCTAGAAAAATTATCAAACTTAGGTTAGTTGGACATAGCGAAACTTTCAAAATTAAAAATTCAGTGAATAGGAAGATACTTAAATCTCTTAGACAATTAACTTATTCTAATTTTTCTCCAAATTGCATTGTTCCTCTCACTAAAAAAGATAAGGAAATTGACCATCGTTGGGGTAGAAGGAATCATTCTAACTACGAGCATATAAGTGATGTCTCGGCTCAGACCATTGATGATTTTCAATTACTTTCTCATAGTCATAATGTTTTTAAAAGACAACAATGCGTTAAGTGTAGAGAAACGAATATTCGTTATTCTCCTCCAAATGATAAAGAATATGTTATTGGTTGTAAATTTTGGGAAGATGCTGTAGGATGTTTAGGTTGTCCATTGGCTCAGCCTGAGTTATATCGTTAATGTATGAAATTGATAGTAAAAAAATCTTATATTCTAATGGGAATAATGATGAGTGCTATACTCCAGATTATGGTGTAGAACCAATTTTAGAATTTATTCCTAAAGATAGAGTCGTATGGTGCCCATTTGATATGCAGGACAGTGAATTTGTTCTACAAATCTCACAACAGAATCCAGTAGTATTTTCTCATATTTGTTATGGACAGAATTTCTTTGATTATGAACCAGAATCGTGGGATTTAATTATTTCAAATCCACCATTTACAAATAAGAGAAGATACTTTGAAAGAGCCTTATCGTTTCATAAACCATTTGCTCTAATTATGAGTAATACTTGGTTAAATGATAGTGCTCCTAAACAATTGTTTAAAACTAGAGATTTACAACTACTTATGTTTGATAGAAGAATGAAGTTTACAAATTCAGATGGAAGACCTAATGATAAAATTACGTTTTCAAGTAGTTATTATTGTTGGAATTTCTTACCGAAGCAAATTATTATGAAGGAGCTAAGTATTTCAAAATGATAAAGTATAATCTAGAAAAAGTATATGATTGGTATGATATTAAGGTTGCAATTTGTGAAGAATTGGACATTAAACCATATCAATTTGATAAGTATCACGAAAGAGTGAGTGGAGAGTATAAATCATTAATGCACGTAGTTGTGGATTATGTTATTCCGCACTATCAGAGGGATTGTATTATTCCAATTTATGATTACATTGATGAGTATCTTACGGGAACTTTGATTTTGAAGTATGGTGATTGGGTAGTTCCATTTGGATTGGCATACAACAAGGTCATAAAATCTATTTCTCAATCTGAGGAGTATGGAGAACTCAAGTGTTGGATTTATTTTGATTAGTTTTTATTATTCTTTACTATCATCATTATGTTTATTTTAACTGAAGACCATCTTAAACTTCTAAAACGTATGTATGTGAGTTGGAGCCAATGTGAATTTGGTGCTCCAGAAATTGACCCTAAACGTCCATATGGAAATAGTGATGTTCCTGGAGATATTCATGAGATTCTAACTGGAAAGTATCCAGAAGACGAATTGGATGAAGACCTTGAGGATAAGTATTGCAAGCTTCACAAAGAAACTGAAGTTGCTTTACAGATTGTATTAAGAAGTGGTCAATTTAAGACAGGAACTTATATACTTAAGAATCCTTATAATACATATAATTGGACTCTCGTTGAGAACTGAGCCACTTGAGCCACTGGCACA
>Ga0247836_1001695_pt1 | contig 34388 bp, 48 predicted proteins | sample LaCruzMarch2015__4_FD_187116 | JGI IMG/M metagenome (GOLD analysis project Ga0247836, IMG submission 187116) | Freshwater microbial communities from meromictic Lake La Cruz, Castile-La Mancha, Spain - LaCruzMarch2015_14m | ecosystem: Environmental > Aquatic > Freshwater > Lake | place: Spain... | reverse complement strand
GACAATATTTTCTCTATCATTTGAAAGAATCTGAATTTCGATACAATGTCAGAGTAATGAAAGAAGATATGTTCAAGAAACTCGTAAAAATGATGAAGATTTTTAATAAACAACTACTCTAGACCCTAAACAAATTAAACGTATTAAACTTTTTCCTATGCGAATCTTGATAAAAATATCTGGGGAGGCACTTTCCCATGGAACTGGTCATAACTATGATTTCGAATATTTGAAAAAAATCGGGCAAGAAATATCTGCACTCCAGAAACTCTATCAGGTTGCAGTGGTATGTGGAGGTGGTAACATCTGTCGTGGTGCAGAGTTTGCAAAAAATGGCATATCTCCAACAGTAGGTCATGAAGCTGGCATGCTCGCTACGACTATGAATGCACTTATCCTGGCTGATATCATAGAAAAGCTCTGAGACACAACTACAGTTTATACTGCTCGAGATCTCTCAGGAATAGGTGAAATATTTGATGCAAAAAGTGCCATACATTCTCTAGAAAAAGGGATTTTAGTGTTTCTCTCGTGAGGTACTGGACATCCATATTTTTCTACAGATACGGCTTCTGTCCTACGTTCTCTCGAACTCTCTTGTGACATGATGATCAAATGTACGAGTATAGATGGCATCTATTCTGCAGACCCAAAAAAAGATCCAACAGCACAAAAACTCGAATCTGTCAGTTATAATGATATTCTCAATAAAAACCTCCGCATCATGGATCAAGCATCTATAGCGCTTGCACGTGACCACAATCTCAAAATCGGTGTTTGTCATATAGATACTCTTCCTTCCCTATCAAACCTTTCGGACGGTACATTTATTGGTTCTATAATCCATCAATAATATGAAAATCTCTTCACTTTTCTTTTCTCTTATTTTCATACATACTCTGACCTTTGCTCATGGTGATTATTCTGATGATTTCTGAGGTATCAGTCCGGCTCTTCTAGCAGTCGCATGTATCATACTCATAGCAGTGGCTGGAGTGATTGTCCAGGTAAGAAGGTGAAAAACTGAAGAAAACAAGGAAAATCAAAAGTAATCATAAAAAAATACTTCTTTCTATTTTCTCTTCCAAAAAAGAAAAAATCGATATAATTCGAATAATTATTTCTTATCGTCGTGCAGAGATTATGTACAATCATTTAGAAATCGAATCCAAATGGCAACGCTATTGGTCAGAATATGATACGTTTGCTTGCCTCAATCCTGAACTCGAAAATAGTCATAAACCGAAGTTCTACGCCCTCGATATGTTCCCTTATCCGAGTGGAGCTGGACTTCATGTCGGTCATCCAAAAGGATACACAGCTACAGATATCATTGCCAGGTACAAGCATGCAAAAGGATATCATGTTCTCCATCCTATGGGCTGGGATGCTTTCGGCCTTCCTGCTGAAAACTATGCCATCAAAACTGGTACTCACCCTTCGGTGACAACCAATGAAAACATTCAACGCTTCCGTGAGCAACTCAAAAAATTTGGATTCTCTTTTGACTGGAACCGCAAGATTGACACCACAAATCCTGACTATTATAAATGGTCTCAGTGGATTTTTTTGAAACTCTTTGAAGCTGGTCTTGCCTATGAGAGTGATAAACCAATCAATTTTTGTCCGAGTTGTAAAACTGGTCTCGCAAATGAAGAAGTCGTCGATGGAAAGTGTGAACGCTGTGGTACCGCTGTTGAAAAAAAGGCAATCCGACAATGGATTCTCGCTATTACAAAATATGCTGACAGATTACTGAATGATATAGACCGGCTCGATTGGCCTGAAGGCATCAAAGAACAGCAGAGGAATTGGATCGGTCGTAGTGAAGGAGTGAATTTCCAAAACAAAGTGAAAGACATGGATATCACATTTGAAAATTATAATTCAGTACCACAGACATATCATGCTGAGACATTCACGGCAATAGCTCCAGAACACCCACTTGTACATGAACTTGTCAGAGGAACCCCCCAAGAAAAAGAAGTCATGGATTTTTGTGAAAAAATAAAAGCAAAAAAAGCGGCTGGAAAATTTGATTTTGAAAAAGATCTTGAGGGTATTTTTACAGGTCGCTATGTCGAAAATTTTGCAGGTACAGGAAATGATCTCCCAATCTGGGTTGCGAGTTATATCTTGGCTGATTATGGTACTGGAATAGTCAATTGTTCTGCACACGATGTTCGTGATTTTGCTTTTGCAAAAAAACATGATATCCCGCTTCATCCTGTGATGTTCCCTGCCGATCCTATAGAAGCTGAAAAAGTCCGCAATCTCGAATATTCCTATGCAAAAGATGATGAAGGTATCATGGAAGAACCTGCTCTTTTCAAAGGAAGAAAATGGTGAGAAGTCCGTCAGGATATAATTGATGACCTGGATAAAAACGGTTTTGCAGAGAGAAAAATAAACTATAAACTCCGAGATTGGATATTCTCTCGTCAGAGATATTGGGGAGAACCAATCCCATTAATACATATAGCGGAGCAATCATTATGACTCATAGAACCAGCAAGAGCTTCTCTTGCCTTTATTGAGGATGAAAAATGATGTATATATGGGCAATTAAGGCCTATGTGAACAAAAGTTTTTTCTGGTATGATCACTCCTTTTGGAGGCAAAAGAGAAGAGCATGAAGATCATATCACTTGTTTACGAAGAGAGTTAATGGAAGAGCTAGAGCTCGATCTTGATAAGACTGAATGGAGATATGTCACAAAAATTCCAGGAGTCAAAAATGATTGATCTTTTTTACAAATTTTTCATGTTATCATTAAGAGTACAACTGTTCTCAATTGCCACGAAGGCAGTCTTATAAAACTTAAACAAGAGGATTTGAAAAATCGAGATGATGTGACAGATTATTTCAAAAATGTAGTACGTACTTGTGAGGAGAATCAATCAAATACATCAAAAGTTATCACTCTCTATTTTTCTAATTCTGAAACACTCAACCGTATCATATCAGGTATGAAAACTATTGAAACACGAGCTCTCAACCCAGATGAATCTAGGCCATATTATGGAGATATAGAAGAGTGAGACTGTGTAGTTTTCTGTGATACCAACGATGATAGAAAATATCTCATAAAAGTAACAAAAAAATATCTCTGGAAGAACCTTCAGGATCTCTCAGACGATGAAAGTATTGTTTGAAAAATTCGTGGTAATTGAGATAAAGTCACCTATGAGGATTTGAAAAAATTCTACGAAGCTCTTACACCAGGATACGCCGAGAAAATAGAGAAAAATGGCCTTATAGGTTTTGAATTTGAAATCATTGGAAAACTTACTCGCTGAATATCTGATTGGCTTCTTCCAGATTGGGATTTGCCACTAAAACTTCCCGAAGTTGAAAAATATGAACCATCAGGCGATGGGCAGTCCCCTCTTGCGACGATTCCTGCTTGGGTCAATGTGCGACTTGGAAATAATCTCGTCTGAAAAAGAGAAACCAACACCATGCCTCAATGGGCTGGTTCGTGTTGGTATTATCTCCGCTTTATGGATCCGACCAATAATACAGCAATTGTCGATCCTGCGGTCGTAAAATACTGGGGCGAAGTGGATAGTTATATAGGCTGAGCAGAACATGCAGTACTCCACCTCCTCTATGCACGATTTTGGCATAAATTCCTCTTTGATATTGGTGTTGTCCCAACCGATGAACCATTTTTTCGGCTTCGAAATGTCGGGCTCATCCTCTGACCAGATGGCAATAAAATGAGTAAATCAAAAGGAAATGTCATCAATCCTGACGAAGTTATCTCTGAATATGGCGCAGATACTCTCCGTCTCTACGAGATGAGTATGGCAGATTTCTCTGATGTGGCTCCATGGAACACAAAAGCGATTGTCTGAAGCTACCGTCTTTTGGAGAGAATTTATCGACTCTTTTCTTCTCCTGAACCAACGTCTGATATCGCTACAGATAATCTGAAGGCAATGAAAATCATGCACAAAACTATCAAAAAAGTCAGTGAAGATATCGAAAATATGAAGTTTAATATGGCTATTTCAAGCATCAACATCATGGTTAATGAAGGAATTCCAACAGATATCGAATTGGCTCATGAATGGAAGACTGTACTCGCACGACTTCTCCAACCATTTGCGCCTCACATGGCAGAAGAATGTTGGTCTCTCCTCGGAAATGAAGAATCAATATATTCAGCACAATGGCCGGAATATATCTCTGCTATGACTATCGATGATGAAGTGCAGATCTCTATCCAGATCAATGGAAAACTCCGCGGTACTTATCCTTTTCTGAGAGGGGTCACAGTAGAAGAAGTCCGTATGACGATCGAAACCAAACCTGAAATCGCAAAATGGCTCGAAGGTCAGGAAATCTTGAAGGAAGTATTTATTCCCAATAAAATTCTCAATATTGTGGTAAAGTAATATGTACCTACATCCACCTATCTTAAAATATGAAGTCTTTCTCAGAAATCTTGACTTAAGTTCCGTGGTACATAAATGGTGTAAAAAAGCTACTAATGTCACCGAGAATTTAGATCCTGATGTTTTTTAATGATTCTCAGGGAAATAGAAGCATCAATGACTGATACCCGTGAAACATTTGAAGCTCGAAGTATGATGCAATCACTTATTCAAAGTAATAAAACTATAGATTATTCGAGATTAGATAATGCTGCAATAAAAATTATACGAGCAAATTTTGTACTGGATTTAGAACTAATGAAGATGATGGAACAAGTTATTCCTGATTTTAAAGAACGTTTTTTAGGGCAAGCGTCAGAGGAGTCTTCTGATAATTCATAATCCAGACTCTTTAAATATGAGGAGAAGCAGATTTTATCATTTGTGAGGAATATTATCTGGATTTATACTTGCTCAAAGAGTTATATTAAAGATAATTAAAATATAATAATAATTCATTATGATGAAATTTCCCTCTTGGCTTCGTACAACATTGATAAGTGTTGTTTCAACAATCATTGTTGCTGGTCTCGGTTTCGGTGGTTGGCAATACTACCAAGGTGTATCATTTGAAAATGCTATAAAAGTCATGGAAGATCACATACAGCAGTGAGCTACGGTACTCAATTGTCAGGAACTTTCAGACGCAAAGATTTCAAACATTTCATGAAAATTCTCAAGTAAACTTCCTGATTCGATAAAATCAGCATTCCATGATTTACAAACTACTTGTGATTCTATGACTGGTGACTTCCGAGTAGCGTCTTTTTTTGATCCAGAAAATAATTTCCGATCAACACTAGTTTTGAGTTTTAGTTTTCCAGTGATTCAAAACGTATCCCCAATAACTGATGCAGACCGCAAAGAAGAAAAAGAAAAAATTAAAAGGATATTCAAGATTTCTCCAGATGTCGTCATTGATAGTTCTATGATTGATGTGCAGGATAATGCCATTATTCTCGAAATCGACCTAGAAGCACAAACAACCTATACTCTCTCTCTGAAGTCCGATGTACGTACAGAAAATAATGAAAAGAGAAAATCGTGGTCTTTCACTTCACCGGAAAATAATTCTTTCCTAATTCGTATGAAAGAAGGCATTTCATTATACGATACAAATCATACACCGCATATTCAATTTATTTCTTATGACTCTAGGAAAAATTCATCAATCATAAAAGTTTGTAAAATCGATCTCGAAACGTATGCAAAAATTGAAATATTTCTCAAGAATCGAGACATAGAACAATCAAATAAAACGAAAATAATGTCTGGTGAAGAGCATATACAAAAAAATGCTTCCGAGAAACTTTCTACTCAAGAAGACTTTTTCTATCAAGGTATTGATGCTCTTATTGGATCAAATTGTGCTGAAGTTTCACCAACGTATATTCCTGATCAAAATGAGAAAATAAATGTACTTTTTAAACAAGATATCTCTCTTTTTGATACATTGGAGAAGCTTGGTAGTACCGGACTCTACGTCGCAACATATGCTGATAAATGAACGAGGATGAATGATGGGCAAATTCAAAGACCACTTCTTTTTGGCGTCGTAAATGCACATATTCTTATGAAAAATTCTGGGAATGGGGAAACATTTTTCTTTGCAACAGATTTTACTGGAACCCCCCTTTCAGGTTTAGATATTACAGCCTCTGTGAATGACTATGCTTCGCAGGATGTATCTTATGGACCAGAATGAAGAAAAATCACAAATCACTCGCCACTCGATAAAGATATCTATAGTTCTGCAATTCAGCTCGGGAAAACCGATAAGGAAGGAATTTTAAAAGTAAATATTCGTGATAAAATCACTAATTATTTTCACAAAACGTTTGATAATCAATACGAGTTTGATGAGATGGGTAAATATGATTCCTTTTTTGTGACAGCTAAAGACGCAACACATCTCTCATATGTTTCCTCAAAATGGAATAGTGGTATAGCGCCATGGAATTTTGGTTACACGGTTAATATGTGGTATAATCCAAATCCAGAACTCAATGCTATTAATCTCAATGAATATATCGATGAGACACCGTATTATTCACACGTGTACACTGATCGAGTACTCTATCTTCCCTGAGAAAGAGTGGAGATAAAAAGTATTATACGCAATAGCGCTGATCTTTCTGTTCCAAAATGACAGAAATTTTATATGACGATTACCGACAATCAAGGTAAAGAATTACAGAAGAACCTAAAAACAAATAATGATTTTGGAAGTATTTTTGATCAAGTAACTTTACAGGAAAATATACAAACAGGTGTTTATGCGATTTCTCTCACAACGGAGGAATGAATATTTATTGGCTGAACAAACTTCACGGTCGAAATCTTTAAAAAGCCGAAATTTAAAACAGAAATACAGCTCTCAACTGAATGACTCAATAATGAAACAGTAAAGATTAATACGTCAGAAGCATGAGATGAGTGGTATCTTGGTATGCAGAGAAAGTGATCATTTATTCTCAAAGCTGACCTCGTCGGTAGGTATTATAGTGGTTGAGTTTTATCAAATTCTGAATTTACTTATAGGATATTTCGCCAACCATATTATGACACATCCTATTGGACTGATTGTTTCTACGGATGCTACTGGGAACCACAAAAAGAACTCTATACTGAGGGTACTGGTAAATTTGATACTAATGGTGGAGCCAGCATCACAATTCCAGTAACATTCGTCTCTTCCTATGATGATTATAGATATATTCTCGAAGTCACTCCTCGTGATGTTGCTGGTGATACAGTTTCAAGCACAAACTCAATACTAGCCAGATTACCGGATGAATATAAAAGTTGGAATCCAAATAGTGCATTTACACTTTCAACTGAAAAACGATTTTATCCAACTGGTCACACTGCAGATATCCGGGCAACACTGAGCTATGGAACATGGGATAAACAACCAAAGAAACTTTTTTATGCGGTTATTAAGAAAAAGGAATATACAACTACAGTCATGCACGATGTGCGTGGATTTGATCGACCATTAACACGATCTACAGAAAAGTTACTCGATATAATCCCTGTTGATATTGATACATTTACAAAAAAAGACGGTAAGGATATCCTCTTCCCGTACAAGTTTTCAGCAACGTGAGAATATATAGTAGAATTTGGTACGCTCGATATACGTAAATTCTGATCTGGAGCTCAAAAGATTGTTGAAAATTTTTCTCGCTCTCACTCAAACGAGATAGAAGAAGATGTAGATCTCACAGTTGACTGAGAAACTGATTTTTGGACTCTCGCTAATCGATGCGTTGGTTCCTCCGATGACTGTAATGCTGATGCTCTTGTAAAAAAAGCTGGTTGTGAGATATATGATTGGCAAGTGCGTCAAACATGTCTTCAGTCAGGTAAAAAATTGACTATTCGTCAAAAAATCAAACTTTCAGATCTTCTCACAAATCGACAATATTTTACGATTCTCACCTATTCAGAAGAAACAACAAATGTTCCAGAAATCTCAGATAATAAGATCCAAGTACTTACAGAAAAGGTATCATATCATGTCGGAGAAAAAGCTCGGGTACTTGTGAGACTTCCATTTTCTCATGGAAAAATTCTCTGGACTGTTGAAAAAAAATGAGTTGAAAAAAGTGAATATATCGATGTACCGTGAAATATTTTTTTCAAGGAAATAACAATTGATGAGAGTTTTATGCCAAATGCTTATATCGGTGTATTTGCTCTGGATACTCGGACTAATAAAGTAACACCTGAATATAAGGTTGGGTATACAGAAGTTGTCATCGATAAGACAGATAAAAAATCAGTAGTGAATATCAAAACGGATAAAAACGAATACTCTCCTCGTGATACAGTGACTGTTTCATTAGATGTTAAACGAGTTGACGGAAAAACCGGAAAACATGAAGTTTCCATTGCGGTTGTTGATGATTCACTCATTAGTATGATGGGGAATATTGACACAAACACTCTAGAAAAAATATGGAAAAAACTCCCTTTTCAAATACAGACAAGCATTACAAATATTGCTATGTTGAAAAATTATTATTTTTCCCGTCCTGGTATTGTAGGATGAAGTGGAAATGAAAATAATAAATGAGGGGACGGAGTAAAAAGTACAAGAACAATTTTTAAAAATACAGCTTTTTATAAATGAGATGTAATAACGGATGAAAATGGACACGCAGTAATAATATTCAGTCTTCCTGATAATCTGACACAATTTCGTGTCATTGCTGTTGCTAACACCAGAGAGAATGTATACGGTTCTGGTGAAGCAATATTTACAGTTAAAAAACCTGTAATCATCGAGGATAAAACACCATTTATCTTATATGATTGAGATAAAATTCAACTTGGTGGAAATGTTTTCAATAATACATGAAAAGACCGAATTTTTGATGTGACCATAAAAGCAGAAGGGCTCACAATTTTAAAGCCAGTTCAACAAATTACATTAAAAAATAATGAAAATACTTTTGTAAAATTTGAAGCTGACGCAAAAGGAATCTCAAAAAAAATTCCCTACACTATGTCAGTTCTAGACTCTGAAAAGAAATTTGGAGACTCTCTTTCGGGAGTTATAGATGTATCTCTAGCGCCAGTATTTATAAATTCAGTATTTAAAAACACTCCTCTGCAACAATGAACTATGGATTATTCACTATCTATTCCAGATAATACAGATATGAACAAATCGATATACTCTCTTTCGATTTCTAATAATCCACTTCAATCTCTAGAATCAATCATCTCCTCACTCCTTGTCTATCCCTACTGATGTATAGAGCAGTCAGTTTCTTCTACCATGCCAAATGTCTTAGTTCAGAAATTTGCTCCATTTTTCAAAAATACATCTATAGATCTCAAAATCGCAAAAGAGTATACAAAAAAAGGTCTAGACCGTATTGCTTCTATGCAGCTAGAAAATGGTGGATTTTGATATTGGGAGGGTGATACACAAGCAAATCTTCACATCTCGCCTTATGTCACGCGTTCACTTATGACCATGCGTGAAATGGGAGCACCTGTAGATCAAAAAATAATTGATCGTGCTATCAAATACCTAACTGATTCACTGCCAAATACTGAGGACAACCTCCAAAAAGTTGAAATATTTTTGACGCTTGCAAAAGCTGGAAAAGGAAAAGATGTTTATAATAAATACTATAGTCAACTCGATATCACTCCAAATCTGAATCTTCATGAAAAAATTACTTATCTCGATGCACTCGTGTCAACAGATGCCAAATTGTACAGCTATCAGATACAACAACTTATCATAAAAATTCAAAAAGAATTCCGTAATCCAAATAATTCTGATGGGTATTATTGGTATTGGAATACTGACTCAGATAAGGCAAATTTTGTCGATATACTTATGCGACTAAACTATGAACGAGCAACAGTTCTAAGCTTTATTCAGGAACTTTCTGAGCGTGATTATGATTCTTATTTTGTAAGCACTCAAGTCAAAAATTCAGTTTTTATGTCATTTTTACGCTATATGCAGACATATACAAACAATCAAAAGCAATCTGTCCAATTCACTCTGCAGTGAAAAACTGAAATAATCGAACTTTCTCCATTAAAAAGCTTTCAGAGAAAACTTCCACTTTCGACATTCTGAAAAAATAAAACTATAAAACTGTCCGTGGTAAATGAAGGTAGAGATCCGATTTTTGTGAATGCAAAAATTTCTGCTCATCCACTCGATGCGATAAAAATAAAATCTTTTTCTAGTGGAATAACTCTTACTCGGACTATTCAAGAGGTTACAAACACTCAGAAACTTGCTCTTTGTGATCAATATTATTATAGTTCTGAGGTAGGTAATTGTCGGGAAGCATTTTCTCCATCTGACGGAATTCATTTCAAGAAAGGTGCAACTTATAAAATCACGCTTAAAGCAAAATTTTTAGATAATAAAGTCAGGCGAAATCTGACTTTAGAAGATTACCTGCCTGCCACATTCCGTGTACTTCAGAGCAATTTCAAAACAAATACTATTATTACGAGCCAAAGCACAGGACAAAACTCATGGTCATTTGATCATATCGAAAATCTGCCGAATGTTGTTATGGCACATGCGTCGTATATGTGGGATGATGAAGCTTCTTATTCCTATTATGTTATTCCAGAATTTAGTTGAACCTTTTTATATCCACCTGCAACAGCATATCTCATGTACAACCCAGATGTAAAATCCTTCTGAGAGTTTAGGCGAATCGAAGTCAAATAAGGTAATAAAAAGTCCATGGAATTTAAAATTTTCTATTGAAAAAATAGATGAAATAAAGGTATATTTGTATTTTGTACTCTTTGTTTTCTCTGTCTTGTAATATGGATATTTTCCCCTCTCGTGTATCATAAACCTCTTTTTCGATGATCTATAACTATCTATGATAGAAAATGAGTCGTCATGACCCATATTGCAAAAGAATCCGGATACTCTCTCCCCTTTTCTATTCATTCTTGTGCTGATTGAAAAACAAGTCTTGGAAAATGTGAAAAATTCATTCAGTATCTTCTCACTATAGAAGATAAACGTTTTTTTAGCCATAGAGGAATAGATATCATAGCTAAAGTACGAGCATTTCAATCAAATTTTTTAAATGGCAAACGTATAGGATGAAGTACTATCACAGAGCAGTGGATAAAAAATAAGCACTTTCCTGATGTTCCTCGAACAATACTTCAGAAATTTCGAGAGGCAATTTTGGCGAGTTTTTTCTCACTCTTTAGTAGTAAAGAATATGTCTTGGAATCCTACTTAAACAGTATCTATTTTGGAAATAATATCTATGGGATTCAAGCTGCTATACAGACCTTCTTTGGAAAAAATGAAATTCAAACCCTTACTGATGAAGAAATTCTTGTACTTTTGACTCTCATTCATTCACCTTCTCGAACAATCGATGATCCTCAGTTTCAACAATATTTTTCACTTCTTCAGAACCGTCTTCAGATTCAAACTTCACAAACATACGAAACTCTTGGTTCGCCACTATACGTTGATAAGTTCCCATTTATTTCCCAGGAGATTCAGGCATATTGCTCTAGAGGAAAAGTAATCTCTGAAAATTTATTTTCTACTATTGATTGCAAAAAAGGTGAATTTATAAGTACTATTGATGCTGATTTGAGTTTATTTGCGAGAGATACGATCCAATCAACTCTCAATTCGCTTGCACAGAAACATGTGACAAATGCGAGTGTTTTTGCTATTCATCCTATTACACGAGATGTGTTGGTATTTGAAGGAAGTCGTGACTTTAATTCAAAACTGACTGATGGACAAGTAAACATCATTCATGCTAAAAGGCAGCCATGAAGTACTGTAAAACCATTTCTCTATCTCTTGGCATTAGAAGAATGACTCCATCCTGACACGCTTCTGTTAGATAGGAGTGAAAAATTACCAAGTTACCAGTCAGATGAAGAGTATATTTCAGAAAACTACTCCCTCAAAGAATATTGACTCATTCGTCTGAAAAAAGCTCTTGGCAATAGCTTCAACAATTCTTCTACACGACTTGCGCGATTCCTCAGTCTCCAAAAAGTCTATCAGTTTTATAAAGAGTATTGATTATACTTCGACTTCCCTGCTGAACATTATGGATATTCACTTGTTCTTTGAAACGCAGAAATAAACCTTTCCCAACTCGTCAAAAGCTATGCAAAACTTGTCCCTGTTCCCGAGAAAAACTGAATTGATCCTGATAAATTCCTCCTGTATGATATCTTATCGGATCCTGATAATAGAGATATAAGTTTTGGCGTAAATTCCATTTTGAATACAAGTATTCTGCAAGCAGTTAAAACTGGAACTAGTTCTAACTTTCGTGATAATACTATTGTTTCCTATAGTCCTGATATGGTTGTTGGTATTTGGTTTGGAAATAATGATAATACACCGATGTCAGGGGTAACAGGCATTACAGGTGCCGGTTATGCTTGGCATAAAATCATGGAAGAAATGATTCGTTTAGGTTATATTCAAGACAAAAAAATCCCAATTCCAACGAGCATAAAGCAAACTCCATACTGTCTCGATATTCACTGCAACCGGAAAAAATTAACTTATCAAAAAGAATGAGTATATTATTATTCAGCCATACTTGATAATTTTTATGACCATCGTGATATTGCTGAAAACCTCTCAAACGAAGAGAAACAATGGCTTGAAGATAAGAAATTTATTATAGAATAAAGTGAGCAAGTATAGATATAGGCATACTTACCCTGAGTATGAGCCAATTAAACAATAATGAAAAATAATAATGCTCTCCCTTATTTCCACACCCATCTGAAATCTCGAAGATATAACCCTTCGCGCTCTTCGAGTATTGAGTGAAGCAGATCTTGTCATCTGTGAAGATACTCGACATAGCGGCCATCTTTTGAAGCATTTTGAGATTTCGAAGCCACTACAGAGTTTTCATAGTCATAGTACTCGTGAGCAAGCCAAAAAACTCGTAGAACGTGCCAAAAACGAACATGTTGCCTATATATCTGATGCTGGTACTCCAGGTATTTCTGATCCAGCATATCTGCTTATCCAGGAAGCAATAGAACAAGATATAAAAATCGAAGCTATTCCTGGTCCTTCTGCCCTTCTTGCAGGACTTATCGGGTCATGACTCCATATGCATGATTTTAGATTTCTTGGTTTCCTCCCACTCAAAAAATGACGTCAAACACTTCTCAGAGAGCTCGCGAAGAAAGATTACACAGCAATCATCTACGAATCTCCACACAGAATAGAAAAAACTCTCTCGGAATTGATAGATATTTTTTGATCTGAATACAGTATCTGTCTTGCCCGTGAGCTTACTAAAATACACGAAACGTACCACAGAGATACTCTTAAAAATCTACTAGAATCAGCAAGAAAAGGTGTTTTTCGTGGAGAAATAGTTATCATCTTTTAGTATGATTCAAAAACTCATCCCCTATATTATCTGAGCTCAGATTTGTATTGGACTTTTCTATGCTGGTATGGGTGTAGAGCAGTGAAGAAGCTTAGGATTTTATGATTCAGAAACACTCTTTTTACTTGCATTAGCAATAGGGACTTTGATTGTCTATAAACGCCTAAAGGGCATTCCGATTCAGGAAAGATCATTTTCTATTATTTTCCAGCATGCTATATTGATTGGAGTGATAGCATGGTTTTTTTATAAGCCGTGGGGGGATGGTTGGGAGATGTTTTTGGTTATATTTCTTTCTGTCAATTTAGGACTTGCCGTATTAATTCAGATTTTAGAATCTCAATTTCACATACTGATCGGTGGTGGAAATTGGGGTATTCCTGACACATTTTGGCGACTTGGTTCACTTCTTACTCTCATCAATACGATTACAATTCCGCTCATTTTTATTTTCCTCCATGAAAATTTATCCTCAGTTTGGCTATTTTTTGGCATAAACTGGCTTTTTTTGTGGAAGGAAGAATAAGAGTCCTTTGTGAAATCAAAAAAATAGCTCTACATTCGCATTTTTTGAGCATCTGAGTGTTTGCATTGCAGGGAAAAATATGATACGCTGAGAGGGTAAATGGAAACCTCTCTTACAAATCCCGCCCCAGTAGCAACCACAAAACCGCTCCCTTATAAGAAAATTCTCTTATTTTGAGGGGTGTTTATGACAGCTATTTTGCCGGTCATATTTTTCATCTCCTCTCTCAAAGATACTGATGCTGATATTACTCGCATAGCACATTTATCCCTCATAAAAGAACGAATTGATGATGCTACGAGAAGGGGGGTCAATATCCCCTTGCCTGTTAATGCCCTTACATTGAGCTTTGGTGATGTGAAAATGTGATACCAGTGACGAGCGGGAAAAGATCTCTTCTTGGCATTGGGAATAGAATTCCTAAAAGATCCAGGAACAGGCGAAATGTATCATTATTTTATCCGACCAGATACAAAGGAATATGAAGTGGTAGCTATTTTGACTGATTCTCAGTATGCAAATTTTAAAGTGGGTGATAAACCTGCTTATTCTCTGGGATCATCGAGATGAAATATGCTCGTAATGAGCTCTGGGAAAAATAAATGAGAACTCGTGAGCTCTGTTCTGAAAAACGCACAAAATGTCGACTTATCAAATGAGGCAAAAAGAAAACAGATAGGATGGGAGGCACAAAAGAGCTGTAAAGAAATACTTAACAAACAAGAAGATGCACCCTCAGGAAAATATGTGATAGAATTCCAGGGACAATTGCTCACAGCTTACTGTGACATGAAAACATCAGGAGGTTGATGGACGCTTTTTTATGCAAATAACTGACATCCCAACTCTGAAATAAAAATGTCCTATGCAGAGATGAGAGGTAAAGTCAAGACAACTGCACTCCCAAAAATTGCTGAATATGACAATCCAAACTTAGCTTGATTGTTAGATTATGGTTATTTTGTCGATCTTGGCGCAAAGGAAATACTCATCAGAAACAGAACTGGTGATCCTACAAAATGGGTGAAATTTTCGTTTAGCACTTCTGAGGTTCTCAATTGGGCACTCAGTGATAGGGTATTAGGAAGAACAAACAAAGGATGCCAGAATATCCCTGGTGAAAATACATGGGATATCATCAATCAAGATGGGAAGATAAAATATGAGAAACTCAAATCAATTATGACCAACAAGGGTACGAGCTGGGGCGTAAGCCATGAGAATTTCTGGTGTAATGATTTTATTGGTAATGCTAATCCGCACATAGCTTTTTATGGAGCAAATGATAATAAGGATGGCTGACGAACACGTGGAACAGACGGTGTAGGTGGTGCATGGTGAGGCGAAAATGAATACAGATACTTCATCAGATAATATGATAAAAAAAATAATTATTTTACTCTGTTTCGTATGGCTATGTACCATGAGTGTATGGTACGTGCAAAATAATGGTCTTCCTCTGTGATTTGATCATGGTATCTACGCTCATCTCACGCATACTATCGAAAGTTCAGGTAACATATACTCTATTCCCGACTATCTGAGATATCAATATGAACCATTTTCTGGAACATTCTTCTATGCCCTGACAAGATTCGCAGGAAATGAAGTAGTGTATAGTTGGTGATATCTCCTGATATACCTTCTCACTTGAATATCATTCTTTATTTTTTGAAAAAACAAAAAAAAATACACACTTGGATCACTCCTATGAATTGCCCTTTTCCTTTTTTCTACACACCAGTATTTCAATCTTTTTTGGTCATTTGGTAAACAGATGTTTGCTACTCTTTTTCTCATACTTTTTCTACGATACCAAAAAAAAATACCTATTGCATTGATACTTTTGACAGCCTGTATCTCACTTCATAGATTGACAGGATTTATCGCAATTTTATATATATTAATTACCTTTGTTATTCATTTTTTCGAGAAAAAAAAATCATATAACTATTGGCTTTTTGTAGGAATAATTCTTTGAATACTCCCCTACGTCTCACATGGAGCATTTCACTTTCAGATCATGCCCATCCTCCATCCAAGTATCCATAATTATATCATGTTATCTGGAAATTATGGAACATGATTTTCAAAATTAGATTTTCTATTTTTTATCACCCCATCTATTCTCATTTTGTTCTTGATGTGAGTGAACTATTCTCGTGAGAAGAAAAATATAAAATGACTTCTCAAAAAACCTCTTGTTATAACCTTTTTACTTCTGAGTGGCATGGTTTTTCTGAAATCGATAGCACACTCCCGTATACAAACTTTTATGGATCTTTTCCTGATTATCGCAATAACAAAAGTATTTTTTCAATATATAGGAACAAAATGGATCTTTGTACTCATGATAATTCAGGTCTGTCTGTGGTCACAATTTGCCTATACATGGCATAAGCCCTATATTTCTCTTGATGAGAATAGTCGTATCAAAAATATGGTCCATTCAATTCCAGATAACGTAAAAATAGTGACACTTTCCCCTGCCTATAACTCATATCTTTCAAAATATACAGCCAGAGAAATATATGCACCTGGCCATGGTATTTCCCAAAAAATATGGGGAAAATCATATAAAAAAATGCGCTACGAAAAGAATACACTTTGTGAAAATTTGCAGCAATTATCTGGAAACATATTTGTGTATGTCTGAGAAAAAGAAGAGTATCTTTCAACACAAAATAACTCCTGTTTACAAGTAATAAAAAAGTGGTATGGAGAATCCTATTTATATGCCTATATACGAAATAAATAAGTCAGTATTCATGCTCACACTATACTGGCGGTTTCCAAACGAAGAATATTTCAATTCATAGACCAAAGAAGAGTATTATTCTTTCAAAAAATTTCTTTCTCAGATGTAGACCATCAACCCTCAGGGCCTATCCAAAGTCCATACTGTATATTTGTTTCAATTGCGAGCGCATTATCACCTCCTGGAAATCAAACGATGTGAGTCATATAATCATATCTCTGTAGGATTTTTTCAATAGATTCTTCCATGGCATATGATATTGATATTGGTGAATTCCCGCCACACTGTTCAAGTGCTTCTTGTGCTATCATAGTAATACGATTCTTTTTTGCTGGAGATATATCTCTTAATTGAGAATATTGAGAAGAGAAAAATATTATTTCATCGACACCTATCTCAACAAGTTTCTGCACTACGGTCTCAAGTGTCGATATTTTATTAGGAAATGCTTGGAAAACTGCCAAAGTATTATTATTTTTCGGAAGTATATTTTCTATCTTTCATTTTTGTATAAAAGTAATTTTTCACTTAGAAATATCGGAAACTTCATAGATGAAGTCTTCTCATTTTGGTTCAAAAAATAGTACTTTATCACCTTTTTTTGCACGAAAAACATGTGCTATCTGGTGTATTTGGTGCTCTTCAGTGAGTATTAAATGAGTAGAAAGTGGTGTGTGAGATAGAAAACGATGCATAATAAAAAATCCCGCTCATAATGGGCGGGATTCTTTTTCTGTCAAGAATATACTTATTCTGCTATATCTCAAGACGGTGTTGTTGGCTGTTTGATTTCCAGGAGTTCTATCTCAAAATTGAGAGGAACACCTGCGAGAGGATGAGGATTTTTGATCTTGAGGGTCACGTCTGTATCGGTTTTAGAAATTACTTCTTGTTTAGGTTTGATGCTGACCTCGACATCTTTCTCGTTGACTTTCTTTATAGTAATCTCACTGCCATCTTGGGCTGTGATAGTCTCTCATACAGTAATTTTCTTGCCATAAAATGGAGCTTTTGGATCATTGATGGCTACGACGATATCATCTCCTGATACAGAAAGTATTTTGAGACTAGCTTCACCAATCTTTTTCTCAGTACCAACTTCGAGAGAACCAAAAAGTTGTTGTGCTTGATCCTTTGGTACTTTTTGTTCTAGATTTCCTGTTAGTGCATTTGATGGAACAGTCTGAGTAAGCACTTCTTGATATTCTGCAAGGGGTTTAGTTTGTTCTATGTATTCCTCACCGTAAGCATCTTTTGACTCCAGACGGATTTTCTTTGTTTCACCTACTTTCATAGTGGTGACAGCATCTTCAAATCATTTTATCATACTACCTCGTCCAATCACAAATTCGAGTGGTGTCCGTCCTTCGGTACGAGAAGAATCAAACTGAGTGCCATCATCTTTTGTTCAGATATAGTGAACAACTACTGTATTGCCGTCCTGAGGAGTTTGAGGTTGATCCTTTTTGTTACTGAGAAATGGCAGAGAACAACTCGCAAAGAGTGCAGACACAAAAAGAAGAGAAAGAATTTTCTTCATAACGAAAGGATAAAAAAATAATAAAGTGTCTTAATTATAACCATTTTTCTGGCTTCCCAAAAAAGTTTACTTGATTTTTTGTGAGGAGATTTCTAGTTTTTACTAAATTACTGAAAAATTATCTCGAAGCCACGATAATCTCTCTCCCGACACATTGTCACGGTCGAAGATGGAATAAATATCTTTTTGAAGAACGAGAGAGGGCATCGATTCACCATGCCTTAGAAAGTTGTGTCATATCAGGCATATAAATAGTCTCTCTGCCAATATTCCAAAATGGGAGGCAAAAAACCATTTTTTTTATGTGAGTATTTTTGTATGCTGAATCAAGAAATGCTTGGTAAAGCTCTGTAAGATGTTTTCTCTCGGCTAAGATTCACTCATGCGTAATATTTGTGGAAGTGAAATTTTTACCCAGCATGCCTTCTGTTACAACTATAGTTGACGAGCTAAGTTTCCGACTCTCTATCTGCGTCGCATCAAGACGAAATATATCAATATTATGTGAATTATATCATGGTTGTTTTTCGATGTTTTTTCTGGTTATATCAACCATCTCAGATGCCAAATCTGACCCCAAAAGATCTCTATATCATCCATGGAGAGCTTCTATGAGTGTCGTCCCGAGACCACAAAATGGGTCCCAGATGACTGTATCTTTTTTCCCTTGTGTACCAAGACTGATCATAATCTGTGCGATTTTCGGGGGCATCATCCCAACTGTCATACTCCGGTCTCGATCTATATCTCGTTCAGTATAACTCTCTATATCTTGAATCCAGACAGTTTGTGCTACAGTAAAACCCTCTTTGTCAGAAAACACAATAAACTCAATCCCCTGTTCTATGAGTTTTTCATGAATTGTAGTAGCAGTTTTGAGCCGTCATCAGTCGTGCTGAACCACTCTGACAGAATGTCATTGTACTTTAAGGGCATCTTTTGCCTTAAAAACCAGGGAACTCATGGATGGTACAAACATATCAATACCAATACGAAGCTTTTTTCCCTGTTCCACCTTTTTTATTGCTTCTGAAATAATACAAGATAAAAGCTCTGTTTTTTTGAGTCACTCACCAAGCACAAGAGCAATTTTTATGGTTCAGCCAAGCCCATTTTGAAATCATTCAATATCTTCTTTTTCTGCTTGCACAAGAGCAAAATCCCCACTTCTTTCTACAGAAGGAAAAAGTGATTGAATCTCAGCCATGGAAAGAAGTGGCTCGCGACCTAATAGAAAAACATATTTTTGCATAAAATCATAGTACAAATTATGTGAAATATTACAAAAAAATCCTCCCAGATGGGAGGATTTTTATGATTGAAAAATCAATTAGATAGACTCCTTGAAAGTCTTTCCAGATTTGAAAGAAGGAGATTTGCTTGCAGCAATCTTGATCTTCTGTTTAGGATTCTGAGGATTGACACCCATGCGAGCCTTGCGGTGTGCAACACGGAATGTACCAAAACCAGTAATACCAACAGTGTCACCCTTTTTGAGGGCTTTTGTAACGACGTCGATGAACGCCTTGAGAGACTTCGCAGCAGCATCCTGAGAGAGGCCTGCAGCAGTAGCGATAGCCTTGATAAGGTCCTGTTTTTTCATAGAAGAAAGGGTTAAGAAATACAAGGACAGGGCTAGACTATCAATACAAAAACAAAATGCAAGCGTATAAAGCCCATTTTGAGGGAAAAAGAGCATTTTTATACTTTACAAAAATACCAAAAATGTTTAAAAATACAGAAAATACCCCCTGAAAGTTGAAAAAGATAAGAATAAAAGGTATATTTATAGGGAATTATGCCAAATACCCACAAAACTCTCCTGGAAATCCTTACCAAACCTGTCACAGGTGATGCGATCGAGATAAAAAACTCACAAGGGAAAGTCACATCAGTTATACCTACTAAAGAAATACCTCAGGAAAAAGGAGAGATAGTGGATGATACAAAGGTCAGCCAAGAGGATTATCGAGCAGGTGAAAAAATATATCACGAAGCCCTCGCCTATATCAAGGATGCTATAGCGCCATCCATGGTCAAAGTAAGTCCTCACGATATTCAGGTGAATGATACGTTTTGTAAAACACTTTTTACGTATGCTTATCCAGATTTTCTTGAGTGAAACTGGCTTTCACCGCTGATTAACTGGGACAGCAAATTTGATGTGTCTCTCTTTATATACCCTACTGATGCACAGCAAGTGATGAAGTATCTCCGTAGACGTCTCACTGAACTGCAATCTGAAAAATATCTCAATCAGGAGCGTGGTCTCACATCAAATCCCTATACAGATGCACAACTCCAGGATGTAGAAGAACTCAGAACACTCCTCACTCGAGGATCTGAAAAATATTTTCACTTCTCTATCTATATCACTCTCTACGCAGACGATACTGAGAAACTAACCAAAATGACCAACGATATACAGAATATGCTCCATGGACGGAATATTCTCACAAAATCAGCTCTTCTCAGGGCAGAACAGGGTTTCACCGCAACGGGACCGTTTTGTCGCGATGAAGTATCAGTGTACAGAAATATCTCTACACGTGGTCTCTCAACAGCATTTCCATTCACGTCTGCTACCCTCTCGCAGGATGACGGTGTGCTCTATGGTATCAATACACATAATAACTCCTTGATTATCTATGACAGATTTCGTACAGAAAACGCTAATATGGTCGTCCTCGCGAAGTCCTGAGGAGGTAAGTCTTTTGCTGTAAAACTCGAAATACTCCGCTCACTCATGCTCGGCCATGATGTCATCGTCATCGATCCAGAAAATGAATATAGAGCATTGGTCAATACTGTCGGATGAAGTTATCTCAATGTCAGTATCAATGCTACTCAGCGTATCAATCCTTTTGATCTGCCACTTCCTTTCAAGGATTATGATAGTCATCCTGGAGATCTCTTACGTGGTGGTATCATCAACTTGATTGGTCTTTTTAAGCTGATGCTCGGTGTACTGAATCCACAAGAAGAAGCTCTTCTCGAAAAAGCTATTGTAACAACCTACTCACTCAAGGGAATCACATTTGAAGATGACGATGTTAGTGGAAAAGAAATACCAGTGATGTCGGATCTTCTCTCTGTCGTAGAAACAATGGAAGGTGCCGGGGGCGTCTCTCAGAGACTTGAAAAATACGTCAGTGGGGTCTTCGGAGGACTCTTTACTCAGCGAACAAATGTAACACTCGGGGAAGGTCTCCAGGTTTACTCCGTCCGTGATCTCGATGAACAGCTCCGACCTATCGCCATGTATATCATACTCTCCTATATATGGAATGTCGTCCGATCTTCAAATCGTAAACGACTTCTCGTCATCGACGAAGCATGGAATATCATGCAGTACGAGGATAGCGGAAAATTTCTCCATGGTCTCGTCAAAAGAGCTCGTAAATATCATCTGGGTGTCACCACTATAACACAGGATGTAGAAGATTTTATCAATAGTGAACATGGGAAAGCCATAGTCACAAACTCTTCCCTCCAACTCCTCATGAAACAATCCCCTGCTTCTATAGATGCGATGCAAAACGTGTTTAAACTCACAGAACAGGAAAAATACATCCTTCTCAATGCTCCGGTTGGACAAGGACTCTTCTTTGCTGGAACAGAGCACGTTGGTATTCAGATCCTTGCCAGCTACTTCGAAGAGAAGGTTATTACGACGGGGCTCTAGAGTATATAAAACAGTTCGGATCTTGTATCTCCTATCTATTTTCTATTATCTAGTTTTGAGCTCTTCCACTTCTCCGGTTCAAACGCTGGAAGAATAATTATTTCTGGATTGAGTCCATGTTTCTGGAGATACACTTGGAGATTTTCATTATTAAATGATCGCTGATCATACCCAAAACAGAGAACATCGGGTATTTTATCAAGAATTGGAGCATAGTAATCAGTAAGTGATCAGAGTATTACATCATCGACGAGATCACTTTCTTGTAGATGTTTTATTCGCAATGAAGCTCTTTCACGTGGTTGTTTGCCTTTGAGTCGGAGAACTGTCTCATCTCGCGCGACGATCGTAATGAGGTAATCTCAGAGTTTTCGTGCTTCAGTGAGATAAAATCTATGTCACGGATGAAAGAGATCAAATGTTCCGAAAGTCATCACTACTCTTTTTTTCATAAAAATGCACTACTTATGCGTGATATCCATACCTGAATGCGATTTCATATTTTCTTTTATATCTTTCTGATATTCAGCATCCAAGCGAAGAAATTCAGTTTCGAAAACTTGTTCAAAAAGAGTTTTTTGTGGCCGGAGAAGCAGGTAGATGAATATGCCCAGCGGGGTCAAAAATAACACAAGTAAAATACTGAATACTTGAAAAATGATTGAGTGTGTACGATTGGTAATATCACGAACCACCCAGACAACGAGACAAAACCATACAAGAAAAAAATAGACGACGACACTGCGGAAGAGGATATCTGGATTTATCCAAGAAAGAAGTGTAGCGCTCGAAGGAAAGTTCATATTGAATCGATTATAGAGAAAAGTATATGAAGGCAAACAACTTCAGATGGTTTTTCAAAAAATACTCTTTACAGTATGATTTTTTGACTACAATGTGACTTCAATGAAGTGAGCAAACCACAACATTGTAGAAAAGTGACACGACCTCACCTCATTTCCTGTTTCCAATTTTCCAATCCCCTGTTCAGGGGATTTTTTTTAACCATTTTATTATATGTTTAATTGTCCTGAGTGGGATTGTTTTCCTATATCTATAGCTTATAATAATACAACAATTATATATGGAGATACAGAAGTCTGAGAGCTCTGAAATGATTCTGGCTTTACTCTCATAGAAGTTCCCAGAAGAACTAGACGTATTCTTGAAAGTCTCCCTGCTTCAGATTTTCACTTTGAATGAACAGATATGCATGGAATTCCAATTACAACACCTATTGAAACTATACAGAAAGCTCGAAGATTGGCATTAGAGACACTCGCAAATGATTTCAGAGATATTAATACATCGCCATATTTAATATAAAGTTTTCCCTGTTCGCCATTTTTGTATCTTCTTCGGATCTCCTGAAAGGAGCACTTCTGGGACTTTATACCCCATAAAATCAGCAGGACGTGTATACTGAGGGTACTCTGGTTTTCTGTCTAATTTCTCAGAAAAAGACTCTTCTGAAAGTGATTCAGTGTTCCCTACAACTCCAGGAATAAGACGTACTATTGCATCAATCAATACCATAGCAGCTAATTCCCCACTGCTGATAACATAATCGCCAATAGAATACTGCTCAAATTCAAACATTTCAAAAACTCGATGGTCAACACCTTCATAGTGTCAGCAAAGCACTAAAAACTCACTCTTCTCTCATTCATGAGATAATTCTTCAACTTTTGCTTGTTTCAGTGTTTCCCCTCTTGGTCACAGATAGATTTTCTTCATGACATTTTCTGTATCAATACTTGTAATTGCTCGGTACATAGGTTCTATTTCTATAAGAGCACCTGCTCCCCCACCATATGGCTTGTCATCCACTCTATGCTGTGCCTGCGAAGAATAATCTCCGAGATTATACAATACTGGTTCAAAAAGTCCTTTTTCTCGGGCAATACGCATAATGCTCGAATCAAAATAACTCGCAAATGCACCACAAAAATTTGCTATAATATGGATTTTCATATAACTATTTTACCTACGAAAAAGCAATCAACAAATTTTTTGTTTATTGACCTCAGCTAATGTGGAGTATAGGCGTTAGGATTTTTTCAAATATTTTTATTGAATCAGTCTTAATACTTACTACATACTACTTAATACTTTTGCTTATGAATCTCTGAATCGTCTGACTCCCAAATGTCGGTAAATCAACACTATTTAATGCCCTCACAAAGAGTTATGCAGCTGAAGATGCCAATTTCCCATTTTGTACCATCGAGCCAAATACTGGTATAGTCAATGTCCAAGATGAACGACTTGGTGCACTCGCAAAGACTATTCATTCTGCCAAAATCGTACCAGCAGCCGTAGAATTTGTCGATATAGCTGGTATCGTACGAGGAGCAAGCACTGGTGAAGGTCTTGGAAATAAATTTCTTGCTCATATACGTGAGGTCGATGCCATACTCCAGGTTGTCCGAGTTTTCGAAGATGGCGACGTCCATCATGTCGATGGAAGTATAGATCCAAAGCGAGATATAGAAATCATCAATACCGAACTCATCATCGCCGACCTCGATACACTCACGAAGCGAAAAGATGGTGATGTGGCAAAAAAAGCTCGAAGTGGTGATAAAGACGCCATAAAACTACTCTGAATCTATGAAAAAATACATGCTGCCCTCAATCAAGGTAAACTCGCTATCCAAGTAGAGCTCGAAGACGATGAAAAAAAACTCGCTGCAGATCTCCATCTCCTCACGATGAAACCTTTTATCTATGCTGCAAATCTCAATGAATGAGATCTCAAAATGGACGAAAAAACTCTGCGAGAGAAAATAGGCATGACAGATCCAAGAATTCCAGTAGTTTCCATCTGTGCCAAAATTGAAATGGAAATGATGGAATTCGGTCCAGAAGATCGCGCCATGTTCCTGGCTGATCTCGGTCTCACAAAAAATCCGGTTGATGAGCTTATCAAGACTTGTTTTTCTACACTCGGACTCCAGTATTTCTTCACGGTCTGAGAAGTAGAAGCACGAGCATGGGCTATACACCAGTGAGATCGTGCTCCTCAAGCGGCAGGAAAAATTCACTCAGATTTTGAAAATAAATTTATCAAAGCAGAAACTGCAAACTGGAAAGACCTCATCGATAATGGTGGTTGGTCTGGTGCACGTGAAAAAGGTCTCGTCCGAATGGAAGGCAAAGACTATGTTATGCAGGACGGCGATACAGTGGTGTTTAAGTTTGGTGGTTAGTTAACAAAAAACCTCTCTTATTACAGAGAGGTTTTTTATTCAAAAATAGAGAGAAACTATTTGATTTCAGTAGTCGCACCAACTTCTTTGAATTTAGCGACGATTTCTTCAGCTTCCTTCTTTTCGATATTTTCTTTGATGTTTCCGCCTGCTTCAGAGAGAGCTTTCGCTTCTCCGAGACCGAGACCAGTATATTCTCGAACGAGCTTAATGACACCAATTTTATTAGCACCACAGTCCTTGAGAACGACTGACACTGTACCACCTTCTTCCTCAGCTGGAGCAGCAGCACCAGCAGCAGCTACTGGAGCAGCAGCTGAAACACCAAATTTCTCTTCCATAGCTTCGACGAGCTCAGCGAGTTCGACGATTGTGAGCTTCTCGACGAGGTCGAGGACTTTTTGTGATTGATCTGACATAATATAAATAGATAAGAGATAAAAGATAAGAGATAAAAGATAAAGTCTTTTTTACTTATGCTGCAGAGGCGAGATCGCCAACTGTAGACTTGTTTGTCTCTTCGAGTTTTTGCTTCGCGCCATCGAAAAATCGAGCGAGAGAGCTCACAGGTGATAAGAGAGAGCCCATGAATTTCGCGAGCAATACATCCCGAGATGGGAGTGATGCAAGCTTTTTTGTTGTCTGAGCATCCGCAAGAGAACCATCGAGGTATGAACCCGTGAAAACGAGTTTATCAGTCCCTTCAAATTCTCGTGCAAGTGTATTCACCACAGAGAGAGGAGCTATAGCATCATCAAAAGCCATAAGTATGGCTACTTGACCAGGAAGCATCTCCTCTGGGATATCTACACCTTTGATTTCTTTGACAGCGAGTTGGATGAGCGTCTTTTTTGCGACGGTCATCTTTCCACTGACAGGGAGAAGTCCTCGGCGAACTTTACTTACTTCAGCCACTGTGATACGATTACTCTGGACAAGAGCAAACGATGATGCACGAGTGAGATCAGCTTTGAGTACAGCCAGGGTCTCAGACTTTTTTGTTTTTGACACAGTCATATGCAAAAAAGGATAGGAAATAAAAATCCTGCCTACCGGCAGGCAGGGTCGAAGTACAAAAAAATACGCACAAGAGGCGTATTTGACTTATTTTTGAAGATAAGAAAGATTTTGCCTCGGCAGGTCTTGTATGATTGATTATAATCAATGCCTACTGTCTACGACCTGTCCATAATATAGACATATCAAAAATTTGCAAATCATTTTAAAGTGTGATTTTATAATAAAGTATGAAAACAAAAAAATATCTCTTGTCTGCTCTTTTTGCAGTAATTACGATACTTTCTTCACTCACATCCTATACGTATGGATATGGTGGTGCTGGAGGCACTGATTGTTCAAATGGTAATTGTGGTGATTGTAGTAATGGTTGGGATAATCCTCCTATCTGTGGCCCTGATGGAGGAGGAGGTGGAGGTGGAGGTGGAGGTGGAGGAGGTGGAGGTGGAGGTGGAGGAGGTGGAGGTGGAGGAGGAGGAGGTGGTGGTGGTGGAGGAGGAGGAGGTGGTGGAGGTGGTGGAGGTGGAGTAACTGTATGTGAAAATGGGTCACCTGGACCATACCCTTCATGTCCATTAATTCAAACTTGTGCTAATGGCTACACAAATCCTCCTCTCTGTGCAGATGTATGTGGAGATGGGACATGTAGTATCCTAGAATGACTCTCCTCTCTTTGTGCAATTGACTGTAATAGAAATTGTCTTATTCCTGGTAACTGTGGACCAAATAGATGTACCAATAGCTATACAAACTATCCTCTTTGTGGACCTGAAATCAATGTGCAAGCAACACAATGTCTCCCCGCTACATTTACTTCAATGCCAGATTTTTCAAATATGACACAGTTTAATACAGCATTTAAGCTCTGTAGTAATGGTGGAACTTTTACCTCTTTAAGTCAATCAACGAAACAAACCAGTACTGAAATCCAAAAACTATTTTATTGATCATGTAGTAATGGTACTAGTACTGATACAAATACAAGTAGGTGTACATATTCTGCCTGAACAAGAACTGTCAGTGAATGTACTGCTCTACCCACTCCACCAGCAAACTGGTGTGCAAATGGAACGATTTTATCGGGTGGGAAAGACTCACAGGGTTGTGATCTCCCGTCAACTTGTAAGGAATGAACAATGTGTTCAGTACTTACTCCTATTACTACACAAACAACGACTCAAACAAATATAAATACAGCATCAACGAGACTTGTTTGTCCTTCATGATATACTCTCAATAATGATAGTTGTCGTCGAATGAAACCAGTATGCCCCTCATGATACACACTTAAAAATGAAGGTAATAGCGTCTGAGCTGAATGTCATCCAAATAATCCAACATATGGTTGTAATCCGGAAAAACTTAAAGGAAATTACTACTTTCTAAGTGATTATTATCTAGATAAAACGGATAATGTTTGTTATAAAAATGAATCAATTATACCAAAATCATTTAAAAAGAGCTGTACAACTCAAAAGAAAAATGACGAATGTTCCCCGGAGCGTTGCCCTTTTGGCTATGAAAATATAAGAATAAATAATAGTTGTTTTAATAGTAATTATATTTGATATTATAAAGATCCAGGAAGTAGTTATGAATCTCAAAAAATGATTTTTTGAGTGCAGAGGCCAGCAATATTTGCAGGAACTAGTGTCTTGCAACTGGTTTTTCTTGAACCTTCTGAATTGCCTGAAAGTCAAAGATATATGTGGAGAGGTACAAGTATCTGCAATGGTATACAAAAATATGAAGTTCTTTGTAAACGTCTTTATGAAAAAGTATTTTTTGCATTTCCAACAGTAATGGAAGGCATTATTGCACCGCAAGAATATGTGGAAGATGTAGTCGCACCTCAAATATTACAAAATGGTCAAATGACCATGTCTGAATTGTTAACTAAATACTGATATCATATAGTAGTTTGAAATAGTACTACAGCTTGCCCTACCTGATACGACTATACTTCAAATGGTAAGTGTGGTAAACCTTACATTGATGGCGATACTTCTTGTTCTGTAGATTACACTGCTTCATCAACAGAAAATCCATTATGTGTAACAGAAACTACCGATGTGCAAGTTTTACTTGAACAAGAAAATGCTCGACTTAGTAAAACAACAACTCAGACAGTAACTCAAACATTAGATACATCATCGTGTAGTGGAGGTATAGTCATTTCTGGGCCAAACAATACCTCTCTCTGTCAAAAAACCACAGCATGTGTAAATATGTGTCCTACAGCTATTATGCCTCCGAATTGGTGTGACACTGGAACAATTGTACCTGGCGGAAAAGATGCCCAGGGGTGTCAATTACCTGACACCTGTACGGTTACTAGATGTACAACACTTCCACCTCTAGAAGCAAATTTTTGTTTCGGAGGAACTATTGTTCTAGGATGACTCGATATTAATGGTTGTCCAAAGTCACCAACCTGTAGACCAGCCGAGTGTCCTGTAGTTCCTACTCCACCTGCTGACTGGTGTGCTGGTGGTACTATAGTTCCTGGAGGCAGTGATACAAATGATTGTAGGCTCCCTGATTCATGTCGAAATGGTCCGGTCTGTACAGAGTATGAAATACCTAAACCAGCTGACTGGTGTGCAAATGGTAGAATAGTTCCTGGACTTCTCAATGCTCAGGGCTGCCGCATGCCACGGACGTGTGTTCCTAACCCTACAACATGTCCCAATATAGAAAAACCTGCTTCTGACTGGTGTAATGGAGGTACTGTCATACCCGGAGGAAATGATGCTCAGGGATGTCCAAGACCTGATACATGTCAGAAAACTTGATGTCCTACACTTGATCCACTTCCTGCAAATTTCTGTTATGGAGGAACAATTACTCCAGGATGACTCAATAGCCAAGCATGTCCTACATTGCCGACATGTAGAATGGATATATGCCCAGATATGGAAAAGCCAGCTGATGACTGGTGTAGCGGAGGTACTGTCATACCTGGAGGAAAAGATGCTCAGGGGTGTTCAAGACCTGATACATGTCAGAAAACTTGATGTCCTACACTTGAGCCACTTCCTGCAAATTTCTGTTATGGATGAACAATTACCCCAGGATGACTCAATAGCCAAGCATGTCCTACATTACCAACATGTAAAATAGATATAAAGTACTATCTTATTGCCGGTACTGTCACAAATAATCTTGGATGAGCAATGCCAAATATCACAGTCAATCTCAAAGATGCTGCATGAAAAATAACCTCTGCAACGACAAACGACATAGGTCGATATACTTTCTCAGGAAATATACCGGGTATGTATACTCTCCGTCCTGAAAATACACAACCCTATATCTTTCCTTATTCAGAAGAAGTCGAAGTTACCACATCAAATGTCAATGTCGACTTTAGTGGTATAAATCTAGAGACTGTTGAAGATGACGCAACGGCTGAGCTTTTGAGGCAATCAGCTGAATCAGATGAGCTTATTTTTAAATGATGAGCAGAAGAAGACTCTTGAGTAAGCGACTGGATCAAATCAATCCTCAAAGGATCTCCAAATGGGCAAAATGGAAACAATGCTGGTCAAACAGCGGCACTCAGTGAATGAACGACAGGTAATAGCTTTGCAAACATTTTTGAAACAAATTCTCTCTTTAAACTTCTCAGTGAAGGATACTTACCTCTCACTAACACCTACTCCCCTATTCCCCTCTCTCTTCTTGAAAGATTTGGAGACACGTCAACTATCTGTGGAAACGGGACAGTAGAGAGCGGAGAAACTTGTGATGATGGTATTAATAATGGAACTGAAGGACTCTGTAGCTCTGATTGTCTCTATATCGGCGAGGTACGGTATACTGGAGAAGAAGTGAGCGGTCTAGAATCAAGTGTACTCTCTGACAGTCTCGAAGTAAGTCTAGAGGCCTATCAAGAAGTAGGAGATATGGTCAGCGGAGTCGTTGATACGTGAATCAATTTCGTCGAAGATGCTACTGGAGTGATTGGTGAGATATATCAAAATATAGTGAGTGAACCATTCCAAAGTGCGGGAGAATTTCTCAAAGAAACTCTTATCGAGAATACATCTCCTGAAGTCAGAGCAATCATCGCTCAGACAGGTGAAGTCGCTCAAGAAGTCGGTAAATATACTGTTATTGGTGCTACATGACTCCTCTGAGTGACAGCTGTCTCTCTCAATATCCTCGTCTTCAAGAGTATGTGGACAACCTATACAGTGCTCGAATGAGATACTCTCAGTTCTATTGGTAGCCAATTTACTATGACAGAGAGGGCTATGAGAGCCAGAAATGGACTCTGAAAAGGTAAACGTCTCCGTCCTGGCATGAAGATACGAGTACGTAATAGACACTTCATCGAAAAAGATTACCTCGATCAGCTCAAAAGTGTCCTCAAGGATGAGCTCACAAAAAGAAACCATGGAAAAATGGCTGATAAAATCGATAAATTATTTGCAAAGAAATAAAAAATAGAGTAGAGTGGATATATGCCTGAAACTACGACTCAAACAGTCCAAAATCTCTTCCCCACTACTGCAACATGACTCGCAGATGCTACTCTCGCAAATTCTCCACTTGCAGGGGGCCTCGCAGGCGCTGACATGTCACAGACTGACAAAGATGCCATCCTCCGTCAGATCCATCCTATTTTTCTCACGACACATTCTGAAGAAAAAATCCCAGTCCAACAAAGTAACTTTGATAAATTCCTCAGCTTCCTACGTCTCTGTCTCGAGTGATTACTCAAACTCGTCGATATATTGGTCGATGCAGCTATTCAGATAGCACGTCTCTTTGTCTGGGTAGTAGCCATTGTCGGTGTCCTCATCGTGGTCACACTCATGACAAATACCACTGACAAATTCATCGATATTCTGAATAGTTCTATATTCCCCTTAGTAGGTATCGAAACAACGATACAAAAAGTATGACCAACCACTCCTGTTATCTCTTTTCCAACAGTTAATGAAGTAAAGAATAATAATGTAGGGAGTTCTATGCTACCAAATACGCAGCAAACTGAAAAAACTCTCCCGGAAACAAAACCAGAGGAACAAAACTCAGATATACAGTCCGCTACTGATGTTTCAAGGCAAGAACTCATACGAGCACGGAGAGCACGTGCTACTACTGAAACAACAATCAGCGAATAATACAAGACTAATAGACGTCTCTTGGTTTACTGCCTTCTGCAGGTCAAATAACGCCCATTTCTTCGAGTGCATCCATCACGCGAGCAGCACGAGCATATCCTAATTTGAGTCTTCTCTGAAGGAGTGATGTAGAGGCCTTACCACTTGATCGGACGATTTCTATCGCTTGTTGGATGATAAAGTCATCTTCTTCATTTGCACTCCCATCACCATTGATATCTCACGGACCATTATTTTTTTGCCCTTCCACGATACTCATATCATACATATTCGCTGCTGTATCAGCATCAGTATGCATCTTGATAAAATGAATAATAGCTTCTACTTCTTCTGTTTTAACAAAGACTCCTTGTACTCTCTCTGGTTCCATGACGCCACTTGGAGAATAGAGCATATCTCCACGTCCCAGGAGGTCTTCCGCACCGATACGATCGAGAATAGTACGTGAATCAACTTGAGAGGCAACAGTAAAAGCTATACGACTCGGTATATTTGCCTTTATAAGACCCGTGATAACATTCACTGACGGTCTTTGTGTCGCGACAATCACATGCATGCCAACTGCTCGAGCCATCTGAGCTATACGAGCAATAGCGCCTTCTACTTCTTTTTTATTGCCACTCATCATGAGTTCAGCGAGCTCATCTATCACGATGATAATTGCTGGCATTTTTTCTTCTTTTTTTACTTTTCCATTATATTCGACGAGATTTCTCGCTCGCATCTCCGTCAAGAGATCATATCGACGAATCATCTCTGCCACACACCATTTGAGTGCATTGAGGGCTTTATCAGCATCGTTGATAACTGGTGCAAGGAGGTGAGGAATACCATTATAGACTCAGAGCTCAACACGCTTTGGATCCACCATGATCATACGAAGTTCTGCTGGAGAATTTCGCAGGAGCAGAGAAAGCAAAAATCCATTCATACCAACAGACTTACCAGAACCAGTTTGACCAGCTATCAGCAGATGTGGCATATCTTTGAGGTCACAGACAACTGGGTCTCCGGCAATACCTAACCCGATACACAGTGCAAGTTTTGAAGGATGTTTAGTAAATTGTGAACTCTCAACTATCTCACGGAGACTCACGACATCTCTTCGTTCATTCGGTACTTCTACACCTACCAGTCCCAGGCCAGGAATAGGAGCTTGAATACGAATATTTTTTGCTTTTAATGCTAATGTGAGATCTTTTTTGAGTGCCTCTATTTTATTGAGTTTTACCCCTTCACTCGGTTTGAGTCTATACTGAGTCACCGTAGGACCAACTTCAAAACCAGCCATAGACACCTCTATACTGAATTGCAAAAGTGTCCTCTCTATAATAGCTGATCGGAGCTCTATTTCTTCTCTCGTCAGTGGTTTTCCTTTAGGATGATACATGAGTAGGTCACTCCCCGGATATTGCCACGATCACTGAAATGGCTTTATATCTCCGTGAGTATCTATGTTTTTCGTGACAATAGGCACTGAGCGAGTCGATGGCGAGCGAGAGAGGAGAGATTGTTGAGTCGCTGGCTTTGTTTCAAGAATAGATCCTCTATTTCTGATTTTCTCAAACAAACTCGGTGCTTCAGTTTCAGGTATGGGTTGCTTCTTTGTGGATGAGAGTTTCTCGATTTTACTTTCCAATTCTTGATTGCGAGTCTTGAGGCGCTTCTCTTCTGATGGTGAAAGCTGTTTTTTCTCCTGAGATTCACGTACAGAATCTCAAAAGGTATTTAAAAACTCAATTTGTTTTCTATAAGCATATCCCCCTGCTTCTCAAAATTGAGAAAGGATTTTCCTGTATGATACATGAAATAAGAGGTAGAGAGAAAGTAACAAAAATCCAAACAAAAGTGCCAACCCGGGGATTTTATCAAACCAACGAATCAGAGGATCGTGAACATCAAAAAAGAGACCATCTTTGTCATAAAAATAACTCCAGAGAGATACGCTCGATATCCAGAAAAAGAGAAGTCACAATCCCCTTCGCATATCAAAAGCACTTTTTCCAAAGACCATATGGAGCCCTACTCAACATGCTACAGGAGAAAAAAACCACCGAAAATATGGTCAAAAAAGAGGAGAAAGGGCTTGCTCAAGATATGCCTTTTTTGCAAAAAATACTAAAATGGCAGCAAATATCAAGAAAAAACCCATTATCATTGTCTGAGTAGTCATTGAGAGTCCGAGAACATTTTTTCGACGTGCCATCTGAAACGAGAGAAAAGATAAAAAAGAAAAGATAAAAAAGTGAGAATTTTTTATTTTATAGCTCGATTATACGGAAAAAATGGTATTTTCTAGTAATACTCTTGTCTAGAGAAAAAAGAGGGTATAATTACTCACAGATAAACGATACAATGGTCTTTTATCTATTATCTCTTACCTTCCTCCATATGTATTCTCTCAATAGGGCACAACTTATCGGAAATGTGACAGCCGATTCAGAAGTGCGAGCACTACCAAGTGGTCAACAAGTGGCGAATTTCTCCATAGCGACCAATCGTAGATACACTGATAGCGCTGGAGTCCAGCAGGATGTCCCCGAGTATCACAATATCTCGCTCTTTGGAAAACTCGCAGAAATAGCCGAACAATACGTAAAAAAATGAAATAAGCTCTATCTCGAAGGACGAATCCAGACACGTTCTTGGGAAGATCAATCAGGTCAGAAAAAATACAAAACTGAAATCGTCGGAGAACAGATGATCATGCTGACGCCAAAAGGCGAAGGAGGACATTTTGAAAGAAACACTGAAGAATCTCATGAAATACCAGCCGTACACAGTACCATTCCCCCACAAGAAGAGAGGGTTTCTATAGAAGATGTGCCATTCTAAAACTCTGCAACGAAAAAATCAATTATGAACAATTTAGAAACCTGATGCTTTAGTTTCCTTTTGCCAGAAGAATGAAGTCTAACTGATATAATTCATCAAATTCAAGGTAAACTCAATGGCATACTTTGAGAAGGAAATTTTAACATACGAGCAATGCTATCTTCTTGACCTGCTGTAGATGGTCTTAAAAAAGGGTAGGGTCTAGAGTAGTTGATTACTTCCAGTAATCCTTACTATTCTCTCTATGAAGCCGAAAACAAGACTTCGAAAAAACACACGATTTTCGGAGAAAAAAATACTCCAAATTGTAGAGTATTTTTGT
>Ga0247836_1001692_pt1 | contig 34408 bp, 30 predicted proteins | sample LaCruzMarch2015__4_FD_187116 | JGI IMG/M metagenome (GOLD analysis project Ga0247836, IMG submission 187116) | Freshwater microbial communities from meromictic Lake La Cruz, Castile-La Mancha, Spain - LaCruzMarch2015_14m | ecosystem: Environmental > Aquatic > Freshwater > Lake | place: Spain... | reverse complement strand
AACGGCGCGCCAGCCATGAGTTCATTATTACCATGAAACGCGAAACCAAAGAGTTGGGCGTCAACGCCATGGACTTCGCCAAGCGCCTGCTCGATTATGGTTTCCATGCCCCGACCACCTATTTCCCGCTGTTGGTGCCGGAGTGCCTGTTGATCGAGCCGACCGAGACCGAGACCAAGGAAGAACTCGACGACTTCGTCACCGCGCTGGTCGCCATTCGCGAGGAGGCACGAACCAATCCGGAGCTGGTGAAAGGCGCCCCACACACCATGCCGGTGCGCCGGCTCGACGACGTGCGCGCGGCGCGTCAGTTGGATCTGGCGTGGCGGTCTTCAGCCAATTGTACCTAGTATGGCCAATCAGAACGTTCGGGGCTGGCGGCGGGTCATTTACGCCTTCGGCTATTCCATGGCGGGGTTCAAGGTCTGTTTCGAGGCGGAGGAAGCCTTCCGTCAGGAGTTATTCCTCTTGATGTTTCTCGCCCCACTCGGGTTGTGGCTGGGGGAAACACCGATCGAGCGCGTGCTGTTGGTCGGTTGCCTGTTGATCGTGCTCATCGTGGAACTGCTCAACTCCGCCATCGAGGCCAACGTGGACCGCGTCGGCATGGAGCGGCACGAGCTGTCCGCCCGCGCGAAAGACATTGCCTCCGCCGCGGTCTTCATGAGCTTCGCGTTGACCGTGTTGACCTGGGGGCTGATCCTGCTTCCGAAGTGGTTTTAGGCGGTTTGTCCGTGTTGTTCGCACGAGACGAGGTGGCCCTGTGCCCGCCGGTGACCGGCGGCTGAGCCCTTGTGACCTGGCGCGGGCACGGTGCGGCGCTTCTGCGAACAACTTCACGGCGCCGGCTCACGCGATCCAGTATTGGATAGTTGGAGGACGCCGCGCTACCAGGCTGTCGCCCTGAGCAGGGTGGGCTGATCGGGTGGTGCGCGTTTTCCAAGTGGCGTCCAGTCACCCTGGACTACAATGCGCCATCAGCCGGGATCGGAGATTACTTCAGTGACATACAGCGACATTCCGCGCCTGTTGACGATGACTATCGTGTGGTTGTTGTTGCTGGTGTGGTTCCTCATCGCCGATCGCAGCGGCTGCGTGGCGATCTTGGGGATATGGGTCGTTTTTTCCGTGATTGTGTTCGTCTCTGGTATTGAGAGCGCACTGGCGAAGCGACGCGTGTTTCTCAATGAGTGCCTGGAGCCGCGCACTTTCCTGTTTCGGCTGTTACAGCGTCGCTACCTGCTCATCGCCATCGAGATCCTCACGTCTGCCGTGCTGGCCCTGTTCCTCATGGTCAGCGCGCTGAGTTTTGCGTCGCGTCATTGGTCGTTGATATTCGCCGACGTCTTGTTGGTGTCGCTGCTGCTGCCGCGGTTCTACGGGGTTTTCGCCGGGCAGTTGCGCGAGCCGTACCGTTATGTCACTGCCCGCCGTTGGGCCATGTGGGTCAGCACACTGTTCCTGTGGCTGGAGTCCCTCCTGGTCCTCGTGTTCGCGAACGAGCAAAACTTCATCGGACTACGCTGGCAGGAGGTCATTACCTATGGGAGTACGCGATTCGATCTCCCCTGCGCCCCGGTCGCAACGATCGCCTCGCTGGTTTCGGCCCTGGATGACCTGGGACAATGGTCGGTGCAGAATCTGGCGCGCAACTTTCAGGATCTTCCTCAGGCCTTTATGGCGTCCGCCAGTCTGTTCGTCTACGTCGTTCTGTCGCTCTTGCTGGCTTACGCTTATAGTCGTGCGCTCATCGGTGTGGTTGGGCGACCCTGGACCATGTGGCGCATCGAGTCGCCCCCGCGTTCCTTGATTGCGGGTGACGGAACCGGTTGATGCTGATGCCTGTATGAACGAACAAACCGATCGCCTTGAGCTTGCCGACACCGGCGGTACGCTTGAGTTGCGCAACCAACTCGAGCAGATGCGCAAAGATGCGGCGGAAGAGATCGCGCGCCTCAATCGCAAGTTGGCCGAGCGCGAATACGCAATGGAAAGCACCGTCTCGTCCGCGACCGAGCGGCAGGCTATGCAGCAGGAACTTACCACCCTGAGGCATTCACTGGGGGAGCGGGGCAAGACACTCGATCGGATCACGGGTGAGTGCCGACGACTGGAAGACGAGTTGGAAGACCGGCATCAGGAGGCTGATGCGCTCAAGAACGAGGTCCAGCGCAAGGAGACTTCGCTCAAGGCAGCGCGCGACGAACTTCAGCGGCTGCGGCGCCAAATGGCCGAGATTCAAGAGCAGTCGGTTGATATCGCGGCAGTCATCCATCAGGCTCAGAACCCCAACCTGCTGCCCCTCCCGCCGGTGGACCTGAGTACCCCGCCACGCGTCGTGCCTCAGGTGATCAGCTTCTCGGCCGGATTGCTCTCGGGGCTCGCCGTGATTGCCGTTGTAGCCGTGTTCCTATGGGGCGGCATCAGCCTGGAGTTGCCCCGCTTCTGGGAGCGTACGACCTCGTCGGTTGGGGAGGCAGAGCCGGTTGCGGTCGAGGCGGTCCCGGCCTCCGAGCGACCCGAAGAGGAGGTCACGCTCATCCCCGCGGTGTCGGTTGGCCCGCCCGCTGAGCCGCCGCCGACCCTGCGCGACCGGCTGCGCGGCGGCAGCCTGGGGCCGACCATGGCCGTACTGGCGGGCGGTACTTTCCGGATGGGGCAGAACAGTATGGGCGGCGGTGACAGCGGACCCGAGCATGAGGTCCGAGTACCTCCCTTCCTGATCGGGGTCTACGAGGTCACGTTTCAGCAGTACGACGGGTTTGCGCGCGCCACCGGACGGCCGTTGCCCGAAGCCTTCGGCTGGGGACGCGGAACGCGTCCGGTGGTCGCGGTCTCCTGGTCCGACGCCCAGGCTTATGCGGACTGGCTGACGCGTCAGACCGGCAAGCGTTACCGTCTGCCAAGCGAGGCCGAGTGGGAGTTTGCCGCGCGCGCCGGGGTGCGCAGTTCCTACCCCTGGGGGTTCTCCATGGAGCGCGGCAAGGCCCTGTGTTTCGACTGCGGCAGCCAGTGGGACAATCGCTCCACCGCGCCGGTCGGCAGCTTCGCGCCGAGCGCCTTCGGGCTCTACGATACGGCTGGAAACGTCTTGGAGTGGGTTGCTGACTGCTATACGGCAAGCTATGACGGTGCCCCGGCGGATGGGCGTGCGCGGGTCGATGGCGGCTGCACCAATCGCGTCGCCCGCGGCGGTGCCTTCAACAAACCGGCCGCGTCGATGAAGACCCATGTGCGGGCCAAGTTTCTCCCTGAGAGTCGGCTGAACATGCTGGGGTTTCGGGTTGCGCGCGATCCTTGAACACACGGCATTCGGAACAGCAGGCGACCGGCCGGGATGACCCGACTCGGCGGCGCATACTCGGCGTCGGCATCGCCACCCTCGACCTGATCCATACGGTGGCTGTCTATCCGCCGGAGGACGCCGAGGTGCGGGCCGCGGCGCAGCGCCGCGCCAGGGGCGGCAACTGCGCCAACACCCTGGCCGTATTGGCTGACCTCGGCCATGCGTGCGCCTGGGCCGGGACGCTGGCCGAGGACGCGGGCGGCGCCTTTCTCCAGGCCGATCTCAGCGCCCGCGGCATCGACTGTCGCCATGCCGTGCGTGTCCCCGGCGGTATCAGCCCCACCTCCTATGTGGCCCTGAGCCAGGCGACCGGCAGCCGCACCATCGTGCACTACCGCGATCTTCCGGAACTGGACGCCGCCGCCTTCGCGCGCATTCCCTTGGACGGCTGGCACTGGATTCACTTCGAGGGGCGCAATCCGCATGAGACGCAGCAGATGTTGGCGCGCTGTCGTCGCGCCTTACCGCGGATCCCTCTGTCGGTTGAGCTTGAAAAGCCCAGATCCGGAATGGAATCCCTGTTACGCGGTCCGGACGTGCTGCTGATCGCACGGGGCTTCGCCCTGGCGGACGGCGGTCCGGGGGTTGCCGATGATCCCCGTGTTTATCTCACTGAGCTCGCGAAACGGACCACTGCCAACATCCTGGTCCTCGGCTGGGGTGAAGCGGGGGCTTGGCTGCTGGTGCGCGCTACCGCGCCGCTGCATCTGCCCGCTTCTGTGCCTGAGCGGGTCGTCGATACCCTGGGTGCCGGGGACGTGCTGAACGCCGGGATGATCGACGGGTTGCTGCGTGGCGCGTCCCCTACCGATGCTTTGACCCGCGCCATCGCGCTGGCGGGTCTCAAATGCGGGCGGTCAGGTTTCGACGGACTGGCAGCAGCGATACGGCGAACCGAAGCGGGTGATGATCAGGGCCAGCCGGGGCCGGATCGCTAGTGCTTCCGTGCGGCTGGTGCCGTGGGGCGGTTGATTTCGGTAGGGACTGTGGCGGGGGTTGCGATCGGGGTCGGCCCCGGGCTGTCCTCTTGAAACCAGCGGCGCGCCAGGTGTCGGAAGACCCCGTTCTCGTCCAAGGCAGCAACCGCGGCGTCCAGGCGGGCGAGCAGGTCCGGGGCATCCGGACGTACCGCGACACCAGGTCCGTCGCCTGACAAGCGCGGGTCGGCGGGCGGCTGACCGACGAAGGCGAAGCCCCGGCCCTGTACCTTGCGCAGAAAGCCCTGGTCCAACAGCAACTGTCCCCCGAACACCAGATCCAGACGTCCCAGCAGCAGGTCCAGCAAGGCGTCGTCGGTGGTACTGTAGCGCACCAGCCGCACCTGATCCGGGTAGGTCTTCACGAGATAGTCGTCGGCGGCGGTGCCGCGCCGCACGCCGATGCGCTTGCCCTTGATCGCGTCCGCATCGATCTGTCCGAACTGATCGGCGCGCGCCACGAAGCGCTCCGGGCTGCGGTGGTAAGGTCGGGTGAATCCGATTTCGGCCTGCGGGGCGGCGGTGACCGACAGGGAGGCGACGGCCGCGTCGAGTGAGCCGTCCTGGACCTTCGATAGCAGACTGTCCCGATCCACGGGAACGAGTTCACATTGCACGCGCAAGTGCGCGCACAGCGCTTGCGCCACGTCGCGATCGAAACCTCGCAGCGCGCCGCGCGCCTCGATGAAATTCTGCGGCGCCTCCCGGCCGACCACGCCGATGCGCAGGCGCTCGGGTGCGGCCCAGGCCGAGCACCCGAGCAGGGTGAGGAGCAGCCAGGTGGTGAGTCGGGTTTGCGTCACCAGGCCGTCCCGTTCTGACTCAGGGCGTCGAGCGTACGTTGCAGCCCCGCCAGCGCCGCGTCCGGTGTCGCGTCGCCGCGCAGCACCGCGCGCACGGCGGCGGCAAAGGTTGCGCTCACCTCCGGGTACTGTGCGCCGGTTGGCGTCGATGGGCGCGCGATCAGGTAGGGCAGAACCGGGGCCAAATCCGCAAGCAGTGGCCGGGCCGCGATCAGTTCCGGGTCCGTGTAGAGGTCCGCCCGCGTCGGGTTGAAGCCGGCGTCCAGAGCGCGGCGCCGCTGGACCGCGGTACCGGTGAGATGTTGCACCAGGCTCGCCGCCTCCCTGGGGTGGCGACTGTAGCGCGAGACCGCCAACTGACCACCGCCCAGGACGGACGCCGGTGCACCCGAGCCCTTGGGCAGCGGGGCCACCGCGACGCGCTCGGTGACCGGAGTCGGTTGGTCTTGCAGGGATGCCCAGGCCGTGGACCAATTGCGCATCAAACCTGCTGCACCCGTCCGGAAACCGTCCAGGTTGTCTTGCGGCGTGGCCGTGAGGGCGGCCGCCGGGGTGATGCCGCGAATCCAATCCGCCGCCCGCTGCAGGGCGAACTGGGCCCTGGGGTTGTTCACCGAGACCCGACCGTCCGGCTCGACCAGGGTCCCCCCGCCTTGGCTGCTGATCCATTCGATGGCGGTCGCGGTGAGCGCCTCGTCGTCGCCGCCGGGCCAGACGAAACCCCAGAAGCTGGTGTTGCCCAAGAGCCGTTGGGCCTCCTGGATGCGCAGAGCGGCATCCTCGACTTCACTCCAGGTGCGGGGGACCTGAAGGTTATAGCGGGCGAGCAGGTCGGAGCGGTAGTAGAGGAGGCCGAGTTCCAGGTACCAGGGCAGGGCGACCAGGCGCTCACCCAGGGTCGCGTTGCGGATCAGTGGATCCAGGAAGTCGGACGCGGCCTTGTCGGGATCTCCCCCATTGTGATCGGCCCCATTGTGATCGGCCCCATTGTGATCGGCCCCATTGTGATCGGCGATGAGGGGTTTCAGATCGGCCAGGTGCGCGTTGAGCTGCCCACACCAGAGGGCGTCGATTTCCAGCACGTCCAGTTCGGGGGCACGGACCTGGAGCAGGTCCAGATAGCGGGTCAGGCGCTGCGCATCATCGGTCGGCGTGGTGATCACCTGCACCCGATGACCGGTCTTGGCCGCCCACGCGTCCGCGGACTCCCTGCACAGGGCGGTTTCCCGTGCGGTGCGTCCGCAGGCGATGGTCAGATCCCAGAGGTCCTGGGCCGATGCGCAAACAGGCAGCGCGCAGAGCGACACGAGCACGAGACCACGCGCCCGGTAAGCAATATCGGGGCGGGGGTCAGTCATCATGATGGCCCATCATGGCGGAGTGTTCGATTGGGACATGATTTGACAGAAATCGCCTGAGGTCCGGGTGGGCCGCCGGGGGTCGGTGTCGCCGGTCCATACCGGTAGAATATGCCAAGTTCCTGGTCCCTGTCCGCAATCCGACCCGATTATGATCAATCCGCAGGCCGCCTTCCTCAATCACCGACTGCGCCTCGCCGCCCGCGTCATCGTCAACGGCGGGGTGATCGCCTACCCGACGGAAGCGGTCTACGGGTTGGGGTGCGACCCCTGGGACGGGGCGGCGGTGGCGCGCATTCTCGCGATCAAGCGCCGCGACCCGTCCAAGGGCCTCATTCTGATCGCCGCCGAGCCGATCCAGTTGCTGCCATTCGTGGTCGATCTGCCGCCCGCGCGGATGGCCGAAATCCTGGCCTCATGGCCGGGTCCCAACACCTGGCTGATGCCGGTCCGGCCTCGGACACCGAGCTGGCTCACCGGCCGGTTCGACACCTTGGCGGTGCGGGTTACCGCCCATCCGCTGGCTGCCGGGTTATGTCGCGCCTACGGCGGAGCGATCGTCTCCACCAGTGCGAACGTCGCTGATCGCCCGCCGGCCCGCTCGGCCCTGGGGGTGCGGCTGGCTCTACCCGGCGGACCGGACCTGATCCTCGGCGGCACCTGTGTTGGAGCCGGCCGTCCGTCCACGATCCGCGACGGGTGCACGGGGCGCGTCCTGCGGGCCTGATCGCGGGGCAGGGCTTGGCATTCCGCGTTGGCGGCAATACCTTGGTGAAATACGAGGTATCCAGGCAATCAGGGGGACGCAAGAGATGTTCGACGCAACCGCAACGGCAATCCGCTGGGTGGAACAGGGCGTCGTGCCCGACGGGGTGACGCGTAGCGGAATTCGTGCGCTGCTGCGTCAACGGCTTGCCACACTCCCGACACAGGATTGCGAAGCGGCTGCTGATGCCGTGCGCGCTTTCGTCGCCTGGATGGATGCCGCGCCGATCGCCGCGGTTCCCGAACTGGCCAACGCCCAGCACTACGAACTGCCGCCTGAGTTTTTCGTCGAGGTCCTGGGACCGCGGCGCAAGTACAGTTCCTGCCTGTGGGCGCCGGGGGTCGAGACCCTGGCTCAAGCGGAGGATGCGTCCTTGCGGGTCACCGCGGAACGCGCCGGCATCAGCGACGACATGGAGGTCCTCGAAATGGGCTGCGGTTGGGGTGCTTTCAGCCTCTACGTGGCCGATCGCTTCCCCAATTGCCGGGTGACCGGGGTCTCCAACTCACAGGGGCAACGCAGCTTCATCGAGGCGCAGGCGCGCGCGCGCGGGATCGGCAATCTGACCATCATCACCGCGGATATGAATCAGTTCCAGGCGCCGGGGCGCTATGACCGCGTGGTCTCGATCGAAATGTTCGAGCACATGCGCAACCACCGGCAGTTGTTCGCCCGGGTTCATGATTGGCTCAAGCCCGGCGGGCGCTTTCTGATGCATATCTTCGTTCACCGCGCCCACCCCTATGCCTTCGAGGATCAGGGGTCAAGTGACTGGATGAGCCAGTATTTTTTCTCCGGTGGGATCATGCCGAGTGACGACCTGCCGCTGCACTTCCAGGACCACCTGCGGTTTCTCTCGCGCTGGCGCTGGGATGGCCGCCACTATGAACGCACGCTCAACACCTGGCTGGCGCAGATGGACGCTGCCCGCCCTCGGGTCTGGCCGATCCTGGAGCAGACCTACGGGGCCGCTCAGGCGGGCGTCTGGTGGATGCGCTGGCGGCTGTTTTTCATGGCCTGTGCCGAACTCTTCGGCTATCGTGACGGACAGGAGTGGTGGGTCAGTCACTATCTGTTCGAGCGGCCGGTTTGACGACAACGACAGCGATTGTGTATCACTTGTTCTTGCTCGTTACTGAGATTCTTTGCGATGCCGGAAGACCCAGGGCGTCTGCTGCGCACCGGGCTTGGACCAGATACCGAGACCGGCCTTACGTGCTTTGCGCTCCGCCCGCGTGAAGGCCGGGTCTGAGCAATAGTGTTCGTAGACCGCCGCTTGGCCGTCGGCGACCTGCGCCAGGTTCAGAAAGCGGCGGTTGGGATCTGTCGTGTAGACCTCTCCGACGGTTCGCCCGAACTGGTCGATTTCGATGGTCTTGAGTTCCACCCTTCTGGGTGTGATCTCACGCAGATGGTGGCGGGACTGCTTGCCCCAGGGGATTTGCTCATATTCCGGGGCATCGATGCAGTGCAGCCGGACCTCGACTGACTTGCCCTTGCAAGTCAAACGCATGGAGTCGCCGTCGAGCACCTGGTCCAGGGTGCAGATCCGGCTGGGCGGTGGTGTCGGCCAACCCATGGCCTGGGGTAGCAGCGGTGGCAGGACACCGGCGCCGCCGAGGATGAGGGCGGTGGCCAGGCGGCAGAGTGCGTTCAGACCGGGGCCCCCTGCCGTGTCCTCGCGCCAGTCGCTTGGGGTTACAGCGTTGGTGTCCAGTCGTGCACGGTGACTCTGCTTCATCGTCTTGCCCTGTCTTTGAGGTAGTTGTTCCGCGTGACTCGGGTTTCGACCATCAACGCGGGGTCGAGACCGCACCTTGGGTACGTTACCATCGCACTTCGTTGCGCGTGCCTTGAGCGCACCCGGCCAATCGAAAAGGTCTTCGAATAGGTGTTCCTTGCCGGTACTTTGGCCTGATCATCGGCGAGTCTGGATGGCGGTCGCACCCTTTCCACTCCAATAGCCCTTGGGAGTACGATTTCGATGTTCTATCCCCGTGCGCGATCTTCCTTCGCCGGACCCTGGCTGGCTTGCCTGGTGTTGCTGTTCGCCGGGTCGTTCGGCAGCCCCCTGATCGGTGCGCCTCAGGTCGAAGTCGCGCAGGAGTTGGAGCGGCTCATGGCGATCCATGGCTTCACGATGAAGCCGGCGGATCTGGACGCGACCCGAGAAAAGCAGGGCCGGGCCGAGGACACGGACCTGCTGCCGCATCTGCGCGTGCTGCTGGAGGGGTTCGACCACGTGATCGTCCAGGCGCCCCAAGGTGGGGTGGAGCGGGTCCTGATCCTGGGGGAGAAGGTCCCTTACGTTCCGCCGTCGCCGGTGGCCGCCGCCCCAGTGGCGCAGCCCGCGGACGGCGAGGCGGCCGCGGGTGAGACGGTTCTGGAAACTCAGCGCGTCGGTGCCTCTCACGCGGTGACCCTGACCTTGGAGGGCGCGAACGGCCGGCGGGTCCAGCGGTTGCTGCTGGTGGATACCGGGGCGGATTATGTGGTGCTCCCCAGTTCGCTGATCGGCCAACTGGGTCTCGCCCCCGAGGGGCTGCGTCAGCAACAGGTGCAGACCGCCAACGGACCAACCGATGCAGCGCTGGGCACCCTCCCGGCGGTCTGGCTGAAGGATCAGCGCATCGCCGGGGTTGAGGTCGCCTTTATCGAGGACAGCCGGCTCGGCGGGAACGCCCTGCTCGGGATGAGCCTGCTGGGCCGTTTTCGGCTCACCATCGATGACGAGCAGGGTCGGCTGGTGTTGGGGGGGCAGTAACCGGCATGGGCGAGGGCCATCATGATGTTGATGCGGAGCGTCGCGATGCTGACCAAGTGCGGACAGCGAAATCATGAGGTGCGTAAGCCCCTTGGGCGCTACGATAAACGCGACAACGACAACGACAACGACAACGACAACGACAACGACAACGACATTAAATCGCGTCTCCACCGAGGTTAGTGGAAACCCCAAGGCCTAACACACCATGAAAATTACGCATGTCGCGCTGGACGCGGTTTAGGCATGAACGACCCTCAGTTGCTGCGTTACAGCCGGCAGATTATGCTCCCGGGCTTCGGAATCGAGGGCCAGGAGCGGTTGCGCCAGGCGCGGGTGCTGGTGGTTGGGCTCGGCGGACTTGGGTCGCCGGTGGCGATGTATCTGGCCGCGGCCGGGGTCGGGCGTTTGGTGCTGGCTGACTTCGATGCCGTGGACTTGTCCAATCTCCAGCGTCAGATCCTCCACACCACGGACCGGATCGGAATGGCGAAAGCCGATTCAGCACGGTTGGCACTGCGCGCGTTGAATCCCGATGTCGAATTGGAGACCGTCAGGCGCAGCCTCAGCGCGGAGACCCTGCCCGCATTGCTTGCGGACCTGGATCTGGTGGTGGATGGGAGCGATAACTTTGCCACCCGCTTTGCTGTGAATGCCGCCTGTGTTGCGGCGCGTCGTCCTTTGGTCAGCGGGGCGGCCATTCGGATGGAGGGACAGGTCGCGACCTTCTCAGGGCAACCGGGCGGGCCTTGCTACCAGTGTCTCTACCCCAGACTCGGTGCTGACGACGACACCTGTACTGCCAACGGGATCCTGGCGCCGGTGGTGGGCATCATCGGCAGCATCCAGGCGGTCGAGGCGATCAAGGTGCTGACTGGTCTGGGCGAGCCCTTGTTTGGGCGCTTGTTGTTGCTCGATGCCGCCGCGATGGCGTGGCGGCAGGTCCGCCTGACCGCGGACCCCGAATGTCCGGTCTGCGGGGGACTTCGACTCGCTGACCGGAATGTTCCGGCTGGACAGGTTCTTCCTCATGGCCGATAGCCAGACCGAGCCAGGGTAGGGCGAGCAGGACCATGAACAGGGCCGCATTCGCCGGGATGTGCAGATTGGCGTCGGCCGTGGAGTGGATCAGGATCGCGGTGACGCCCATCAGACTCGCGAACGCCATGCCGCGTGACAAGGCGTCGCGCCGGCTCCAGAGGACGCGCAGTGCCGCGCCAAGGGAGAGCACGACGCCCGCGACCAGCGGCAGCATGCCGATGATTCCGTATTCGAGCTGCAGTTCCAGCACATCATTTTCCGCGTGCGCGAAATGCAGCGGGATCGACTCCGCGTTCCGGTAGGCCGGATAGACACTGGAGAAGCTGCCGCCGCCGCTCCCCAACCAGGGGTAGTCCTCCAGATATCGCGTCGCACGCACGCCGATCTGGTAGCGTGCATCCTCGGTCAATACGGTCTGTTCCAAACGCTCGCGCACCCGGTCGAGTCCGAACCAACTTCCCAGGATCAACAAATCCACCAAAACCAGGCTGAACAGCAAGATCAGCACCGGCCGCGGTGAGCGGCGAAAGCTCAGTACGCCGATGAGCCCGGTGATCGCCAGGCTAGTGAAAAACGCGGTGTTGCCCATGCGCGAGGCCGTCATCACCAGCGTACTCACCAGGATCGCGAGATAGATGCGCAGCCGCGCCTTGGGTCCTAACAGGGTTCTGGTCCAGGCGCGCAGGCGCTGCCGCCAGGTCATGCGTCGATTCGGTTGAGCGAGATCCGCGATCAGTAGTCCGATACCCAAGGCGATGGTCATCTCCAGGAAACCGGCCAAGTGATTGGGGTTGGCGAAAGTCCCGTGGGCCCGTCCGGTTGCAGCGATGAATAGGAAGGGCTCGCCAGCGAGCGTGAGCCAGCCGGCGAGCATCGCCTGCAGCACCGCGGCCAGCACCAGCGTGCTCGCCAGGATGCGCAGGCGTCGGCGGCTGCGGACCAGCATCAGGATCAGCACGAACAGGCTGATCAGGGCCAGGCCGAGTCGCCACGAGACCAGGGAGGCGTGGGGGTCAAGGCTCAGTGTCGCGTAGGTTGGCGGCGGACCGCCGGTAAGGGCCAGAGTCGTCTCCAGCCACTGTTGCGCCGCCCTCGGCGAGAGCACTGTCAGCCAGGCGAAAGGCAGCGGCAGGACTTGCAGGAGTCCATACAGGAGCCAGCCGATCAGGGCGACCAGCGGCCAGCGGGCGTGCGACCAGGCGGCGGTCGGTGCCACCCGGCCGCGTAGGGCAAGTCCCAGCCAGAGACCGGCCAGCGCAAAGATCCCCAACTCCATAAGGGCTTGTGACCAAGGGCGATTGCTGCCGAGCGGCAGCGGCACCCAGACGAGTAAGGCGACCAGGGCATAGAAGAGCCGGCGGTCGCTAAGTCCAAGGTCGGGTGTCTGGTGGCTTGCCGCCGTGTTCATCGGCCGGACGCCGACCGGTTGCGGATGCTCAGGTAGAGGCGTTGAAGATCGGCGTCAGTGGCGATCAATGGTGCCACGACCGCTGCCTGGCGGAGCGCGAGCGCACGCTCAAGGACCGCGTGGGGTTGAACCTGCAGCCCGTGGCGCAGGAGATCCTGGACGGCGAGCCGCCCCTCGGGATCGAGTAAGGGCCAGGAAATCAGGCCCAGGTCCACCAGCGCGCGCAACGCGGCGGGCTCGTAGCGGCCCAGGTCGGCCGCGCGGCGGTAGAGTCGCGTGAATTCATGGCCTGACCGGCCGAGCTTGAAGCGGGTGCGCAAGACCGACGTCAGCCCCAGTGGCCAGGTGGGGCGCTGCTCCGCGGCCTGGACATGCAGGTGCTCCGCCTCGCTCAAGCGCCTGGTCTCGACCGGTCCTCGGGGCTGGGTCTGCAACGCCAGACGCTCCAGATGCAGCGCGAGTTGTCCGCGATAGCCGGCGTTGGTGGGGTCCATCCGTTGCGCAAGCATCAGCGATCGGCGAATGGCCTGGTCGTCAACTCCCCCGGCCGGCACCCCGAGCCCAGGCGCAAGCGCGCCGATCCGGTCCGCCTGCCAAGCGAAGACGCTCGCCGCGCCAGCGAGCAAGCTCCAGAACCCAGCGACCGAGATCAGGATCAACAGCGAAATCAGCGCGGTGCGCCTCACCGGCACGACCGCTGGTCAAAGCGGGCTCGGCCGCGGCCTGTCGCCCCGATGGCCGTTCGACCCGTGCCATCCCTTGGGCACCGGGTACGCCCGATGATGCATTTACACATTTCGCGCGTTGTCACGGTCGTATTGCGTGTAGCCGCTATACGCATAGGAATACTTGCGGTAACGCCCATAGCGGAGGCTCTTGGCGTTGTCGAACTGATTCAAGACGACGCCGATCAGCGGAGCGTCCACGCGGTGTAGCCTCTTGATGGCGAGTTGCACCAATTGACGCGGTGTGGTATCTGCGCGAACGACGAAGACCACGGCATTGCACAGCCGGGAAAGAACCAGGGCGTCGCTCACCGCCTGGGCTGGGGCGGAATCCAGCACGATACGGTCGTAACGTTGTTCGAGATCCCCAAGGGTCTGCTGGAAGCGCTGGGAGGACAGGAGTTCAAGCGGATTGGGCGGCAGTAATCCAGCCGGCAGGAGATGCAGCTTGGTCCCCTCCATGGGGTGGATGCACTCGTCCAGTGTCGCCGTGCCGGCGACCAGATTAGACAGGCCGGGGGCCTCGGCGGCCAGACCGAGGCGCTGTGCGACCGAGGAGCGGCGCAGATCGGCGTCGATCAGCAGGACCCGCTCCAACTGACCGAGGGCAGCCGCGAGGTTGATCGCGATCGTCGTTTTACCCTCGCCGGGTACCGTTGACGTGACCAGGACCACCCGGTGGGGGTCATCGAGGCCGGAGAGCACCACCGCGGTTCTGACCGTGCGGATCGCCTCGGCGAAATCGCTCTTGGGCGAATCGAAAAAGATCCGCTCGGGTGGCGCGTTACGTATCCCCCGCCGGTTCAGGAGCGGCACGGTTCCCAGGGTTGCGAGCTGGGTGTGATTCTCGACCTCCTCAGCGTCCTTCAGGGTGTTGTCCAGGTGGTCTTCGAGGACCGCCAGGCCGACACCGATGAGGAGGGCAAACACGACGGCGACCACGATGATGCGGGTCTTGCGTGGTTTGATCGGCGTCGTGGGGACCAGCGCGGCATCGATGACCCGCGCATTGGTGGACTCGACGTCCGCGCCCAGGTCGGTCTCTTTGAAGCGCGTCAGGAACATGTCGTAAATCTGCCGGTTGCTCTCCACTTCGCGATCCAGCGAGCGCAGGGTGAATTCTTTGCGGGTGACATCCTGAACGCGCGCCTTCATGGCGTCGAATTCCCGTTGCAGTTGATCGGTGCGGGACTTGGCGATGTCGTATTCTTTCTTGACCGCCGCGATGGTGTTATCGATCTCGGCGCGCAGCTTGGCGCGGATCGTATTCAGGTCGGAGCGAGCGGACACCAGCTTCGGATGTTGGGCGCCATAGCGTCCTGCCAACTCCGAGGCATTCCGCTCGGCACGCACCTCCTCGGTCTTGAGTGTCTGAATAATGGGGTTACGGGTCACCACCGCATTGGAGCTCAACTCCGTGCTGTCCAGATCCCGCAGCTTACGCACCTGATCGAACTCATTGCCCAGTCCTTCTTTCCTTGCGCGGGCCTCCACCAGTCGTTGTGCGAGGTCATTCAGTTCCCGATCAGTCAGGTCCAAGTCGCCCTTCACGTCGATCAACCCCTGCTGTTCCCGGTAGCTTTGCAGCTTGCGCTCTGAGGTGTCGACCTGTGACCGCATCCCATCGAGACGTTTGGTCAACCAGCTCGCCGCCTTCTTGACTGTCTCCAAACGCGTTTCCAGCCCGAACTCGATATAGGCGTCAGCGTAAGCCGCCGCCACGCTGGCCGCGAGTTCCGGATCACGGGCGCTGAAGGAGATACGAACCATATCCGAATCCGGCAATATCTCAGCCTTGACATTTCCACTCAAGGCGGCAATCACGCTGCGGCGAGCGTCCGCTTCGGGAATGACAGTCTTGACACCAGGGTCCGCGGCCCAATTGGGGAAGATGCCGCTGAGATTCATCTGGAAGCGGGCCCGGCGCGGCGCCTCCTGACGGGGATCGAATTCCGGGTTAGACCACAGATTCAGGCGATCGGCGACACTGGTCGCGAGTGCTTGGGATTGCAGCAGCAGGATCTGAGTCTGCAAATAGGTCTGGGTGGAAAGAAACGAATACCAACCGTTCACTGCATCATCCTGCACCGGACTGAACCCGCGGCGGCTGGTGTCGATCAGGATGGTGGTCGATGACTGGTAAACCGGCTCCAGGGACTGGGCGATCAAGCCGGCGAGGAGACCGACAGCGAGGGCTAACCCCAGGATCTGCGCCCAATACCGTCGTATGATCCGCCAGTAGGTCTCCACATTGACTGCCGCCGCTGTTGTTTTCGCGGCGACTGCATCGCGTTCCGGTGACGATCCGGTGACCACCGCATCGAAAACGGATTCGCGGCGATTCATCAGAAGAAGCTTTCCTTGACGATGATGGTGTCTCCGGGGCCGAGTGGATCATCCTGGCCCACTTTACGTTCCTGCCTGGAATTCCCCTCCGACACGACAAAAATCTTACTGCGTGAGGCCCGCTCCGTGTAGCCGCCGGCAATCGATACCGCTTTACGTACCGTCAGGCCAGGCAGGTAGGCATAGCTTCCCGGCCTGTTCACCTGCCCCATGACGAAGAACTGCCGATACTCCTCGATACTCACGCTGACTCGCGGGTCGACCAGATAGGGTCCGCGCAGGCGCGAGGCGACCAGTTCTTCGAGGTCGCCCGGTGTGAGGTCCGCAACCTTCAGTTCGCCGAGTAGTGGAAAGGAGATCGTACCGCGGGCACTGACCCGGCTGGTCACGGTCAGGTCGTCCTCACCGAAAACGGCGATTCTTACCTTGTCTCCCGCACTCAGTCGGTAGCCCTGAAGTGCATCACTGCCGTGTCCGAGCCCCCAGGGGAGAAGCAGCACCAACCACCCGGCCAAGGCGGCAATCAGCCGCCACGAGTGTCCACGGTGTCGAAAACAATTTGGTGAGGAAGCCGCTATATTCATGTGACCGGGAAGCTAGTAAGCCGTGCGTACCGAGAACAAGAAAACATTATCGGTGTATTCGGCTAAGGATTGGTCCGATGTTCGCGATTCATAGGTGTAGTCGAGCCCGAGTTCCAGCCATCGGCGCATCTGGTAGAACACCCCCCCGGCGACATTATAGCGATGATCGGTGCGCGGCTCACCCACGTAGTCGTCGTTTGCCCCCAGCAGGCCGAAGCGCGTGTGGATGGCAGGCTTCCAGTAGTGCACCCAATCCAGATTCACTGAACTGACCACGACCGCATCCGCCAAACCCGTCGTGGACTCCTCGGGGGCGCGGAGAGTCGCCAGGTTGAAGGTGGAGTAAGGTTTGGGCCGGTATTGGGCCGTTGCTGACCATCCCAGGTCGCTGATGTTGCCGCGCTCTTCTGCAGTGAAGTCCTTGCCGAGCCAACCCAGTTTCAGGGTACCACTGGTCTTCGCGGTCGCGTCCCAGGTGATACCGCCATAGGCGAGCAGTTGCTCGCTGTCGAGCGTCTCCGCGCCGGCTTGTTGATTAATGTATTCAATATTCTCCCAGCCCAATTCGAAGAGTAAGGATACCTTGGGTCTGATGCGCGCGTAGACGGTGGCGCCGAGCGGCGTGCGGTCATTGTTTCGGGCTTCTTGATCGTTATTGATGTAGTCGCGGGTCAGGAAGCCGGCTGACAGGTCCAGTCGGCCGCGTGCGCCTGGGGCGCCGTAGCTGTATCCCAGTCTGGCACGATTGGAGTTCCAGAGGTCGGGTGAATTCGAGAAGTTGGCACGCGAACCGTCTACCGGTGAGCCGGTGCCGCGCCGATCATGCCAGTGCCAGAATTGATAATCGGCCGTTGCGCGATGGCGCAGACCCAGATCCCAATTTGCTGTCGCGCTGGCCTGATGATCGACGAAGTCATCGGCGGAGCTTTCGAAGACGGTGCCGATGCGCGCAAAATATGCCAGATTATACGAGTCCGGCCCTTTCAGGGCAGTCAAGCGAATGCCGGGCTCGACGATGTTCTCAAAGGTGCCCATGACCCCGAGATAGCCGAGATCCTCGATTTGATTATTGCTGCGATAATAGTTGGTCTCGTAGCCCGCGAGCAGATTGAGCCAGGGGTAGGCACGAAACCCTCCCAGATCGAACCCGGTGCCGACTGGCTGGGCCATGGACAGCGTAGGTACCAGGATGCCCCAGAGCATCCCCGCGGCGATGAGGTGTCGTTGACCGTGCATCGGTATTTCGCTCGGAATAGTGATAGGCGTCGATGGGAATTCGGCAACCAACTGTGCGCTTACCGGGCGCTGGCCGCGCCGCCCGAGTCTTCTGTGACGTCCAGCCAATTGTCATAGCCGCCGCCGCCCACCAGGCCGATGGTGAACAAGTTGTTGTATACGTTCGCATACCAGTCGGCAGCGGGATCCGCCGGCGGGGTCATCGCTTCGGCCAAGGCCCGCCGGTCATCGACGTACTGCCGATACTCATCGCCGATCAGACCCTTTTCCATCATACGTCGCAGGCGTTCTTTTTCCAGGGCGCGCTGTCGTGTTTGCCCGGCACTCTCTGGTGCGGCCACCGCGACGCTCGTTGTCGCGGATTGTCGTTGGCGCTTCGCGAGCTCTGCGGCCGCTTCCAGGACGGCGGCATCGATCAGATAACGCGGTGCTGCCCCTCTGAGAAAGAACGCCCGATGCGCTGCTGCCGCCGCGACGCCCGGGCCGGTCTCGGCGGCCGCACAGACCAGGATCGTCTCATAGACCGCCGTGAAGAGATCGTGACCCGCGACCAATAGCGCCTCGGTGATGTCTCCCGCATCCTCAGCGGACGGGCATTCCGCGCCAATGCGTTGCTTGAGCGCGGCGCGCGGGTCGTCAGTGCGCGCCGACCGCGCCGCGGTTTCTGCGGTGATGTCAACCGGAGCCACGGGAGGGCCCAAGCGCCCGGCCATCGCCCGCACTTCCGGGGAAATCACCGCGGACATCTCGATCGGTGACTGAGCCGCGAGACTGCACGCCAATCCGCTCAAGGCAATCCCCAGAAGACCGATGCGTAACTCGAGGCTCATGTGCGTTACTCTTGTTCAGGAAACGACGTTCGTCGCGCGCCATCCGGCGGGTCACCTCATGCGCTCCGGAGAGAGTGATTGATCACTGCGTCTGATCTTAGCACTAGTTGCCGAAAATGCTACTGTTGCATTTTCGTCAAAAAAAGACCTGATACCTAGGCTGGGCGATGTTGATCCGGCCGCAGATGTGGGGTGAAATATACATCTGCATCCTCGAGTTCTACGCCCTGTCCTGCATTGTCGACCAAGGGTTGCTCGAAGTCGTTCCAGCCGCGCAGCCCGGTCCGGAGCGAGGCAACATTTTCATATCCCAGCAGCAGCATGGAGTTGGCGGCTAACACGCTGCGATAGCCGGATCGACACACAACGACGATTTCCCGATGCCTTGCCTGTACCAGTTCCGGTACGGTTTCCTCGTAGTCCCATTCGCAGGCGGATTCCAGAATGCCGCGTGGGACGTTCAGCGAGCCGCTGATATGCATCGCGGCGAACTCATCCGGCTCGCGGACATCCACGATCATGATGTTCGGGTTCTCGTGCCGTCGCTCCGCCAGGTCCCAGGGCATGATCTCGCGGATGTCGACCAGGCATCCTCTGACCAGTTCGAGAAAATTTTTCATCGGATCTCCTGTGGAGAATGGGGTTGCAAAGCGGCCGTGTTTACGGTTCGTCATCTTTCTGGGGTCGTGCACAGAGGCAGCGCTCAACGGCGATGACCGCTGCTTCGACGCGTGAGTGGACTTCGAGTTTACGCAGGATCGACTTGACGTGGAGTTTCACGGTGCCGTCCGTGATCCCCAGCAGCCGACCAATCGTCTTGTTGCTCTGCCCCTCCGCCAAGTGGCAGAGGATCTCTTGCTCGCGCGGGGTCAAGTCGGCATGGCGTTGGTGGTGCTGGTCGCCGGTTGCGTCGCCCTGGACCGCTCGTGCCAGAATGCCGATCAGTTCCGGGGCGACCACGGTGCGGCCGCGGACCACCTCACCCAAGGCCGCAATCAGCGCATCCGGTTCCATGTCCTTGAGCAGGTACCCCTGAGCTCCCGCCTGGAGACTGGCAATCACGTCGCGCTCGTCCGCGCTCGTGGTCAGCATGGCGATCGGCATGCGCGGATGGGCTTTGCGCAGTTCACGTAAGACTTCCACCCCGCCGTGTTCCGGCATGCGCAGGTCCAGCAGGACCACGTCCGGCAAGGTCTCGGCCACCCTTGTCGCACCGGCCGCGCCGTCGCGCAGCGCGGCGACGACCTCGATGCCTCTGCGTTCAAGCAGCTCTTGCAGGCCCAATCGGAACAGCGCGTGGTCGTCGATGAGCAGGACGCGCATCAGGGTCCTACCCGCCGCGGACGCGCGTCGGCACGCGGCACCTCGAGCGTCAGTTCCACGCGCGTGCCTTCGCCCGGTTCGCTCTCGATCCGCAACTCGGCGCCGATGCGCCGCGCCCGCTCAGCCATGATGGCAAGTCCGATGTGGTCGCCGGGGCCTTCCCCGGTGGTCGGGGTGCGGAAACCAACACCGTCGTCTTCGATCAGTACGCGATAGGTGCCGTCCGGCTGGCGCGTCAGCAGCAGGCGCACGGTATGGGCGTGCGCGTGCTTGCGGATGTTGGTCAAGGACTCCTGAACGATGCGCAGAACCTGCAGTTCCTGTGTGGCCGAGAGGTCGAAGGGGCGACAGTCGTTCTGAAACAGCACATGGGCGCCGGTGTCCTGGCCGAGGCTCAGGATCAGTTTCTCCAGGGTGGGCACCAGGCCGCGCCGGTCCAGGGGGGAGCGGACGCTGGCCAGCAATTCACGCAGTTCAGTGTGCGCCTCGTCCAGGCCGACACGCACCCTGATCAGGTCATTGCGGGCGGCGGTGGGGATCGGCGTGTCGCCCAGCGCGTCCTCGAACATCCGCACCTGGAAACGCAGGCTCGCCAACGTTTGGGCGAGTGAGTCATGCAGTTCATGGGCAAGCGCATTGCGTTCCTCAAGGATCGACAACCGGCGCGCCTCGGCGTCCGAGCGGTGTTTGGCGATCGCCACACCCAGGTGATGTCCAACTGTCAACAGAATGTCCATGATATCTTCCCGCGCCCTCACCCCAGGCTGGTCGACGAAGATCGTGTAAACGCCCAGGAGTTCGTCGCGATGCTCCAAGGGGACGGTCACCACCTCCAACTCGTTTGACCCGAACATTCGCCGACCATCGATCCGGGAACAGTAACGGGCGTCCCGATCACACAGGATATCGCCGGGTGCGAGCACGCTGCCGCACCGGCACAGGTCGACCGGGGCCCTGTCCTGCTCCTGTACCAGATCGTCGTCCAGTCCGATCGAACCGACCAGGCGGCGAGTCCCGTCCGCCAGGACCAGCCGCACGGTCGCGGCGCGGCCGTTGACCATCTCCTTGAGTACGCGCAAGAAGCGCAACAGCAGTGCCTCCAGGGAATCGGCCTGGTGGATGCTCGCGGCAACGTCGTAGAGGATCTTGAGTGAAGCGGTCTTTTGCGCCAGGCGCTTGGTCTGGCGGGCGACCCGGCTATCCATGTCCTCATAGAGGTCGGTGAGCTCCGCATTGAGGCCGCCGATCTCCCGGGCCATGCGGTCCAGGACGCCCGCGTCGTGCAGGGTCTCGCTGGCGCCCGGCTCGCCTTGATTGATGCGGGCGACCGAGTCCTCCAACCGTACCAGCGGGAGCAGCAGCCGGCACCGCAGGCGCTGCCAGGTCGCCGCGCAGCCGCTGACCCCGGCGAGCAGAAAGATCAGACACACCACGGGGGGCCAGGCCAGCCCCGGCTGGGTCGAGTGCAGCAGCAGCATCGACAAGGCGACGCCCAGAGTGGTCCCCACCAGGATCAGTGGACCGCTGAGGCCGGCAGTGCGCAGCATCTCGCGGATGCGGGCCGCGTCGCGGCCTGGATCGGCGGCGGGGCCATGGACGCCGGGTTGGTCGGCGGCCTGGGTCTCCTGGGGTTCAGTGATCCGCCGCGGCGGTGCCGCGTCGGCATCGGCCCCCGGTGCCGGGCTTGCGCGCGATCCGGGCCAGAGGTCCGACGGGGCGTTCATCCGCTGACCTCCGGTGCCGTGCTGCCTTCGCGCTGCTGCAAATCCCACATGGCCGCATAATGACCGCCGGCGTCGAGGAGTTGGCGATGCGTCCCCTGCTCGCGGATGCGCCCCTGCGCCATGACCAGGATGCAGTCGGCATCCACCACGGTGGACAGACGATGCGCGATCACCAGGGTGGTGTGATCCTCTGCCACCTCGGCCAGGGTCTGCTGGATCGCCTGTTCGGTGTGGCTGTCGAGCGATGAGGTGGCCTCGTCGAAGATCAGGATGCGCGGGCGTTTCAGGATGGCGCGGGCGATGGCCACCCGTTGTTTCTCTCCGCCCGAGAGTTTCAACCCCCGCTCACCCACGACCGTGTGCCAGCCGTCCGGCAGAGTCTCGACGAAGGCGCGGATGTGCGCCATCTCGGCCGCGCGCTCTACTTCCGCGCGGGTCGCTTGCGGGCGCCCGTACAGCAGGTTGTAGTAAATGCTCTCGTTGAACAGGACCGTATCCTGGGGAACGATGCCGATGGCGGCGCGCAGGCTGGCTTGGGTCAGGTCGCGCAGGTCTTGTCCGTCGATCAGGATCCGACCGCCGCTGACCTCATAGAAGCGGAACAGCAGGCGCGCCAGGGTCGACTTGCCGGCCCCGCTGTGACCGACCACGGCCAGGGTCTGTCCGGGTTCGATGCTGAAGTCCAGGTCTTTGAGGATCGGCCGTTCGGGTTGATAGTGGAAGTCGACATGCGCGAAGCGGATTCCGCCCGACCCTGGCGCGAGCGGTTTGGCCGCGGGCCGATCCGCAATCTCGGGGCGCCGCTCCAGCAGTTTGAACACCAGATCCATGTCGGCCAGGGCGTACTTGATCTGACGATAGACGATCCCGAGGAAGCCGAGCGGGATAAAGAGTTGGAGCAGCAGCGCATTGACGAGCACGAGGTCCCCGACGCTCAGGTCCCCGGCGACCACACCCTGGGCGGCGAACACCATCAGCAGCGTCACCCCCAGCGCGATGATGGCGCCTTGACCGAAATTCAGCACGGACATGGAGGTCTGACTCTTGACCGCCATCTCCTCCCAGCCGGCCAGAGTGGCATCGTAGCGGTCGATTTCCATGCGCTCGTTGCCGAAGTATTTCACCGTTTCGTAGTTGAGCAGACTGTCGAACGCCTGGGCATTCCCCAGGGAGTCCAGGCGGTTCATCTCGTGACGGTAGTCCATGCGCCACTCGGTGATGGCCAGGGTGAAGGCGACATAGACCGCGACCGTGCCGAAGGTCACCAAGGCGAAAATCGGGGCATAGCGCCCGAGCATGATCGCTGCCACCAGGCCGAACTCCACCAGCACCGGCAGCACGCTGAATGCCATGTAGTTGAGGATGGTGGAGACCGAGCGGGTCCCGCGCTCCAGATCCCGGCTCACCGCCCCGCTGCGCCGCTCCAGGTGGTAGCGCAGCGACAGGGCGTGCAAGTGCTCCAGGACCCGCGTCGAGAGCCGGCGCATAGCGCGGTAGCGCACCCGCGCGAACACCACATCGCGCAGTTCGTTGAAGAGGGCGTTGCTGAGCTTGAGTGCGCCATAGACCAGCAGCAACGAGAGCGGCAGCACCAGGACCTGGCCTTTGGTTCCGTCGAAAGCATCGACGATGCCCTTGAGTGTCAGCGGGATGCCGACGGTTGCGACCTTGGCCATCACCAGACACACCAGTGCGACCGCGGCGCGGCCGCGGAACTCCCACAGATAGGGCAGCATCCCGCGCAGGTTGTGCCAGTCCCGGCGATCTCCGTGGACGCGCTCGGTTGCGATGATTCGTGGTTGCATGGCGATCCGGTTGCTTTCTTGCGGCGCGGGTGCCACCTTGCCTCCCGGCAGCGCGGCGTGCGCACCGCTTAGCGACCCGGCCGACGAACAGCGCTCTAGATGAGGACGAATGATGGCAGATCCCACCCTCGACAGCACCGGTTGCGCCCTGCACGAGCCTTACGCGCTGCAGGTCCTTGGCGACCAGATGGAACCGGAGTTCCCGGCCGGTTGCATCGTGATCATCGAACCGACCGACACCTGCCGCAACGGGTCTTATATCTTCGTCGAGGTCGAGGGGGTGCGCTGGTTCCGCAAATATGTCAAGGACGCGGGTGGTGCCGAGTCCTTGCTCGCGGAGAACCCTGTCTATCCGGAGATCGACCTCAGGGGGCTCGAATGGACTGTGCTTGGAGTCATCATTCAGCGTAATATTCGGCGGAAGATCAAGCACTACAATTATTCACACGGGTCGGATGCGGTACCTGACCCGAGCCGACGGGCGCCCGCCAGCGATTGCCTGTCCCAGTAATTCCCATGGCCCGCCGCCACCGTGCGGCCGCGCACCCGATCAGCGACCAGAGTCCATGAACATCGAGAACCTCTATCCCGCCGTGGAGCGTGTGCGCGAACACCGCTTCGGGGCAAGTTCCAGAGAGGCGAGTTTTCTGCGCGCCTATCCGGCGTTGGTAGCCGCGGCGCGGGTGGATGCGGACGATCCCCTGGAGCCCTTCCTGCGTACCGCCGCACTGGCCTATGCCTGGATGCCCAAGGCGCTGAAGATCGACGAGGATTTCCTGCTTGCCGCGGCCGCGTCATTCGCCTCGGTCAAGGCGAATGGAGTGACCATCAGCCGCGATCTGATCGACCCGATCGCCGCCTGCCTGGGTTCGCTGGTCGGTGCATCGACGGTGCTGCATCTGGCCAATCCGGCGGTGTTCCCGATGTGGAACAAGCGGATCGAGCGCTTTCGTTTGTGCGAGAGCCCGTCCCCCTTTCACATGGGCCAGACCCGCAATTACCTGGGTTTTATCGAGGACGTGTGGGGCATCACCTCCCATCCGATGTTTCTGACCTTCCACCACGAGTTTTGCACCGCCTATCAAGAGCGCCTGCAGCGGCTGCATATCGCCGCCTATCCGCTGACCGAACCGGGGGTCGTGCAATGTGCGACGGCCGAGTTGGCGCGGGGTTGATTCAGGGGCTTGCACTGGTTCGCCAGCAGGAATCGTCAGTTCATGGACCAGGCTCAACACAACCGGCTCGTCAGCTTCATCTGGGGGATTGCCGACGATGTGCTGCGCGACGTCTACCAGCGCGGCAAGTACCGCGACTGCATCCTGCCCATGGTCGTCATCCGGCGGCTCGACGTCGTGCTCGGCCTCACCAAGGCGGCGGTGCTCGCCATGCAGCGACAACTGGACGATGCTGGTGTCGCCAATCAAGCCGCCAAACTCAGGGAAGTCTCCGGCCAGGCTTTCTATAACGCCTCCCCCTTCCGTCTGGAAGACATCAAACGGCGCGACAACCCCCAGCGCCTCAAGGCCGACTTTGAGCGCTATCTGGATGGCTTCTCGCCCAACGTTCAGCAGATCCTCAAGCACTTCAAGTTCCGCAACCAGATTCCCACCCTGGTCGAGGCCGGCATCCTGGGCGCCTTGATCGAGAAGTTCCTGGACCCGGACATCAATCTGAGTGCCGCCCCGGTGCTGGACGCCGACGGGCGCGAGCGTCTCCCGGCGCTCGACAACCACGGCATGAGCACCGTGTTCGAGGAACTGCTGCGCCGCTTCAACGAGGAAAACAACGAGGAGGCCGGCGAGCACTTCACCCCCCGCGATGTGGTCGGCCTGATGTCCGAACTGATCTTCACGCCCATCGCCGAGCGGATCGAATCCAGCACCTATCTGGTCCTCGACGACGCCTGCGGCACCGGCGGCATGTTGACCGTGGCGGAAGACCGGCTGTTGGAACTCGCCCGCGCCCAGGGCCGGGAAGTCTCGATTCGCCTCTACGGCCAGGAGGTCAACCCCGAGACCTACGCCATCACCACGGCTGACCTGCTGCTCAAGGGCGAGGGCGAACAGGCCGACCAGATCGTGCTCGGCTCCACCCTGTCCAACGACGCCTTCCGCGGCCGGCGTTTTGACTTCATGCTCGCCAATCCGCCCTATGGCAAGAGCTGGAAGACCGACCTGGAGCGCCTCGGCGGCAAGACTGACCTGAAGGACCCGCGCTTCATCATCGACCACGCGGGCGAGGCCGACTACAGCCTGGTCACCCGCTCCAGCGACGGCCAGTTGATGTTCCTCGCCAACAAGCTCGCCAAGATGGTGGACGACACCCCGCTCGGCAGCCGCATCGCCGAGGTCCACAACGGCTCCAGCCTGTTCACCGGCGACGCCGGTTCGGGCGAGAGCAATATCCGCCGCTGGGCGATCGAGAATGATTGGCTGGAAGCCATCGTCGCCCTGCCGCTCAGCCTCTTCTACAACACCGGCATCGCCACCTACATCTGGGTCCTGTCCAACCGCAAGGCCGAGCATCGCCGCGGTCGCGTTCAACTCATCGACGCCACCGGCTGGTCCCGCTCGCTGCGTAAGAACCTGGGCAAGAAGGGGTGCGAACTGGGGCCGGAGGACATCGCCCGCGTCATCGACAGCTACCAGGCCTTCACCGACGGCCCCCAGAGCAAGATTTTTCCCAACCGTGCCTTCGGTTACTGGAAGGTCCGGGTCGAGCGCCCGCTGCGCCTGCGCAGCCAATTCACCCGCGCCGCGGTCGAGGCGCTGCGTTTCGCCAGCGGTGACGAGACGTGGCGCCGGACCCTCTACGCCCGCTTCGGTGTCGAACTTTACGATGACTGGCTCCGGGTCCGCGACCCGATGGAAACTGCACTGATCGGCGAGACCGCGGACAGCGCCGACCCGGACGAGGACACCGAGCCGGACGCCAGCGCCCGCCGACCCGCCGTCCCCGAGCCGCGCCGCAAGCGCCTCCTGGACCCCAAGACCTGGGTCGGGACCGGGACCTGCTGCATACCGTGCGGACCCTCCACGCGGCCATGGGCGACGACCTTTACCCCGACCACAATCACTTTCGGGACTGTCTGGACCAGGCCATCGACCGGCTCGGCCTCAAGCTCGCCGCTGCCGACAAGAAGCGCCTCATCACGGCCGTCAGTTGGCGCGACCCCGAGGCCCCGCCGGTCATCAAGACCATCCACAAGCCGGGCCGGGCGGTCGCCGACCTGTTGCACGGACGCTATGAAATCGAGACCGGCGCCGCCGGTTCGGTCATCGTCGAATACGAGCCGGACCCGGATCTGCGCGACACCGAGCAGGTGCCCTTTCTGGAAGAGACCGCGCCGGGCGACTGGACCGAGTGCGGCATCAAGACCTTCTTCCAGCGCGAAGTCCTGCCCCACTGCCCGGACGCCTGGCTGGATGGCCCCGCGACCCGCATCGGCTATGAGATCAGTTTCACCCGCTATTTTTATCAGCCGAAGCCGCTGCGGAGCCTGGCGGAGATCAGGGCGGATATCGAGGCGGAGGAGCGGCGGACGGTGGGGTTGTTGGCAGACATCCTGATTGATACCGACGACGAGGTCCGGCAGTGACGCTTCGCTTGAAGCGATATCCCGCTTACCGGGATTGCGGTATTCCATGGCTGGGGCTCATTCCAGAACATTGGGAAGTTCGCGGGAATGGCCGGTTATTTGATCGAAGACAGCAGCCGGGCAGCCCCCAACTCCCGCTGCTGGAAGTTTCACTCAAGACCGGGGTGCGGGTCCGCATGATGGACGGTTCAGGGCGAAAGCAGGCGATGGCTGATCGGGCCGGCTATCAAAGGGCGAATGCCGGGGATATTGCATACAACATGATGCGCATGTGGCAGGGGGCGCTCGGCATTGTTCCCGAGGATGGTCTTGTCAGCCCCGCCTATGTCGTTGCGCTACCCCGCCCCGAAGTCGACGCCGGCTTTTATGCCTATCTCTTTCGGACCGGCGCTTACATGGATGAGGTAGACAATTACTCACGCGGCATCGTCAAGGATCGTAATCGGCTGTATTGGGTCGATTTCAAGCGTATGCCGTCGGTCTTTCCGCCGACCGGGGAACAACAGCAGATTTCCGCGTTCTTGGGCTACTTCGACCGTCGGATCAACTGTCTCATCCGTAGCAAGCGGCGGTTGATCGGCCTGCTGGAAGATCAGAAACAGGTCATCATTCATCGGGCGGTCACGCGTGGTCTCGACGCCAATGTCAGCCTCAAGCCGTCCGGTTTCAACTGGCTTGGAGATGTGCCAGAACATTGGCAGATAAGGCGTTTGAAGACGCTCTTACAACGCATCGACCAAGGGGTGAGCCCCCAGGCGGAGGGGACCCTCGCGGGGCAGCAGGAATGGGGTGTATTGAAAGCGGGCTGCGTCAATCATGGCGTATTCCGGGATACCGAACACAAACGTTTGCCGGACGAATTTTATTTCGATCAATCACTTGCCGTTGCGCGCGGAGACGTCTTGGTCTCCCGTGCTTCCGGATCACCGAAGCTCGTCGGGTCTGTCGCAAAGATTGACCGACTGCGGTATCAGCTCATTCTCTCAGACAAAACCTTTCGGCTGGTCTTTAAGGATCGTCGGCTCATCGACTTTGCCGTTGCGACAATGCAATCGCCGATCTTTCGTCTACAAATAGAGCAAGCAATCAGCGGCGCGGAAGGCTTGGCAAACAATTTGCCAATCTCATCCCTGCGTGCTTTCCGCCTCCCGGTTCCCCCGGTTGAAGAAGCAGAGCAAATTGCAGCCCATCTCACTAACGAGATGAACAGTGCAACTCGCGCTGGTGCGCACGCCGAGCGTGAAATCTGCCTCCTTCAGGAATACCGCACCCGCGTGGTGGCCGACGTGGTCACCGGCCAACTCGACGTGCGCGGGGTCTCGCTCCCGCCCCTGCCGGAGTCGGATGCCGCGGACCCGGAGGCGGAACTGGACGATGCCGATGACGCGGACCTGTTGGAGGCTGCCGAGGCTTTGGACGAGGAATGACCCTGAATCCGGCAACTGCTCACGCCAAGGCGCAAAGCTCGCCAGGAAATACAATAAGGTAGCTCCAGCATCCAGATCACCCGCCAGGTCACTCGCTCAAGGTGTAAAAAGGCACTGAAAAACCTTGGCGAGCTTGGCGCCTTGGCGTGAAAATTGTACTTGCGGGGATGACCGAGGTCTTGCGGCAACCCTGGTCGTCGGTCTCTGCACTTGGGAACCGGAATCAGAAGGGTTAGGATGACTGCCATGAACCTGACCCTCCAACCCACTGTCCTGCGCTGGGCCCGCGAACGGGCGGGCTTGAGCGCGGACCTGTTGGCCGCGAAGGTCAAGACCCGGCCGGACCGGGTGATTGCCTGGGAGCAGACCGGGGAACTGCGTTTCAAACAGGCGGAGGACTTGGCTCGGGTCACCCATACCCCCTTCGGTTTCCTCTTCCTGCCGCAGCCGCCCGAGGACCAACTCGGCATCCCGGATTTTCGCACCCTGCACGATGGGCCGGTGGAGCGTCCGAGTCCGGATCTGCTGGAAACCGTGCAACTGATGCAGCGTCGTCAGGGCTGGATGCGGGACTATCTCATCGAAGAAGGGGCGGCGTCGCTGGAGTTTGTCGGCAGTGTAACCTTGAATGATGCACCGGAGGAGATCGCTGCGCACATGCGCCGGACCTTCGGGCTCTATGACGGCTGGGCACAGCAGCAGGGCACTTGGAGTGATGCCCTCCAGCAGTTCCGCCAGCGCATCGAAGCCGCCGGAATCCTGATCGTGATCAACGGGGTGGTGGGCAATAACACCCACCGCGCCTTGAGCGTGCGCGAGTTTCGCGGTTTTGCGCTGAGCGACGGCTATGCCCCGCTGGTCTTCGTCAACGGTGCGGACGCCAAGGCGGCCCAGATGTTCACCATGGCCCATGAAGTGGCTCATCTGTGGATCGGACGCGGCGGCGTGTCGAACCTGGAACGACTGGAAGCCGGCGAAGCACCGGATGAACGTCTGTGCAACGCCGCGGCTGCCGAGTTTCTGGTGCCATCCGCGGCGTTGTCCGCCTGCTGGGACGAGGCGCAACGGGCTGACGAGCCCTATCAGTTTCTCGCCCGCCGGTTCAAGGTCAGTCCGATCGTCGCGGCACGCCGCGCTTTGGACCTTGGCTTTGTCCGACGTATCGACTATTTGGCCTTCTACCGTGACTACGAGGCCGACGAACGCCGCACCCAGGGTGCAAGGGCCCCAGGCGGGCATTTCTGGAATACTCAAGCCGTCCGCATCGGTGAGCGGTTTGGGGCAGCGGTGGCGCGAGCAACAAAGGAGGGCCGCTTGTTGTATCGGGATGCCTATCGACTGACGGGTTTGAGGGGTGACACGTTTGAAAAATTCGCCGAATCGGTTGGGGTACGTTTGCGATGAACGATTTCTATGGAAGCCCCAACGCGATCCGAGCCTACGGCACGGCGGCGGACGTCCGACATTATGGTAGGCGCCATCAGCCGGCTAAGCCGGCGCAGCCGCATTTGACGGGTATTTGACGGAACGGCCATGGGCCAACGACAACTGATTTTCCATCATGAAAAAAATCAACAAAAATAATCTGTTATTCCTGAATGTTAGGCCGATCGGCATTTGATGTGTATGTAAACACGGGTAGACTGGAGGAGGCGGCATGGCGACGGACATCACCGAACGCGGTCTCGAGTCGCTGATCGTCGCATCCCTGACCGGGCAGCAGTCCAGTTCACTGGACGCCCAGGATGCCCGCGGCACCTATGGCGGCGGCTATCTGCTTGGGGACCCCGCCGACTTCGACCGCGACCACGCAATCGACCTCAAGCAACTGCTGGTCTTCCTGCAAGCGACCCAGCCTAAGGTGGTGGAGCAGTTGGGCATTGCCGCCCCGGGTCCCAAGCGGGTCCAATTTCTCGCCCGACTCGCCGGGGAAATCGCGAGGCGGGGTGTCGTGGATGTCCTGCGCAAGGGCATCCATCACGGACCGGTGAAGGTGGAACTGTATTATGTGACACCCTCGCCGGACAACACGGAGGCGGTCGCTCGGTTCGCCGCCAACCGTTTCACTGTCACCCGCCAACTGGGATACAGCACCAACGCCACCCGCCTGGCCCTGGATCTTGTGTTATTCATCAACGGTTTGCCGATAGTGACCTTCGAGCTGAAAAACAGCCTAACCAAACAGTGTGTAGCGGACGCGGTTGCGCAGTATCAGACCCGGCGGGACCCGGCGGAACGGCTGTTTCAGTTTGGCCGCTGCCTGGTGCATCTGGCGGTGGACGACCAGGAGGTCCGTTTCTGTACCGAGTTGAAGGGTAAGGATTCCTGGTTCCTGCCGTTCAATCAGGGTTGGCAGGATGGTGCGGGCAATCCGCCCAATCCACAGGGAATCAAGACCGACTATCTGTGGCGGGAGGTGCTGAGCCGGGCGGGCCTGACCGACATCCTGGAACACTATGCCCAGATCGTGGAGGAGAAGGACGAGCGGACGGGCAAGAAGCACCGCAAGCAGATCTTCCCGCGCTATCACCAGCGTACCGTGATCCAGGTCCTGCTCGCGGATGTGCTCGTCCGGGGGGTGGGCCATCGTTACCTGATCCAGCACTCGGCCGGCAGCGGCAAGTCCAATTCCATCGCCTGGTTGGCCCACCAACTCACCGAGTTGGAGGTCGAGGGCCAGCCGCTGTTCGACTCGGTGGTGGTGGTGACGGACCGGACCCTCCTGGACCGCCAGATTCGGGACACGATCCGGCAGTTTACCCAGGTGTCGTCGGTGCTGGGACATGCCCGGCATGGTGGGGACCTGCGGCGCTTCATCGCGGCCGGCAAGCGGATCATCGTCACCACGGTGCAGAAATTTCCGGTGATCGCGGCCGAGTTGGGCGCCGAACATCGCGGCCGGCGCTTCGCGATCCTGATCGACGAGGCCCATTCCAGCCAGGGCGGACGGGCGGCGACTCAGATGAATATCGCCCTGGCACCCGACGGGGAGGAAGGTGAGGCCGAGACCATGGAGGACGCCATCAATCGCCTGATGGAGTCCGGCAAGATGCTGGCGAACGCGAGTTACTTTGCATTCACCGCCACGCCCAAGCCGAAGACCGCCGAGGTGTTCGGGGAGCCGGTGATGAGGGACGGCAAGGTGTGCTTTGAACCCTTCCACAGTTACACCATGAAGCAGGCCATCGAGGAGGGCTTCATCATGGATGTGCTGGCGAACTACACCCCGGTGCCCAGCTTCTACCGGCTGGCCGCCGCGGTGCCGGAAGACCCGTTCTTCGACAAGCAAGAGGCACTGAAGAAGCTCCGGCACTATGTGGAAGGGCATGACTACGCCATCCGCACCAAGGCGGAGATCATGGTGGATCACTTCATCGATCAGGTGGTGGCGCGGGGCAAACTGGGCGGGGAGGCGAGGGCCATGATCGTCACGGCCGGGGTCGCGCGGGCAATCGACTATTACTATGCGGTCAGTGCCTATCTGATCGACCGCAAGAGCCCCTATAAGGCGATCGTCGCTTTTTCCGGGGAGCCCGAGTACCGGGAAAAGCGGGTCACCGAGGCCGGCATCAACGGCTTTCCATCCAATCAGATACCCATCAAGGTACGGGAGCACCCCTACCGCTTCCTGATAGTCGCCGAGAAGTTCCAGACCGGTTACGATGAGCCGCTGCTGCACACCATGTACGTCGATAAGGAACTGGCGGGTATCAAGGCCGTACAGACACTCTCGCGACTCAATCGCGCCTGTCCGGGCAAGCTCGACACCTGTGTGCTGGACTTCTACAACGACGCCGACACCATTCAGGCTGCCTTCCAACCCTACTACCGCACCACCATTCTCAGCGGGGGCACCGATCCGGATCGGCTGCATGACCTCAAAGCGGATCTGGACCGCCATCAGGTTTACACCCTCAATGAGATCGATCAACTGGTTGCGCTCTATCTGGCGAATGCCGAGCGCGACCGCCTGGATCCCATCCTTGATCTCTGCCGCGGGCGTTACCAGGGGACTTTGGACGCGGATGCCCAGATCGACTTCAAGGGCAAGGCCAAGGCGTTTCTGCGGACCTACGGTTTCCTCTCGGCGATCCTGTCCTTCAGCCACGCGCCCTGGGAGAAGCTCTCCATTTTCCTGCGCCTGCTGGTGCCGCGGCTCCCGGCACCGCGCGGTGAAGCGCTTGGGCCGGACATCCTGGCGGCGGTGGACATGGACAGCTACCGCTCAGAACTGCGGACCACGTTGTCGCTCCGGCTCGAGGACGCGGACGGGACGCTGGACCCCTATAACGAACGGGGCGGCGGGTGCCAACCGGAACCGCAACTGGAGCAGTTGAGCAAAATCCTACGCGAATTCAACGAGCGTTGGGGCAACATCGTCTGGCAGGACGGGGATCGGATCAGGGACGTGATTGCGGGGGAACTTCCCGAGCGCGTCGCCGCCAGTACGCCCTACCGCAACGCCATACGCAACGCCAATCGGGATAAGGCTCGGATCGAGCACGATGTTGCGCTGCGTCAGGTCGTGCTCGGCATGTTCAACGAACACCAGGAACTGTTCAAACGCTTTCAGGACGATGATGACTTCCGGGATTGGCTGTCGGATGCCGTGTTCGAGGCCACCTATCACCCTGGTCGCGAGGGTCCGGAGGCGCGTCCTGATTGATCGCGCCTTGCGACAACGACAACGATGGTATAGCCGTCGGACGTGAAAACCAGAGGTAGGGGCGGGTTTCAAACCCGCCCCTACAGCAAGGGTCTGTCTGGATGTCAGGTGCGAAGGGGTTCAGGCTGCCGGCGGCTCTTTGCAAGCCAAATCGCCGACATCAAGGATGACGATCAGTGCACCGGGTTCCTCCCCTTGCTGCCAAGCCAGGGCGCGGATGCCGGGCAGGCGCAGCCTGGCGGCGAGCAGCGGCGGCAGCGGGTGGATGGCGGTGGCCGGCAGCCGGACTTGAACAACCGGTTCCTGGACGCGCACGCGCAGCATGCCGGCCGGTTGGGCGAGACGCAACAGGCGAGCTGGCCCCGCTCGCGTAACGACGCCCGGTAGGCCTTCCCCAATCGGTAACTCCAGCAGATCGCCGATCGAGGGTGCGTCAGGGTCAAGGGTCGACTCCAAGGCAAGTACCTGAGACGCCTGAACGGCCAACCTTAACGCGTTCCAGCGGAACACGACCAGATTGATGTCGGTCACAGCATGGGTCCAGGTGTCACAGGCGGGCGTCGCGCCATGACCGGAACAACCGCTCCATGTCCAGTGCCATGACCAGTTGTCCGCGGTGCTCAAAGACCCCGGTGACCAGCCCTTGCAGCCGCTCCGGGAGGTTGCCGGGTGGGGGCAGGAGCGCTTCCGGCGCGACCTCGAGCACGTCGTCGACCGCATCGACCCGCAGCCCGCTCTCCATGTCGGCCGCGCGGCCGCGCAGGATGGCGGTGCGGCGCGTTGGTGGTCCGTGGGGACTATCGAGCAGGTCGCCAAGCCGGAGCACCGAGCAGATGTTGCCGCGCACATCGATCACCCCTTCGAGTGCGGGCGGGCAGCCGGGGACGAAATAAATGGGCGGGAGCGGCAGGATCTCCGCGACCTGCGCACCGGGAAAAGCGAAGGCCCGGCCGCTGAGGGTGAACACCACCCATTGCACGCCGGGCACATCGACCGCGACGATGTCCTGATCCCCGCGGCGCCGGCGCTCCAGTGCCGCGGCCAGTGCATCAATTGGCGTATCAATTGGCGCATTGATCGGCGCATCGCCTGGCGGAAGGGTCCGCCCATTGGACTCATTGCCCATTCGCGTGCTCCGCGGCGATCGGGTCCTGGCTCCCGGAGCGGTCGTTCGCGGACGCGATCTCCACCCGGTTCCGCCCGTTTCCCTTGGCAGTGTAGAGGGCCACATCGGCCGCCTCGATCAGCGCGTCGGCGGACGTGATGTGGGGGAAGGCGGCGATCCCCGCACTGAAGGTGCAGCGGAAGGTCGCATCGCCGGCATAGAACAAGACCTCGGCGAAGCTCGTGCGCAATTGATCGAGGATGACCTTGCCGTCTTCCACCTCGACACCGGGCAGCACCACCGCGAATTCCTCGCCCCCGTAGCGTCCGACCACGTCGCACTCGCGCAACCGCAGGCGTAAGCCCCGGCTCAATGCCATCAACACATGGTCGCCGGCTGGATGTCCGTAGGCATCGTTGACTCGCTTGAAGCGGTCGACGTCGATCATTGCGAAGCACAACGGGCGGTGGTCGCGGCGGGCGTTGGCGACCCCGATCTCCAGGAACTGCATGATGGTATTGTGGTTGAACAGCCCGGTCAGGCCATCGCGCACCATCAGCGCGTGCAGGGTGCGCA